>ENA-OPNJ01000254-OPNJ01000254.1-human-gut-metagenome-genome-assembly--contig:-NODE-254-length-26409-cov-9.290392_pt1 | contig 26409 bp, 23 predicted proteins | sample MGYA00241535_ERZ501767 | MGnify/ENA primary metagenome ERZ501767 (study PRJEB25962, sample SAMEA2042564) | human gut metagenome | biome: human gut; feature: human-associated habitat; material: faeces...
AGGCTGTAATTGATGCGATGCAGAAGGCTGTCATATTGTCTCCATTGTTCGTGCGGAGATTTTGCCGTGATGACAGGGAAAAGCCGTGTCGTCCCTTCCTGTTTGTAGCGGTCCGCAATCTCCTGCAGAGCCTGCTCCCACGGAATGGAAATCTCCTTGCCGGTGATGTGTTGGCAGTAGGTGAGCTGTCCGTTCTTGATATTCTTTCTTGTCAACTGGAAAATGTCATCACTCCTCATGCCCTTGGTATAGACCGTGAACAGGAAGATGTCGCGGGCGAAGACGGTCATCTCTGATTCGCCGCTCAAGTCCAAATCACGCAGGCGTTTCACCTCATCAAGCGTCAACCCGTTCCTGTCTTTCTTGACGCGGTAACTCACGTCCATGCCTTCAAAGGGGTTGCTGTCGGCGGCAAGGCCGTCATCAACGGCAAGACGGTACACCCGCTTCAAATTCCGGATATAGAGGGAAATGGTATTGCGCCCCAGCTCCTGATTCTTCAGCCACGTGTGGTAGTTGCGTATCAGCAGGGCGTCAAAGTCCTTGAAAGGCACTTCGTTTTTTCCCAAATAGGCGATGAATCTCCTGAGATACATTTTCAGCTTGTTGGCGGCGTCATACCGTCCCTCATCCCTCAGTTTCTCAACGCGGGAGTTGGCGTAGGCGATGAAGCCGAAACCTTCCAGTTCCTCTCCAGCCCCTCTCCAACTATCCCCAGGAGGAGAGAGGGTTATGATTGCCGTCTGCATGTTCTTTTTTCTGTTGTTATCCACTTTTATTTCAATTTTACCTTGTCTGTCAGCCGCCAAAATAGATTACCCTGCCATTCGGCCTGCCTCCCAAGAAATCAAAGATGTTCGGCTCGTCAAAATAGATGCCCATGTCGGCGTAATAGGCTTCCTCAGGGTCTTCAGGCACGGTGTAGAGGTCTTCATAAAGACTGATCCGCTTGCCAAAGGTGGTGGTGAAATAAGTAAGCTTTGCCGCATCCTGTTCTTTCTTCACGATGTCGTTCCAATTGGCTTCACCGTTCCATATCGGCAGGGCTTCCTCGTTGAGCCATACGGCAGAACCGCTTATGTATGTTTTGTTATTATAGGTAACAAGCTGGACGGCAAGATAATGGCTGGGCACGTCTTTGGGAACGGGTGTCGGGAAAATTACATTCTGGAACACACGACCGTCCCTATGGCGCAAGGTAAGCACATTTTCATTGTTTCGTTCTATGACCGTATAAGTGTCCAACTGTTCGGCATGGATGGCATCAAGTGTTTCTGCCGCTTCCATCAGCAAAGCCTTTTCCTCCGCTTCCACAAAAGAAGTTTCATAACGGAACTGTTTGGCAATGGTAACCGCCAAGGAATCACCGCGCTTGTCACGCCAGTTGAAGGCAAGGTCTGCCCACAGCATTTGCCGGGCGGTCTGCCAGTCTCCCGTAAGCCTGCGGAACATCATTTCCCTGAAACGCAAGTCTGGGAAGATGCGCCACATCACTTGGTCTTCCTGTGGAAACCATGTCAGCATTTCGCCCAAACGGGAGAAATCGCCTGACAGTACACATGCCGTCATCCACCCACGAAGGGCACTGCAAGGAGCTTTTGTCACAGCCTCAGATACGAACCTGTCCACTTGGGAGGTGGCTTCCGCGCTCATGTCCAAACTCTCGCACCAGCTGGACACCACATTGCCCACGCTGCGGTACCTGTACTCGTAAACGCCGTCAAGCCCGATAGAAACGGTGTTCTCCGTATAGAGCAGCAAGAAAAGAATAAGCTGCTCGTCGAATGCCGCCGCTTCTTGTTCTACCAAACGGTGCAGCCTGACGTAGATTTCATAAAAGAAAGCCACATCGCCGTCAACGTTCATGGACGGATGGTGAAGGCGTTTCCATTCGGAGGAGAATTGGACAAATGTAAACATTTTATTTTAGGTAACAAGTTGACTAGTTGACGAGTTAACAAGGTTTTAGATGCCATTAGTGAAACTATTCAGAACCTTGTTGCCTTGTCAACTGATACCTTGTCAACTTCAATTGTGCAACCACACCGTCCGCAGATACCTGCGCCATACGGCAAGATGGTTGGTGGTATTGATTTCCTTGCAGATGCGGACACAGATTTTTATCAATTGGTCCTTTGCCGCCTCTTTTTCTTGCGCTGACGATTGGATGGCAAATACGTTCAGCAACTCTTCGCCGACCTTGAAATTCGGTACTGCTTTTACGGCTGAATCAGGTTCCGTCAATACCTTATATAAAGTAGGCGCGTAATTACGGAAAGACTCGATGAGCTTTTCCGTTTCTGTAAGGGTAACCTCGTTACGGACTTTCTGCACCTTACCGGAAACCAACTTCTCGTTGGCTTTTCCTGCCGTGAGGAAATATCCGCAGAGAAAATCGTCCCAGTTGGCGAAGAAAACGAGGTTTCCCATCTCTTCCCTCATGCCGATATGGGCATAATACGCAGTGCTGGTTTTTCCGTCCTCCTGTCGGCTGGGGTAATAAACCTCTTCGGTGATGTCCACCTTGCGGATGATTTCCGTAAAATCCTTATGTTGCAACTCTACCTCATTCTTGTCTTCTTCCATCTCTATTCCGGATGTGGGCGTAAGGAACGGGCGGAAGGTAATCCGCGGCCAGTTTTCCTTCACATATCCGGGCGTGTCATGCTCGTAGCGGGCAAGGTTTATCAAGAGTTCGGCTTCTTTGGTGGTCAGTTTGGCAAGACGGTCAGCCAAAGCCTTCTCCCCTTGCTTCTGAAGATACTTGCAAAGAGCCTCCAACGACAGGTCGGCGGCAAGATGCTCCATCAGCTCATACAGCATGGGCTGTGTGCGTTCTCTGTAGCCACAGCCTTGCAGAATGCCGACAAGCAGGTCAACAGCCCGCCCTTTCTCCGTACCGATGGACAATCGGTCACCCTCGGCATTGTGAAGGCGGACGACATGGAGGTCGGAAGCATTTGGGTAGGTGACGGTCAGCCAACTGCCCGGCATTATGCCCTGAACACGGAACACCAGTCCTTTTTTCTTGTGGAAGCGGCAGATGTATCCTTCACACCCGGCAAGCGGGCCATCAACCACACGGACTATCTCGTTCGGCTCGTCCGTTTTCGCATTGAATGCATAATCCGTATAAGAACGCTCCAACACTATCACCTTGTCGGCATAGTTCTCGTTGTAGTCGCGGAAAGCACGAATTTGGGATTCGGGTATGATGCAAGCGACAGCTTTCTCGTCCGGCGTGCGCTTTCGGTTGTACCAAATATAAGCACCGGAATCGTTGTCACGGAGAAACTCAGCCAACGCGCCTTGGGTGGCAAGCACAAACACATAGCCGTCGAAAAAGGGCTGCCGCTGCTCGTTGTCACCACGGCGCACATAGACCTTGGTATGCGTAGGACAATAGACTTCCAATATATTCCGTATCTTGCCCTTTTCGCGCTCGATGAGTGCACACAGTTCCGTTTCATGTCCGGGTTTGGTGCAAACAAGAAACCAATGGTAATCGACTGTGTTGAGTTTGTCGGACAACATGATGGATTTACGATTTGCAAAGTACTATTTACGGTGGTTTATCCCATTTACAACACACCAAATCGTAAATTGTAAATAGACGAATTGTAAATGAACAAGGCGTTCCTTACGCTACCCCCATGACAATCGCATGATGGCTGACTGATACCTCTCCGAATTTGAATCACCACGCTTTGCAAACATTTTTAGGACGTTCTTAGGCGTTGTTTACAGTATTCTTTAGGTTTAGCGGCAGCATTCCGGAGTAAAAACTCAGCAACAATGGCCTGCCGTTGTTATGTGACGAGAAGAACAAAGCGCAATGCGCTTTAACATTTTTGTTCCCATATCACAAATCTTTAGTTTTCAATCAATTAAGTCTCTTATAGTTCGCCGCTTTACCATAGTTTTATATTATGAAACGGCAGGTTTTTATAATACACTGATATTCAGCGGATATCAAGCCTTGGTTTTCTTAATTAGTCGAACAAATGCAGCTTTTGGAAAATTTTAATCACTAATCTTGAAAAAAATTAGGCCGTAAATTCCTTAGTATTAAATCTTTTTATTACATTTGCAACGTGTTTTGCCGCTTCATAATATACAGTGGCAGGTTTTGTCGAACAGATTCCAGTCGTTTTATTTGCGAAAAATCTTGCCAATCAGTTGACGGTTGGCTTTCACAACACCCTCCGTGTCAATGGACGAAAGGTAGATTTGCGTGGTTTTTAAACTTTCATGCCCCAAACCCTTACTAACGATGGACAGGCTGACTCCCATGTCCCGCATCGTGCTTGCCCAGCAATGCCTTCCTACATACGTTGTGAGCGGAACCTGCAGCCCCACCATGTCGCCGATTCTCTTCAGCAGTCGGTTCACCTTATGTTCCATCCGCTCATATTGCCGGCGTTCCGTGCCGTCCTGCTTGGTGATGATGGGCAGCAGATAAGGACTACCGACAGTCAGGTGGGCGTAGGTGTCCACAATCTCCTGCATGACCGGTTCCCATCCGATGGAAATGCTCTGCCCTGTCTTCTTGCGGCTGTATTGCAGCAGCCCGTTCTTGATGTCATTCTTCTTCAGATACGCCATGTCTACGAACGAAATGCCTTGCAGGTAGATGCAGAGCATGAATAGGTCACGGGCAAAGGAAAGGTCGGAACCGTCCGGCAAGTTGAGCCTTCTGATGGTCCGTATGGTATCTAACGGGAGGGCGCGTTTCACGGTAGAGGCAAAGCCCGTGAAGACATGGCGGAAGATGTCCTTGTCGGTTGCCAGCCCCTTTTCCACCGCCTTGCGGTAAAGGGTGCGCAAGGTGCGCAGGTAGCACGATGATGAATTTCGCTTCACGCCCTGTTCTTTCAGCCATGCCTCATATTGGTTCATCAGTTCCGCGTCCAATGCGTCTATGGCGATGTCCTCGCCGTTACGGAAACGGGAGAAGCTCGCCAAGGCATCACGATAGGTCTTGGCTGTACCCAGCCTGCCGATGCGGAGCTTTTTCGCCACCATGCCGTGGATAAAGCCGAACCACGTTGGGCAAGGTGGGAGCAGCCGAAAGGCCGATGCAATGTCGTCCGCCGTATATTCCACCATTGCCTGCTCCTTTTCCGTAATCAATGAAGTGATTTGTTTGCAGTCCCACCGTACCTTGGAGGCAATCAGTTGCAGTTCCGCCTGCCGTTCCGGTGTGCCAATGATGCGTATGAACGAAGTCCGCCCGTCCCATTCCTCTGGTGTGATATGATAATCGGTGTAAACAGTTCTCGTGCTTCTGCGGTGTGTCACTTGGAAATACATAGTGCCGGGCTTGCCTTCAGCGGTAGAAGGGCGGAATTTTAGTTTGAATGTTGCCATGATGTCTGATTTTTAATTTGTAGTCCAAATGAAAATATACAGAAGCGGTCGTTATTTAGCATTTTGTCCTGAATAGTTTGTCTGTGTAATGCCGGGCATTATTCGGTTGCCTATTTCCTTCTTTCCAGTTTCAAGGCTCGAACAGCAAGGCTAACTCGACCCTCCTGCGCCGCTCAATGCCGGGAATGACCTTTCCTTTCCATTTTCGAAAAGACACGTATTCTTTGAAAATATCCCGGTCTCCACGTTCTAATTTGCATCTGTATGAAATATGTGGAAACGCGGGATTTTGAAAAAGTGGATGAGGTGAAGCGCAACGTATTGGCTCTTTACCGCAATGACATCCGCAAATATGCTGACAATCAAGAAACGAAAGTCGCCGCCATTTTTGAAGAGATTCCGAGGCAATTGCAGAAGCATGAAAAGAAATTTGTCTTGTCCGCATTGCATAGTGAAGCCCGTATGCGTGATTCTTGGTTAGTTTAACTGATAATGCAGAGATAACAAAACCATCTGAAAGTTCCAAGAAACGGCTAACAAAAAAGTAACATAAAAAACAAAACACCTACGGCGTAATGAAAGCCAACCGGAAAATGATTGACAAGATTTGGGGAAAATAAAAGCCTGTTCCGAATTTATCATGTGAACCATCAAGCCAAGAAAAACTTTTGTAGAAATTCAAAACAGTTTCTAAATTTTTTTCTTATCTTTGCAACGAAATCACCGCTTCATACATACAAACCATAGTGAAGCGGCAAGATTGGATCAAGTTAACAAACTGAATATTAAAACCTTGTGATATGGAAGCAATATACTTGAAGCACATGATGCTTTATTCTTCTTGTCACATAAAAACGGTAGACCATTGCTGCTGAGTTTCGTCCAGAATCCTACCGCTACACCTGGAAAAAGGTACTTCAGAACTTTCATGCAATTGTCATGAAGGGAACATGGGAAATACATTTAAATGAAGCATACAAATGATCGACAAACTCAATCATTTGGATTACTGCTGGTACGTTGTGCGCACCCGGCCTCGCCAGGAAAAAAAGTTTGTAAAACTTTTAGAACAATACAAGGCGAAGTCTAAAAACATTCTCGAAGTCTATGCACCTACCCATACCACAGTCACAGTCCGTGGTGACAATGGCGACAAGCAGGCACCCTTGTTTGTGGGAATTGTATTTGTACTTGCTACCCAAAAATCGTTGATAGACTTTATGGAAGAACACGCTATGGAGGGCATTGTGCAGTACGAGCGCAAAACAGAGAAAGGAGAAAAGACACGCATGCGTGTTATCCCTGAAGAACAAATGCGCGCTTTCCGGGATTTCAACGAAAACTACGCAGAGCAGATGATTATCCTTGAACGACCATACACCGACTATGCATTCAATCCCAAGACAGGTACCCCCAACGAAATTGTGCGCGTCATAGACGGTCCGCTAAAAGGACGGGAAGGATATATCGCCCGCTTCCGCAGAGATAAACGGCTGGTATTCCAAATGCGGGGACTGAAGAAAGACAGTTACCTCACCGTTTCCCTTCCCAATATCTGGAACTTCCACGTAGTCCGCCTGCACAATGCCGAAGGCGACCGTTTGTCCATCGGTACCGAAAAAGGACGTGCCATCGACCTGCTCATCGGTATCCTGCAAGCCTGCGGCTATGGCGAACAGACACTCCCCTTACTCTACGAAATCATAGACAGCCTGATTGTCAGACCCTCATTGGTTTCCCTTTGCCAAGACCTTCATAAAAAAGGCAACACAGCCTTAAGCATGCGACTGGCACAAATAAACGGCAATGAGGCAGAACTCATCCTGAATCTCGTGCGCTACGAGCATGACAATCCCGGCTATGTAAGGCAAAACTGGCAGAAGCTCGTTCTCCGTCCGTACCTCACTCCGACAGCAGGTATAACATTGGAAGACAGCCAAGACGAGACAAAGCTTCAGCATACACACTTTACGGAAATCATCCGTAAAATAGAAATAACAGAAGAAGCTTACTACCCCAGCAAGAAAAAAAACGAAAGCATTACCACGACTTATTATGCGCACATCGGCATCCTGAAGGATAAGGAAAAAGACGAATATACATTCTTCGCCAACTGGGACGAATTCCTCGGCGAATACTTCCTGACGGCAGAAAAAGCCAACGAAAAACTGGTTAGCGGAACCATCCGAACTGCTCACGGGAACAATACGGACAACGGAAAGCAAGAAAAGCTCATCGAGTCTTTCCGCAACTACGCCCCTTCCCTCTATAAGGTATTGACGGATACGTCTTCGGCAGTAAAAGCCATACAAAGGCTTACAATCGGTACAGACACCTTGAATGTGATGGCAATAACGACCACCGACCCCGAGAAAGGTAAAAACGAACTGATAAAGACATGCACCGATATCTGCCAGGAGATAAACACCACCACACACCTTGCTATATGGCGCAGGTACTTGCGGACGGTATGGCTGCATCAATAAACCGTCGGAGAAATCAAGAAAAAAAATAGAGAATAATCTGAAAGCCTGTTTTAAGAGACTGTGTCTTGAATTTATCGCGTGCTGATCCGGGACCTCATAACTGCGTTGCTTGTAAGATTATTAATCTTACAAACGATGCAGCTATATTGCGGAGAGAACAAAGCTTGCTTGACATGCCGGATATGTAAGCCAGCATAATTGAAGAAGCGGATTTGCAACCCAATGTAACACCAACTGTGTGTATTCCATAAAATGCACATTCACACACGGTTCAAAGTATAACTATTTATTTTATTCATGGAAAACACTTCTGCAAACAACAAACGCATAGCCAAGAACACGCTGCTGCTGTACGTCCGCATGCTCTTCATGATGGCAGTCAGCCTCTACACTTCACGTGTGGTACTGAACGCTTTGGGAGTGGAAGATTTCGGTATTTACAATGTGGTCGGTGGAGTGGTGGCAATGTTTTCCATGCTGTCCGGTTCATTGTCGGCTGCCATTACCCGATTTATAACCTACGAATTGGGAACAGGCAACAAGGAAAATCTGAAAAAGATATTCTCCTCATCCGTTACCATCCAGATAGGTTTGGCTGTGCTGATTATCCTGCTTGCCGAAGCGATAGGTGTATGGTTCCTGAATGTGAAGATGAATATTCCTGATGGAAGAATGGTTGCAGCCAATTGGGTATTTCAGTTTTCTATCCTAACGTTTGCTATCAATTTAATCAGTGTACCTTATAATGCAAGTATCATTGCCCATGAACGGATGTCCGCCTTTGCTTATATCAGTATATTGGAAGCCATAGGAAAACTGACGATTGCTTTCCTGATTGTAATTTCGCCCATGGACAAGCTGATATTCTATGCTATTTTGATGTGTGCGATTGCATTGATAGTCCGCCTGGCATACGGGGCTTATTGCAAGAGACACTTTGAAGAATGCAAGTACCGTTTTATTTTCGACAAGGATTTATTGAAACGTATGTTCGGTTTTGCCGGATGGAATTTTATCGGAGCATCATCAGCTGTGTTGCGTGATCAAGGTGGAAACGTTGTGATAAATCTTTTCTGTGGTCCTACTGTCAATGCTGCACGTGGTATTGCATTTCAGGTAAATAATGCAATTAGCGGTTTTGTAACAAATTTTATGACAGCCTTGAACCCGCAGATAACCAAATCTTATGCGGCAGGCGATAGGGATTACATGATGACTTTGATTTATCAGGGAGCACGGCTTTCGTTCTATATGCTGTTGCTGCTTTCACTTCCCGTGTTGGTCAACACACATTATATATTAGGACTTTGGTTGAGAATCGTACCCGACCATGCCGTACTTTTTGTGCAATTGGTTTTGATATTCGCCATGAGCGAATCCATCTCCAACCCGTTGATAACCGCCATGCTTGCCACTGGAAAGATACGGAATTACCAGCTTGTTGTTGGCGGGTTGCAGATGATGAACCTGCCTGTGTCTTACCTGTTGTTGCGTATGGGGATGTTCCCAGAAGTGGTAATTGTTGTAGCAATAGTTATTTCGCAATGCTGTCTTGCCGCACGTCTTGTCATGCTACGGGGCATGATTGGCTTGTCAGTCCGGAAATACATGAAGAAAGTATATATAAATGTTTTGGTAGTGACGATTATAGCTGCTATTCTTCCCTTTTTACTGGCCATTAGCCTGGAGGAGTCTTTCCTGAACTTTGTCCTGTTATGTTTTATGGCTCTTATTTGCACAGGAATCACCATTTATTACGTAGGTTGCGACAAGACCGAACGACAATTCGTATTGAACAAATTATATACCATAAAAAATAAACTGAACAAAAGATGATTCAGATAACAGACAAATCACAGTGTTGCGGCTGTACGGCCTGTGCCAGCATCTGTGCGCATGATGCCATTACGATGCAGCCCGACGCGTTGGGCTTTCCTTATCCTGTAGTGGATAAGGACAAATGTGTGAATTGCGGGTTGTGCGAGAAGGTTTGCGCTTTCAATGACCATTATGACACGAGCCTTAATCTGCCCCAACCTGACGCATACGCTGCACGGCATAAAGACATGAAGGAAGTGGAGACCAGCCGGAGCGGTGCAGCGTTCATTGCTATATCCGATTATGTATTGGAGAATGGCGGTGTGGTTTACGGAGCTGGTTATACCGACCATTTCCGTGTGGTACATAAACGTGCCACCACTAAGGAGGAACGTGATGAATTCAAGGGCAGCAAATATGTGCAGAGTGACTTGGATCATGTGTTCCGACAAGTAAAGAAAGACTTGAAAGACGGTCTAACCGTCCTCTTTTCGGGAACTCCTTGCCAGACAGCAGGTTTGAACTCTTACATTGGCAAGAAGTTGCGTGAAAATCTTATTTTGGTTGACATTGTATGTCATGGAGTACCGGGACCGTATTTATGGCGCGATTACATTGCTTACCTAGAGAAGAAACAGGGAGACAAGATTTGTTGGGTTAACTTCCGTGACAAGCAGAAGTATGGCTGGACAGCACATCATGAAACGTTTAAATTTGTTAAGGGGGGGGGGTAAAATGAGCTTTACATATTTGTTCTATCAGCACATAATGTTCCGCCATTCATGCGGAAAGTGCCACTATACCAACACAAGACGTCCGAGCGATATTACCATTGCAGATTTTTGGGGTTGGGAAAAGATTGACCCGAATATTAACAAGGATGATAAAGGCGTATCATTGATATTGGTGAATACGGAAAAAGGACGTGAAATATTTGAAGCCGTGAAAGATCGCATGATAATCATTCCTGCAAAGTTGTCAGATTGTCTACACCAACCCAATTTATGGCATCCTTCTGTCATACATCCACAGCGTAAAAAGTTTGAAAAAGATTATTCGCAAAAAGGATTTAATTATATAATAAGTAAAAATTATAATAGAGGATTAAAGTACATAATCGTTGAAAATTATCGCACATCAGTCAAATTTGCAAAGAATCTGGTTAGAAATGCTATAAGAAAATTTAAATAAATTAAAGATTAAGATGAAAATTGGTATACTAACATTTCATTGTGCACATAATTATGGAGCAGTATTACAAGCTTATGCATTACAACAATATTTAATAAGTTTAGGGCATAATGTTGAGATTATTAATATAGTACCCTCATTTCTAAAGGGTTATAGTAAAAGAGCATGGTTGAAATGCGTAACTATTCGTCATCCATATAGAATTTTAAAAAATTTGCATAGTGAATCAAAGCTATATAAATTGAGAAAAAAGCGATGGCAAGCATTTGACTCATTTATTAAAAATGAACTTTACTTGTCTCATGAACAAAACATTATTCCTGATAAATATGATGCATATATTGTTGGCAGTGATCAAGTATGGAATTCAAAAATAACAAAGGGGCTATTCCCTCCATATTTCTGTAGTTTTCCATTTCCTAAAGGGAAACGTATATATTTATCATATGCAGCAAGTATGGAATCCATTCAATTATCTAATTTTGAAAAGGAACAATACCGTCACCTTCTTAAAAATTTTGATTATATTGGAGTTAGAGAACAAGAACTAATAAATGTCATAGCACCTCTAACAGAAAAAAAAGTTCATCTTACTATTGATCCAACACTATTGTTAGATAGTGACATTTGGAACAAATTAGCATTTCGTCCCCTTATTAAAGGGAAATATGTATTATTGTACAGGGTTTGGAATGATTTTAATTCAAGGAATATAGCTAAATTATGGGCAAACAGTAATGGAGCGAAGGTAATCGAATTAGTGTCTTGGCTGGATTCTAACACAAATAATAATTTGTTCCAAGCAGCATCTCCATTGCAGTTTGTTACATTATTTAAATATGCAGATTATATCATAACAGATTCATTTCATGGAACTTCTTTTTCAATAATATTTAAGAAAGATTTTTATTTTGTAAAAGTAAATAATTCACAAAATAGATCTGAGTCTTTACTCTCTTTTTTAGGCATAAGTGATCGAATAATAAATAAAAAAGACACACCTATCTTTACTCAGATCAATTATGCAAGAGTAATGGACAAACTTGCAATATTAAAATGTAAATCTCAACAATATTTACAGAATGCATTATGTAATAAATCGTGATATGAAGAAATGTTGTTTTATTATACCATATTTTGGTTCATTGCCAAACTATTTCCCACTATTTTTAAAGTCATGCGGGTATAATCCAGACTTTAATTGGCTTTTATTTACTGATGATGAAACTCCTTATAATTACCCTGATAATTTCAGGAAAGTAAGTATTAGCTTTTCAGAATTACAATCATTAGTGCAATCAAAATTTGATTTCTCCATATCATTAGACAGACCTTATAAGCTCTGTGATTATAAGCCTGCTTATGGTTATATTTTTGAGAATTATTTGAATGATTATGAATGCTGGGGACATTGTGATGTGGATACTATAATGGGAAAAATATCCGACTATGTAACAGAAGAGATGCTAAGAAACTATGACAAATTATTCTGTTTGGGTCATTTCATTATATATAAAAATACACAAGAAAACAATAGATTATTCATGTCGGAATATAATGGCGAATATTTATATAAAAAAGTTTTCAGTAACCCTGAGATATTGGTATTTGACGAAGAATTATTGAATCGCAATAATATTAATCAAATATTTCTACAAAAGGGGAAAAAAGTTTTTCAAGAGGATTATTCTTTGAATTTTTCCATTTTCTATAAAAACTTTTTACGTGTAAAGTTCTATGGAGTTGAGAATGGATATCGCAATGCTTATCTTGTGGAAACTCCACGTGCTTCGATATGCGTATGGGCAGAAGGTAAAATTTGCAGATATCTTAAAGAAGGTGATGATTTAATATGTGAAGAGTATATGTATATGCATTTGCAGCAACGACGAATGCATTATCCTAAGGGAATTATCAACGCAAAATACATACATATAATTCCGAATGCATTCAGATTTTTAAAAAAAATACCAAATAACCTCTTTGACTTACAAAAGGCTAAGAAATCCACAATTTGTTTTCATGAGAACAGATTGAAAATAAATGGATATAAGAAGCGACTTAAAAGAAAAATCAATAGAATTCTAAAGCTCTTTAGAAAATGAGATCAAAGATAGCTATTCTGACAGTGATATATGCTCATGTCTTGTTGATTCCTTGGATAGATTTGCTACCACCAATTATCTATAGGTACGGCCCTTTTCTTTTGTCGGTATTACTGATAATTAGTATTAATAATGCTTGGCTGTATATAAAGTCGCCTAAAGATAAATTTTTGGGGTTTATGTTATTTGCACTAATGGCAAGTACAATCGTTACATCAATCAGTGTCAATGAAATCAATGTGGATTCAGTTTTGCTTGATGATTCCAATAAACTTCATTATGAAAATAATGGTATTGCATTCGGTATAACAACTGCATTAAAAGTTTTTTTTTCTTTCATTTTTGTCCAATATGTAATTGACAGAAAAAATGTAGGAATTTTTATTATTTATCTCTATTATGTGCTAACGTTTTATATCATTATTTCCGACTTGGATATTTTGATTAACGGCATACATAGCACAGGATCCGGATACCTTTTAGGCAATAAGTTTACGGTATCATATCTTCACGTATTTTGGGCTATCATTTATAATGTCTACCATCAGATAAAAAAAACGTCTCATAACTATTATGTTCCATTATTGTGTCTTGCGCTCATTGTAGCAGTTGCGGTGCGGTGTTCTACTTCAGTTGTTGGTATTCTATTATTATTTGCATTCCAATATATCAAAATATTATATAAAATAATTCCTTATAGCAGGATTGCTTTTATTCTGTTAATAACTGGTTCTATCTTATTCGCTTTTTTCTATGCGTATATATTAGAAATTCCTTTTGTTCAATATTTTATTGTCAATGTATTAGGCGAAGATCTCACTTTAACAGGTCGTATATATATATATAACGCTGTGATAAATGTGATAGAATTGAATCCGTTATGGGGAATGGGTATTGGTAATTCTTATCAATTGTTAAGCTATCTTTTTGGCTATCCTAATGCGCAAAATGGTTTTATTAACTTATTTCTTGAACAGGGTTTAGTAGGGTGTTTAATTACAATGATTATTACATTACACCTTGTAAACAAACAGCGCAAACAAAGAAATGAGAACTACACAACACCAATCGTTGTTTTAATATTTATTATGATATTTCTTGCCCTTGTTGAAATCACAATAGACTTGAGGTATGTATTTCTTCTTACTATACTTCAGATAACAGATTATGATATTAAACAATCTGCAGGATTAAATAAAAAAGTTTCTGTCATATGAAAATCTCCGTAATTATAGCCATATACAATATAGAGTTGTATATCGACAAATGTATCTCATCGATAGTTTGTCAAAATTGTGCAGAGTTTGAACTGTTATTGGTAAATGACGGTTCCACTGACAGTAGCTTACAAAAACTACATCAGTGGAAAGCAAAAGATAACCGGATAAAAATCATCAATAAGGAGAATGGAGGCCTATCGTCCGCACGAAATGCAGGATTAAAATATGCGACAGGTGATTATATTCTTTATGTAGACGGTGATGATTGGCTGGCAGATAATGCGATAGAAATCATAACAAAATACTTGAATGCACATGGTGAGGTTGATATGCTGTGCTTTGATTATTATGCATATTATGATGATGACCACAAAAAACTTGTTTCATTTAACGCGCCTTCTGAAGTCATTGATGGCTTATCCTTCTTTAAAAGGAGTTCTTTTAAAATGACAGCGTGGAGCAAGGTGTACCGAAAATCATTCTTAGAAACTATTAATTTAAAATTTTTAGATGGACGGTTGCATGAAGACTTGTCATATACAATACCTTTGTGCTTATGTGCAAAACGTGTAGGTTACATTAACAGCCCTTTATATTATTATCGCCAGAATAGAGACGGTTCAATAATGAAAAAAATCTCTTATAAAAATGTTCTAGACTTTTCTCATGCATTATGCTTTGATTATCAGTTTGCGAAGGAACGAAACCTGCTTAACAACTACATAAAAGAGTGGATTGTTAAAAACTTTTATAAATCCTGCTTTACATGGGACACAAATTATTCAACATTAGTTAAAGCTATGAAAGTCAACAATGTTAGTTCCATTTGTAGGGAAATGGGTGAAAAGTATTTTTGGGAAAAACTCTTCTTTTATCATTTTTATATGAAGGCAAAAGCCTATTTAGGTAAAGTGAAAATGGTTGCTATAAAAAGATGGAATGTAAATAATAGAAATACATAAATTGCTAACAATGGAATTGTTAAATCATCCTTTGACTATTAATGAAGTTTTAGTGCGAACCCACCTTATGACTTCTATATCAGAAGTTGGAGATAAAGATTTCACCCCAATTTCTTATGGAAGCGGTTTCTTTGTTTATGATAAAGGGCGGAGCATTTTTGTAACGGCTGATCATACGTTGCATCTTGATGATTATAATTCGGATCAAGGACGAGTATGGAGGGATTATCAAATCTTAATCTTCAATAATATTGATGGCTCAGATATTTCAACCATACAAACTCCTGTCGGTGGCTTTTATTTTATGGAAAATCTTGATTTACGTGAATTAAATGATGAGGTATATAAAGGTAAACCAATAGATATTGCAGCATGTGTCTTGAATGAAAAGTCATGCAAATATAAATTTATGACTCAAAAATTCAAAGATGAGGAAGGCAATATTTTTCAATGGCCAATCCTCGCTTTTGGGAGAGAATCATTTGGTAAGCCAGAAAAAGATAAAAAGTGCCTTGTATTCGGCCAAGTACATACTCAAGTAAAAGGTATACAACTTAGATATGACAATGTAACTTATGAGCTTGACTATATAAGTTCACATGGAGATTTTCATCTTTTTCATACACAAGATATTGTGCGTTATGAAGATTGGGGAGGACTGAGCGGGACTCCTATTATAGATGAAGAAGGCAAATGTGTAGCAGTACTTACTAACGTTCTTGAAGGTACAAATTCTGTATGGGGAATTTCAATCAAACGATTGGAAACATTATTGGATATAATTAATTTTGAAAAAAACAGAGAATGTTGAAAAAAATTTGTTTTGCTCTAAGCTCGATATTTATTTTACCTCATGTTGTTTTTTATTTGTTAATGAAACCTAAAATGAGGGGGGGGGGTAATTACAATGGATATAAAACGTTGGTTGTCAATAAAAAACAAAGATTACAATTGCTTTATTGGCTTAATATACCTTATATTACGATATCCTGAATTTCGTTCATTATTTTATCATCGGATAGGAAAAATACGAAGTCTGATTTGTAAGTATTTGCCAGGAAGGACGAATTTGTATTTTCATACACCTACTTCTCGTATCGGAGGAGGATTCTATGTAGGACATGGTTGGGGTACAGTTATAAATGCTTCCAAAATTGGCGCAAACTGTGGTGTCGGTCAAAACTGTACAATCGGTTCACGCAATAGAAAAACTCCTATTCTTGAAAATGGAGTAATGGTTTGGGCTAATGCCGTTGTATTAGGTGATATTGTTGTTGGTGAAAATTCTCAAATTGGAGCCGGTTCTGTCGTTGTCAAAAATGTTCCATCAAACAGTGTTGTAGTTCCAAGCAAATCGTGTATTATCCGTAAAGACAATAAAAGGTGTAAAATCTTCTTATAAAAGAATACTTCAAATTATAAATTCAAATTAATGAAAAAAAGAATTTGTTGGATAACATCCGGTTATCTTCTTCAGGTTGATTTGCCTTTGCTGCATAAGGTAAAGGAATATTTTGACATAAAATGGGTGGTATATGCTTCCCCAGGATCTGATATGGCCAAACACGCGGAAGATTACGCCTATAAACATGGGCTTGATTTTACGCTGTTATACAGTATGCGCCACCGTTATAACCCAATGATATATTCCGATTTTGTCCGACAAATGAAAAAGTTAAAGGACTATAATGCAGACATATACTATTTTAACATGATAGCCTTTCCTTACCTGATTTTTGCTATCAAACGTTATTTGCCGGCAGATAAAGTAGTAATGGCCATGCACCATGGGCATATACATAGAGGTATGCAACTTCGCCATATTTATAAATATTATCTGCGTTTTTTGTGCAACCAGCCATTTTGGTTCCAATATTTTTCAACGACACAAGCAAGTTATTTTACAGGTAATGTCTCTCATCGCTTTGTAATTCCGTTGGCACTCAATGATTTCGGCAAAGCTGATTCTGTTTTGTCTCAAGACTGTGTGATTTTTCTTTCTTTCGGAAACATAATAAAAACGAAGAATATCGGATTACTCATCAAGGCGGCTTGCATAGTTAAAGAACAATGCAACAAACCTTTTAAAGTGAAAATTGTTGGGCATTGCCGCTCATGGGAAAAATATCAATCACTTATCAAATATCCGGAGATATTCGACCTAGAAATAAAGAGAGTACCAGACAATGAAATTCCAAACTTATTCTCTTCGTCCCATTATTTAGTGCTTCCGTATTTGTCTGTGACCCAAAGTGGCCCGCTTAGAATTGCTTACGGTTATAATCTTCCTGTACTTACATCGGATTTGCCAGGATTTAAAGAGAGTGTAGTAGAAGGCGTAACAGGACTTATGTTTGCTTCCAATGACGTGAACGCCCTTGCGATGCTTATAAAAAAGTGCATAAATGAATATCCTTCACTTTATGAACGGCTGAAAAATAGTCAGAAGGAATATGCAGGGAGAAACCTGTCAGTAGATGCTGTTGTGGATCAATATGTTACTATGTTTAATAAAATATTACGTTTGAAATGATAAATCTCAGAGATAAACTAAGCGAGTGCCACATCTTGCTTTTTATAAAAATGTTCCGTTATATGGTCTATGAGTATTGGAACTTCACGTTTCATACGGTTCGGTGCAATATGTCTCATGAACCAGAAAAACTGTTTACAGAGATATTGATGACCACTCATGCTTTGGAAAAGGCTTTTTCATTATATGATAAACGCAGGGGGTTTGGAGTGAAAAAAGCAGTTATTCTGATTGGAAATATTCAGAAATACATTAGAAAATACGGCTATTCTGAAAAGCTTAATGTACCTATTGCATTGGTTTACAGTTATCTTGTTTACCAACGGAATGACGGATATGAAAATCCTTTATTGGATAAAGTGGAAACAGAGTTAAATGCCATTATTGCAGCATATGAGATAAAGAAAGATGTCTACCAAATGGCCGGTTCCAGGAAAGTCAACAAGACAGAAATGCTTGATTTGACCAACATAGATTTCCGTAGACTTGCAATGAATAGACATTCTTTTAGGCATTTTTCAAAAGAACCAGTATCTGAGGAGGCAATAAAAGACGCTTTGGAGATAGCAAAATTCTCTCCTTCCGCTTGTAACAGGCAGGCATATCGCGTTCATGTCTTTTCTGGAGAAGATAAAGATTTCATACTCAAGTTGCAAGGCGGAGCCAATAGTTTTTACAAAGAAGCTGACAAGGCCATTCTGATAACAGGCGATATGCATCGGTATTTCACGACAGAGATGCATTTGGCTTACGTTGACGGCTCTCTTTTTGCGATGTCTTTTATATATGCCTTGACTTCATTAGGTGTTGCTTCCATACCCCTTACAATGGGAAGAAAATTAAAAACCTTGAAAAGTATTATGGAGAATATGAAGATTCCAGACAACGAATTGCCCGTAATTTTGATTGCTGTCGGCAATTATCCGACAGAAGCGTCTCTGAGCCTTTCGCATAGGAATGACGCCAAAACATTTACAATATTCCATTGAAATTATGCGTATTCTTATTATCACTTACAGCCGTGAAGTAAATCCCGGCACTTTCTTACAGGCTTACGGAGTGCAATATGTTTTTCAACAACTCTACCCTAATGCTCAGATAGATTTGATAAAGCATAAGCGCATTTATTCTATAACAGCCGAGGGTAAAAACGTAAGCACGAAAGGTAGTAAACTCTCGTTTGTCAAGGCGAAAGCGCGTGCCATTCCACGGCGGTTGAAATATGAATGGGATTATCGTACCAAATTCTACCTAACTGAACAGGAGTTTGACTTCTTTGATTACGATGAAGCAGAATTTAAGGCTTTTGCCGAGGGGTACGACCTGATTGTGGTAGGTAGCGACACGATACTTATAAATTTGGAACGTAACGGAATTTATGGGCTGATGTGGCTTCGCGGCATTGACACACAAAAGATTCTTTTCGCGGCAAGCGCAGCTCCAGCTAAGTTTACTCTTAACGAACAACAATGTAAGGAGTTGTATGAATCTTTTTCTACCTTTAAATTTTTAGGTGTTCGTGATAGGATTACTTTGGGTTTGTTGCGTGACGAAATAGGCTTAGGTGACAGAGTATATATTCAATATGACCCAACCTATCTGATACCTGAAACAGAGTTTTCTCTTCCATATCTAAGTAGGAAAAAACTGGAATATGTACGGCAACGACAAAAAATAGCCTTGGTAAATTTCAGTGTAACCGGTTGTCCATTTAAGCAAGAAATGACGGAGTTCCTGAAGTCTCACGGTTATTATACTATTTCGACCCTGTATAACGAGTATGCAGATAGCAATCTGATGTATTTATCTCCATTCAATTGGGCTGCCATGTTTCGATATGTGGATTTGTCTGTAACAGAACGTTTTCATGACACGATTTTCTCCTTGAGAAATTGTAAACCTGTAATTGCAATTGACTGGGATGAAAAGCGTTTTTCAAATGATGGCTTTTCAAAAACACAAAATCTTTTGTCACAATATGGATTAGATAACAACCACTTTATATTTAAAGAGCATGATGAATTGTCGGTTATAGAGGAACATATAAAAGACCTTAATTTCGACAAATATGGAGACATCATTAAACAACATAATTTGTTAATAATGGAAGAGTATAAGAAACTATTAGCAAAGTTGGAACAAGCACTTTCTCATATAAATCAATAATTATAAATAGTATGAAAGATGAAAATCTAGACAATGCATTAAAATGTATAGTGGAAGATGTTGGAAAATCTTACGAAGGTAATTATCGAACTCGGTTAAAAATAATTTAAAAAAATACGAAAACTTAGTTTGCGGAAATGATTTTGAAATAGAAAACATAGAGCAAATTTCAGATTCCGTCAAAGGTACCATAATAATATTAAAAGAAATTGTTGATGCGCAATATAAAGGATTACATTCACAACAGCTTATAGAAAATTGTATAACTTATTCAAGAAATTAAGAAAACATCTTCTATACAAAACGATAAGAAAAAATTCACTTCTATTCAGAATGCGTGTTTTCGCTCCAGAAAAACGCCGACACGTTCAAGAGAGAGATTTATTCCATATACCATTAAATATGAGGGGAATTGTGACAACCCAAAGATATAGTGTGCCAGGATTACCCTGTTTATATATGGGAGAAAGTATATATGCTTGTTGGGAAGAAATGAAAAGACCACAACTAAATTTGTGCATGACATCAAAACTTCAATGCCAGGATGAAATCAAATTGCTCAATCTTGCATTCTTCCAGGATAATGATGAGGAGTGGTGGAATGATAATATTGAAAAGGTTCTGAATATATTTCCTATCCTTCTGTCGTGCATGATTCCTGTTGCGGATGAAGATGCCATATATAAACCTGAATATATCATTCCACAATTGGTTATGGAATGGGTTATATGGAATAGAAAAAAAGAAAAAATATATGGCATTTATTATACTTCAGCAAATGTCAATGAGGATTTTGACTATCCATTATATAAATTGAACAATTTAGCAATACCTGTTATAGATATTTCAAGAGATAAAGATTATTGTCCCGTTTTGTGTGAAATGTTTAGAATAACAAAACCATTATGCATTGAATTTGAAAAACTTAAAGAAGTTAATGATGATTATGGACAATATGGAATTGATGACGAAAAAGAAGAAAATTATAGGATATCTGATTTCAGTTATTTAGAAAGTCGTTTTGAAGATAATTATGAAAGCATTATAAATGAAGATTGATATTATGCCAAATAAAATTTGGGCAATTAGACATAATGAAATATATCCTGCTTATCAAACATCTTTCGACTGGTGGAGTGGAGTAAAATAAACATATTTTCACTATACAATGAAAAAACTTTTTTCTTTCAACTCCGAACTGAATAAAGTGACCGGAGTACAAAAGGTCTTGCTTGATATCCATCAGGCTGTAAAAGACACGTATAAAGCCAAGATTGTTGGGACTATTCCATACAGTCGGGTAAACAAGAATCACCATATTGAAGAGCATGAATACGTGCAGTTTCATAATCCGTTTATGTTCTATAATTCTATAGTAATCGTGCATGAACGTAAATTCCTTTTAATGTTTTGGCTACTGAATCATCTGTTATTCCAACGGATAAAGCTTGTGTATGTGCACCATAATTTATTCAACGACCATAGATTGTTGTCGGTCATGCCTAAGACAGTAGTTTCCATATCGGAACGAAGTACCCAAAACCTGGTTGAGTTTTTTCGCGTGCCACCGCAGAATATCCACAAAATATATAATTGCGTAATAGACAAACATCCCAACCAACGTAACTATCATACAAAAGATAAGATTACCTTGGTCTACCCGGCTCGTATTAATCAAATAAAGAGACAAGATGAAGTCTACAAACAACTGAAAGGAAAGATAGACAAAAGAATTCAAATCTTATTTGCTGGAGAAGGTCCTAATTATCAGGAACTGAAATCTTTGATAGGAGAAGACACACAGTTCAAGTGCTTAGGTTTTGTAAGCGACATTATCGGTCTGTTGCAGCAAAGTGATTATATGATGTTGTTTTCTTCGAAGGAAGGTTTACCTATTACTTTGATTGAGGCAGCCATGTGTTATACGCCGATTGTTTGTAATGATGTAGGCGGCAATTGTGAAATTGCTCGTGACGGTCAGAATGCTTTTGTAGCAAAAGATTGGGATGACTTAATCTGCACTATTAACCGGCTTCCAACCCTTAATGCTTCCATCTATATGCGTATGGCAGAGAGGAGTAGGGAAATCTATGAGCAGAACTTTACATTTGAAAAATTCAAAAAGAATTATTTAAACTTATTGAACCATCTGATATGAAACCATTTTCTCTTTTAATCCTTTGGGCGTTGTCGTTTATATTATATCCGATAAAATCTTCCGCCCAACCTTCTGCCGATGCTTTTGAAGAGAAGCCTTCTTGGGAAGAACATTTTAATGGGAAAGGATATCCAAGTGAAAGTGATTGGACCGTGTCCGAAACGTATACAAAAGAACATTTAGCCCATTATGTGAAAAATCCTCATAATGTATATGTCAAACGGGGAAAGTTGCATCTTGTATTGCGTAAGAATTTTACCGGTACAAATTCTTATACTTCCGGACGTATCATTTCGAAACGGACTTTTTCATGTGGAAAATTGGAATTCCGTGCCAAATGTCCGGTCAGTAAAGGTGTATGGAATGCGATATGGTTGCGGGACGCTTCGAAAGAAAAATGTCATGGGGAGATAGACATTGTGGAACAAATTGGATGTTGGGGCAAAGGGAAATACCAGTTGAATTTCCATTTATGGGGAGAATTTGGAGGCAAAACCAGTAATCATCAACAGAATCAACGGTATGCAAAGATTGATGTGTCAGATTACCATGTATATACATTGGAGTGGTATAAAGACTGTTTTGTGGCATTGGTGGATGGAAAAGAAGTGTGCCGTTTCTCCAAAGAAGAAATCAAGGAATGGCCGTTTGCTCATGAATACCATTTGATTATAGCTTTGGCTTATGGGGGTAATTGGGCGGGTGCTTGTGGAACGGATGATGATGCTTTGCCACAAACTTTGCAAGTAGACTGGATAAAATATTATGAATTCAAAAAATAGTACAATGATTGAATTAGCTCCTCATAATTTATGTACAGGATGTACCTCTTGTGCAAATACCTGCCCTCATCATGCCATAACAATGCAGGCTGATGGAGAAGGTTTTTTGTATCCCGCCATTGACAGGAATCTATGTGTGGAATGTGGGCTTTGTACTAAAAGGTGTCCCATATTGCTTCCGGAACAGCAAAAAAATGAAAGTAGTCCGAAGGCTTTTGCTCTGTGGAGTTATCCGGACAGGACAGTCAGCAGTTCGGGTGGTGCTTTTTCGGCTTTTGCCAGAAGTGTGATTAAGAAAGGAGGTAGAGTTTGGGGTGCCGCTTTTGTTGGAAAGCTGAAATGCAGGCATGTGGAATCCGATTCATTGGATGGACTGGCCGCATTACGAGGCAGCAAGTATGTGCAAAGTGATTTAGGTTCTGTTTTTTCTCTAATAAAAGAAGAATTGCAGCAAGGCATCCAAGTGTTGTTTTGTGGCACGCCATGCCAAGTGGCAGGACTTCAGGCTTATCTGCATAAAGGATATGACAATCTGTTAACGTTGGATTTGGCTTGCCATGGTGTCCCTTCTGATGCCATATTGCAGGCTTATATAAAGAAATTGTCAGTTAAGAAAGGTATAAATATTGACAAATTTGAATTTCGCCGTCTCAACGGCTGGGGCAAAGCCCCAGCCGTTGAGATTAGGGGTAAATTGTGCCCTATATATGGGATAGATGATTTATATATGAGGGCTTTTGACCGTTCCGCATTGTTCCGACTTTCTTGTTATTCATGTCCGTATGCCCGTATACCAAGAGTAGGCGATTGTACGATTGCAGATTTTTGGGGAATTGGCCGACATGGGAAACCTTTTAAACAAAATGTGTTAAAAGGAGTTTCCTTGGTTTTGACCAATAATAAAAAAGGTGAAGAAGCTATTTCTCACTTAGAGAACGTATTCATGGAACAACGTACATTGGAAGAGGCTTTAGTAGAGAATCACAATATAACTTCTCCTTCCGTGCAACATCCCCGGCGTAATCTGATAATTCAAGCATTTTTGAATCCGAGTAAACCGTTGGATGAAATTGCTGTAGAATTTGATTTAATTGATAATAGTTTGAAGGGAAAAGTAAAAGAACTGGCTTCCAAATGGCACGTGTTTGATGTAGTGAAGTCGGTCTATAACAAATATAAGTCGTTATGAAAATTGCCATTTTATCCATGCAGGAAGTGAAAAACTACGGTTCTTTCCTGCAAGCCTTCTCATTGAAAAATACCATTGAATCATTGGGACATACCTGTGATTTTATCAATATCATTCCAGGAAGGCAATTGCCCGGTTACAAAATCAGTCATTTTCACAAAGTAAGACTTCTGTTTCAACGTTTGTGGGGATGGGATTTCATGAAACGGTTCGAAACCATTTATAAGTTCCAGACACGTTTTTCAAAAGAGTTTCTTCCATACCTTGGAGTAAAACCGGGTGAGAACCATGCGCATTATGATGTGGTAGTGATAGGCAGTGATGAAGTGTTCAACTGTGCCCAGCAGACTTGGTTCGGGTTCTCACCTCAACTTTTCGGAAAGGGACTGAATGCGGACAAGGTGATAACATACGCTGCCTCATTCGGTGCAACCACGTTGGATAAGCTACAGGCAATGGGCATTAAAGATGAAGTGGATGAATTGTTGAAAAAATTAGCTTGTATTTCTGTACGGGATGAAAATAGTGCCATTGTAGTAAAGGCATTGACCGACAAAGCTCCTTTTCGGCATGTAGACCCGGTATTGATATACGATTATACCCGGTATATGCCCTCGGAAGTAAAGAAGAACGATTACATGATAGTTTATACCTATCCGGGACGCATTACAGATGAAAACGAGATAGATGCTATCCGAACCTATGCACGGCAACAAGCACTGAGATTGGTTTCTATCGGTCATTATTTTCCATGGTGCGACGAAGTGGTTGTGCCTACACCTTTTGAAGTTCTGGCTTATTTCAGGGATGCAGCGTGTATTGTCACCGATACATTTCATGGCAGTGTATTTTCCATCAAGTATAACAAGCCTTTCTGTACGATTGTCCGGAATATGAACAATCAGAAACTGAGTTATCTGTTGAAACAGTTCGGTCTGGAAAGCAGAATAGCGAATGATGTTTCGCGGATGCAGACGATTCTGGAAACTCCTATAGATTATATGCCAGTGAATAGCTTGATTGAGGCGGAACGGGAAAAGTCCATTCAATATTTATCTTTTCAATTATCTTAAACTCATGCTCTCTCCACTCGTACAGAAAGTTCTTTTAACAGAAACTTTTTCAATAAAGGATGTCTTTGCACAAAAGGGCAGGGTTTATACTTTCCTAAATCCTGTTTCTTATCTTACAGCATTAGACAACAAAGAACTGTTTGCCCGCTTTGACGGCATATTCGCCGACGGTTCAATCCTTGTAGCCGCCATCAAGTTGGTGTATGGAAAGGATGTAACCAGGAGGAGTTTTGACATGACATCGCTTGCACCTGAGTTGCTATCATACGCAGAGACAACTAATAAGTCTGTTTATATAGTCGCTTCACGACAGGAGCAGGTGGAGAAGGCGGTTGGGATTTTCAAAGAACGTTACCCTGAATTGATGGTTGCCGGTTATCGGAATGGCTATTTCGCTTCGGAGAAAGAACAAGAGGAGGAAGCGCGGCATATTGTCGGCGTGAATCCGGATTTCCTGATTGTAGGGATGGGTGCACTGATGCAGGAACGTTTTCTGCTGAAAGTGAAAGACGCTGGTTATCGGGGTATCGGTTTTACTTGCGGTGGCTTTATCCACCAGACGGCAAAAGACGAGATAGACTATTATCCCGCATGGGTAGACCGGATGAACCTTCGTTTTGCATATCGGATGTATAAAGAGAAGCATACGCGGAAACGGTATCTGCAAGCGGCTTTCCAATTTCCTGTCCGTTTTATCGCCGAACGGTTTTTCGGATAATCTGCCCTATCATCCTCCCTATCCCATAGAGAACAGAAAATGGAACAAGGAGAATGAAAATCATATAAGGAATAATCTTCCCAATACATTTACTGAATGCTGTTTTCATGCTGCAAAAGATAATTGTAAGGGATATATTAGCAGAAAAAAATAGCCAAAGTTCCGTAAGCACTCAATTTGGAGTATAGATAATACAGCTAATAATAATACCGTGCAGTCCGCATCAGACAGACCAACACCAGCTATACCTGACAGGTGTGAACTTCTCATCGGAAACGAGAACGGTGGAGAAGTGGACAGTGTCAGATTTGCGTATCTACATGCCGGCCACTTCCGCCTAAGAGGCATAAGACTTTGTGACCGTAGAGACCGTTTTTCTTAAAGCTTTGCTATTTCTTCCGCACTAAGTCCGGTAGCTTTTGCTATGATATCTGCAGGGACACCTAAGCGCTTAAAGTTTTGTGCATCCTCCAATTTGGCTTCTTTCTTGCCTTCTTTCTTGCCTTCTTCCCTTCCTTCCCGCATTCCTTTTTCTCTTCCTTCCTGCATTCCTTTTTCTCTTCCTTCCTGCATTCCTTTTTCCCTTCCTTCCCGCATCGCGTTCTCCACTCGGTCCTGCATGTCCTCCTCGTAAATAC
>ENA-OPNJ01000257-OPNJ01000257.1-human-gut-metagenome-genome-assembly--contig:-NODE-257-length-26252-cov-8.221399_pt1 | contig 26252 bp, 13 predicted proteins | sample MGYA00241535_ERZ501767 | MGnify/ENA primary metagenome ERZ501767 (study PRJEB25962, sample SAMEA2042564) | human gut metagenome | biome: human gut; feature: human-associated habitat; material: faeces...
GAAGGGATTGTCTGCTGCTTCGCTCAAATTGAAAACATTAAACGACAATCCCTAGAATATATGTCACCGGGCGCATAATCAGCGTATCTGTCCCCTTGACTCATAAAGATGGAAAATGAACGCTTCTCGTCGATTCGTATGCCTCCGGTAAGCATTGGCCCTGAAGTGACAAAACCAGCATAATATCTCAAGGTAAATTCAGGCTTCCATTCTCTGACTCCCTCCTTCGAAAATGCGTGTTTCCATTCATCAGCCCATCTGGACATATCCCCCGCCATCGGATTTTGGGCAGATGCGCTTCCTATAGCTGTTATCATTGTACAAAGAATGGTCAGAATGCGTTTCATAGTGTAATAGTGTTTTTTAAATAGTGCTCTAATGGTCCCGCATCATCAAATCTCACCCCGCTAGCCGCATAAGCGACATCACAAAATTAGCAAAAGATTTTACAATTAAAAAAAGAAGAGCAACCTCACGGCGGCTCCTCTCCAAAAAAGTTCTTTGTTATATTGAAACCGAACTTAATTCGGCTCCTATGCTAGCCTGTTTAAAATAAAATAAGACTAATTAACAAAACAACTATTTGGCTCAGTCAAAGTCATAAGCGATAATTTTATCGCGATAGAGTGCCCAATTTTCTGGTTGATAGGAATCTCCCTTATATGATGTGTATTGTGTATACAAATCATATGATTGACTTGGGACATATATCTTCACATCTTTGTTTTCAAAGCCAAAACCACTATACGGTTTACGATAATAATCAAACCGCAATTCAATTGCGGGGGGTGTGATGGCTTTACAATAAATTTTATTGCAATCGAAAGCATTGACGCCGATTGAAGTTATTCCGCTTCCTATAGTTGCTTCTGTTAAGCCTGATTCTCGGAAAACATATCGACCTATAACTGAGACATTATTTGGAATATTAATATTCTTAAGTGATTTACAATTACTAAAGGCGCTTTCCTGAATGGATGAAACACCCTTGCCGATTACTACATCACTTAAGCTCGAGCAATTACTAAAACAACTCCTTGATATTGTGGAAATATTGTTGGAGATCGAAATGCTGGTTAGACTTGTACATTTAAAAAAGGCATCATCTCCTATTGACGTCACATTTTCAGGAATTGAAATTGTTGTCAGACTGGTGCATTCATAAAAAGCGCCTTTTCCGATAGAAGTTGTCGTTTCCGGAAGTGAAATCTTTGAAATCTTTGGGTTGGACGAAAAAGCATAATCTCCTATAGTTGTTACGCTATCTCCAATTATAATCTCTGAAAAATCGCGGAAAATAGATGTGGATGTAGAAAAGGATGGTATGTTACAGTTAATGGTTACTTTCCCTCCGCAGTTCTCAAATGGAAATGAGCCAAAGGAAGCGACATTCTGAGGAATGACGATATTTAAATTGGAACAATTGCTAAACGCTTTATCTCCGATTGTCGTGATGGATTCAGGTAAAACTACATTCAACAGATTGCTCTTGCCACTAAATGCAGACTTCCCAATTATAGTTACAACTCCATCAAATCTAATGACACCTTTATTGTTGTCGTATGTGTTGGATATAATATTGGCGCCAAATGCATTAGTTGCTGCCGGTGAAATTATTGTACTATTATCTGATCTGTACCATATTTCATTATATGGATGATAAGGGATTATCGGTATATATGCAGAAGATATTTCGTTCTTACCGTCGGACAACAATAAGGTAACACTTGCCTCTTGAGTGCCAACAAAAAACTCCTGATTTAAATTATCCGCTGACGCATTAATGGAGATAATGCCGTTAGTTTCATCTGAAGTAAGTGATAGAATCGGCATATCTATATAATTAACAGCGCGTGTGATTGTAGATACTGCTTTTAATGAGAGTATTTTATGCCAATTTGTGGCAAGATCCTTAACTGCGCTCTTAGGACATATTTGGAAATCCATTTCCAAAGTGTTCTCTACTACCGTTGCTTTGCCGTCTGAATATCTAGGAATATAATAAACGGATTGTAACCGATTGAATATGTAACTGGATGTCTTAGGAAGTGTAAACGTAGTGCCATCAGTAAGGATGAAGTACACATTGTTTTCATCCTCAGTAATGTTCTTGAATAATGAATCTCCATCCTTTCCATCTGAACCGTTGGCGCCATCATTACCCTTCTCTCCTGTTGCCTTGCCAAGTTGCTTCCAGGATGAGCCGTTGTCATAAGATATATACCAATAGTCTCCTTCAATCTTGAGTTGAGGAGTGACACCATCCTTGCCGTCGTTTCCGTTGATGCCATCCGCACCGTCATTGCCATTTGAGCCGTCCTTGCCGTCAGAGCCGTCTGTCCCAATTGCTTTGACCTTGTTGCCGCTCTCATCTGTCAGCCATTCGCCGTCTACTGTCCAGTAGTAGGTGCCGTCAGAGTATTGCTTGACGCCTATGATGGGTGTGTGCCCGTCCTTGCCGTCAACTCCATCTGCCCCATCTTTGCCGTTTTGTCCGTGATAGATTGTTATGGAACCGCTCTTGCTAAATGTTATGGTGTATCCAACTACCTTTCCGTTTTCCATCAACGGGGCTGTGCCCTTAACATAGTCTTGATTCTGCAGTGCAGTAACAATTGTTTGTAGAGAAGCGATGTTGGTGTTCATCTGATTGCAGAGAATCTGCAGCTGCTCGAAAGAGTACCAAGTTGGCAATTTGATTTCGGTTCCATCCGATAAAGTGAAAATGACAAAATTGGTGTCAGTGTAATCTATGCTCGAGAATATGGAGTCGCCATCTGCCCCATCCTTGCCATCAATGCCGTCCTTTCCATCTGAACCGTTGGCGCCATCATTACCATTCTCTCCTGTCGCCTTGCCAAGTTGCTTCCAAGATGAGCCGTTGTCATAAGATATGTACCAATAGTCTCCTTCAATCTTGAGTTGAGGAGTGACACCATCCTTGCCGTCGTTTCCGTTGATGCCATCCGCACCGTCATTGCCATTTGAGCCGTCCTTGCCGTCAGAGCCGTCTGTCCCAATTGCTTTGACCTTGTTGCCGCTCTCATCTGTCAGCCATTCACCGTCAACTGTCCAGTAGTAGATGCCGTCAGAGTATTGCTTGACGCCTATGATAGGAGTGTGCCCGTCCTTGCCGTCAACTTCATCTGCTCCATCTTTGCCGTTTTGTCCGTGATAGATTGTTATAGGATCAGATTTAGTGAAAGAGATAGTATATCCGATAATTATTCCATTTTTAGTGATAGGAGCGACACCACTTACGTAATCTTTCTGCTGTATAGCGTTGACCAAAGATTGCAAAGACGAAATGTTTGTGTTCATCTGTTTGCATAGTTCTTCTAGTGTTAATACTCTCTCTTCAAGATTATCAACCCTGCAAGTTACTTTGTCGATTTTATCTTCGATTTTCTTGCAACTAAACAACGTAATGAATGCTGCTAGACAAATAACGTAGAATTGTTTCATAATTCATTTGTTTTTTTATGTCCCCAGAATCGTGTGTTCAAGCTTGTTCATCACATCGATTTTCTGTTGGAGGAATAGTTCTGCAATTATAGGATAATTCTAACTATGAATCAAGTTCATAATAGGCTCATTTTAACCGATTTAATCTGAGATAGGATTATATAGTAATTGTTAAATAATAACCTGTATTTTCGAGGTGTAGTCGGACGGCAAAAAGTTGCTCATGATATCTTGATTCACAAACTAAGTTTTTGCTATTGAAAATGCCTTGAGAAAACAAGTATAATTCGTGCGAAGTTGTTGGTTATCAACCATATAATATAGGAAATCCAGAGAAATTTTCTTATTCCAAAAGAGACTTGCCAAACAGGTAGTTTTCGCACCTGAATGGCGACAGGAATTACCTCGCCAAACCAGCCAACTGATGCAACTTGTTTTTTTACATGTTTTAATAGGCAAAAACGATAATAGAGCCCGATAAGGCTCTATTATGTGCACTGTGTCAGTCCAGACATACGCGTCAAGGAAGTTTCTCACCCCGCTAGCCGCATAAGCGACATCACAAAAGTATCAAAAGATTTTACAATGAAAAAAAGAAGAGCAACCTCACGGCGGCTCCTCTCCAAAAAAGTTCTTTGTTATATTGAAACCGAACTTAATTCGGCTCCTATGCGATGTATTGCTGCCACAATTTTCTTTGTGGTCTTTTCCCCAGGGAAAGCCACCCCACTCTTGTATTGCCTCATTTTGCTTTCGTTGATGCCTGCATACTGGGCGAAGCGGCTGGCATTGATGAAATCGAAATCTTCGAAGAATGAAGGAATGTCATAGCGGAATGTTATCTGGTACTCTTCAGAGACTTTCTCCCCGTCTGCTATGGCTAAATCACGGCAGTCCTGGACACTTTCGCGGAAATCTGCTTTAGCCTCCTCGATTGTCTCCCCAAAACCGCCAAAATGATTTTTGCCAAAACTCTGAGAGGATGTGATAGCAAATCGCCCGTCCGGTCCCTTCTCAATAATTGCTACGATCTTATACATATAATAACTTGCTTTTGAAAAAAAAGTTCTCTGTTATTCAGAACTCTTCATATAACAAAGAACTTTGTATCCGCAAAGGTAGCATAATCGTTACTATTTTGCAAAATATTTCTAACTTATCTGATTGTTTTTAATTAAACAAACAATCGTGCAAACGAAACATTATGAATTCTGAATCAATGAGAATGCGATTTTCTTAAATAGATAAAAAAACGATAATAGAGCCCGAGAAGGCACTATTATGTGCGCTGTGTCAGTCCAGACATACGCGTCAAGGAAGGTTCTCACCTAGGGAGCCGCATAAGCGACATCACAAAAGTAGCGAAAGATTTTACAATGAAAAAAAAGCCGGAAATCTCCGACTCTCAAGTGATTACCACAGCTTGAAGTTATCGCGCCAAACGGGCGTATCACGTTTCACAGTTTATGTTAGCTGTTAAACATCCAATACGTGATAAATAACAAACGATTGCGTTCAGCATCAGTAAGATCGCGAGAACGCTTAGGCCTGCGAAAGCCAAATAGACGCTTAAACCAATTCATAATAAGTGTTTTCGTCAAATATAAGAAAAAAATGCAAAAAATAGTTGCATATTATAATCGAATCTTCTAACTTGCATTTCGAAAAAATAGAAACGGAACTATGTTTATGATGAACAACAATTCTTGGTGGTGGCACTCTTACTACTCTGACAGTCGTAGGAGGCTATAGCCGTATGTTGTTCTGAATCATTCAGATAACTCAAGCCCCGCCGCGACTGCGACGGGGCTTTTTTCGTATAGAAACGTAAAACAACTTAAATTATAAACATTATGGAACAGAAAGTACCTTACAAAATCTACCTCGAAGAAAACGAAATCCCTAAAGCATGGTATAACGTGCGTGCAGACATGAAGAACAAGCCGGCACCGCTGCTCAACCCGGCGACATTGCAGCCGATTGGCATCGACGACCTGAAGAGCGTATTCTGCGAGGAACTTTGCAAACAGGAACTTGACAATGACACCGCATTCTTCCCTATCCCGGAGGAAATCAGGGACTTCTATAAAATGTATCGTCCGTCACCGCTCATCAGGGCATATTTCCTCGAAAAGGCATTGGGAACACCGGCTAAAATCTACTATAAGTTCGAAGGCAACAACACTTCCGGAAGCCACAAGCTAAATTCTGCCATTGCGCAGGCATATTATGCCAAGAAACAGGGGCTTAAAGGCGTGACTACCGAAACAGGAGCAGGACAATGGGGCACGGCATTGAGCATGGCATGTGCATACTTCGGCCTTGATTGTCATGTATTCATGGTCAAATGTTCGTATGAGCAGAAGCCGTTCAGACGTGAAGTCATGCGTACTTACGGGGCACATGTCACGCCGTCACCAAGCATGGAAACAGAGGTCGGCCGCAAGATTCTGGCGGAGCACCCCGGAACGACCGGCAGTCTGGGATGTGCCATTTCCGAAGCGGTTGAAACTGCTGTCACTCATGACGGATACAGATATGTTCTCGGCTCCGTCCTGAACCAAGTTCTTCTGCACCAGTCAATTATCGGCCTGGAGGCAAAAGCGGCGCTCGACAAATACGGCATTACCCCTGACATTGTCATAGGCTGTGCCGGAGGCGGTTCCAATCTCGGCGGTCTGGTAAGTCCGTTTGTCGGAGAAATGCTGCGAGGCGAGAAACAATACCGCATAATCGCTGTGGAGCCGGCATCCTGCCCTAGCTTCACGCGTGGAAAATATGCTTACGATTTCTGCGACACCGGTGAGATTTGCCCTCTCGCTAAAATGTACACTCTTGGTAGTCAGTTCATTCCGTCAGCAAACCACGCAGGCGGTCTCCGCTACCACGGAATGAGCAGCATTCTGTCACAGCTCTATGCCGACGGCTACATGGAGGCTCGTTCCGTCGAGCAGACTTCCGTATTCGAGGCGGCGGAATTGTTTGCACGCACTGAAGGCACGCTCCCTGCACCTGAAAGCAGCCACGCAATACGAGCAGCCATTGACGAGGCCCTGAAATGCAAAGAAACGGGAGAGGAAAAGACCATTCTTTTCGGTCTCACTGGAACAGGTTATTTCGATCTGAAGGCGTATGAGCAGTTCAATGACGGAAAAATGACTGACACCATCCCGACTGACGAACAGACCAGGGAAAGTCTCAGCCATCTTCCTAAGGTCGACTAGGACCCTGCAACAGAGCGGAAGCGGGCTTTCCATCGCCGCACGGCGACCTTGCCCGCCAGCTCCGGCCCGGCATCTGATGATGCCTTGGTTTCCTGAGTAATTACGCTACACGGCCAACCGCGCTGTCTGTGAGGAAAGAAAAACGGCAGAGAGGCTTCTTGTTGCAGGGAACATGACCACTTCTGTCAGATATAACTGGAGATTGTAGCTGGAGATGATTGTTTCCGTAAGATATACCCGGAGAGAAAAACCGAACAACCTGAAATTGATGTAACTGACGAAAGTATTGATTAATAACAAGTTAGCAGATAAAGCGAAAGCCAGGTTACCCACTTTTTCACATAACCTGCATTTGGCCGATCATTATATCTTCTTGGCTCTCAATAATATACAACAAATCACGACATGCAGGTTGTTCGATTCAATCCAATTCTGTGTTGCCTCATTCCTCGTAACGCACCGCTTTTTTCAGATATTTTGAAAAGGTAACTTTGTAAGAACTTGGAGGCTGGAGACGGACTCCGGCGGAAGAATCGGCCTGCATTATTATCTGGCTGCCGGTTTCGTCGGGTTCTTTGTGGTTTTTCTGTTTCCGCGGCTTCGGAGCAATTTCCGTTGGCTGATGAAGTTTACGCATGAGTTCACGCATCTTTTCTTTGCGGTTCTGTTTTTTCGCAAAATAAAGCGGTTCAATGTCGATTTTGAAGACAGTTATGTCTCATATGCGTTTCATATATGTTGCTGGGTTAAACAGACCAGGCTCCACCAGACAGATATCGCCGGTCCGGGCATCGTGCTTTCCCTGCTGATTATCACCACCTTCCATATCGTCAACTTCTGCCTGGTCATCCTTACCCCGTCCAGCGGTGTCGTCCTCGCTATCCAACGAGTCTTCAGTTACTTCCCGTCGGACTTCATTCTCGGACTGCTCCGCTAGAGCGTAACGTCACGCTGCCTTGCTGATCGCGGAGCCGGCTTCACCTCGCTATCCACTTCTCGACGGTGCGGGTCTGCGAGGAAATGTTCACGCCGACTTTGACGAGGTTCTTGCCTTCCTCGAATTTGTAAGGAAGCATGTAGCCCTTGTCATCAATCTGCTTGAGCGCCTCTTCCGCAGATCCGTCCACCTTGAATTCGAAGACATAGATGCAATTGTCCGTGTAGCAGACCGCGTCAGCCCTGCCGATGGCGGATTTCACTTCCGTGCGGATATAGAAACCGAGTAGAGAGAAAATCAGGTAAATGATTGTCTGATAATGTTTTTCGGTCTTGTTCTCCAAATCGTTAGGTATTCCTGCAAGGTACGCCTGCAGCTTCTCCATAGCCAGGTCAATGTCCTGCGAATCCATTGCCGCATAGAAATGTGCCACGAATCCGGACGCAGTGCTTGTCTTGCTAGGGTATTCGCCCAGAAGCCCTCTCGTAAAACCGATCTTGACTTCCTTGTTCGGATATCCGAGCGTATAGAGCTGCATCCTCTCATCGTAAGACTTGATGGTCAGATAACCAGTCTGATACAGCATTGGCAATGAATTGTCTGAAAGCTCCGGCGAGACGTCGAAATCCGATTGCGGAACGAGCGGGATATTGTCCAATGTGGTTTCGTCGATAGGGTTTTTCCGAAGTCTTTCGATGAGGTAGGTCGGGGTGCCGGTGTCAAACCAGTAACTGCCGAAATTCTTGTCGGACAATGCATTGAGAAGGCTGTACGGATTATAAATATCTTCTGATTTGCCGCAGAAGTGATATCCGTCATAATTGGCTTTCAAGTGGCCGATTGCTTCTGCGAATGTGATACCCTGCTCGTCTGCAAGTGCTTGCACTTCCGGCTCCATGTCGTTCTCCAGTTCCGTCTGGGAAATTCCACAAATGGCGGAATACTGCGGCATCATCGAGATATTCTTCAGATTGTTCAACTCACTGAAAATGCTGAGTTGTGCAAATTTGTTGATTCCGGTAATGAAAACGAACCGCAGATACGGGTCAAGGCTCTTTATCGGGCTGTAGAAATTCCTCATTATCTGCCTGAGAGCCGATAACTTGCCCTTGTCGTTCATCACGTCCAACAGAGGTGCATCATATTCGTCAATGATGATGACGGCTTGCTGCCCTGTCTGCTCGAAAGCTGCTTTGATCAGGAATTCCAGTCGCGCATTTACATCAACGTCATCCACATTCGGAAGCTTTCCATAAATGGCCTCATACCCTTCCAGTTTATATCCGAGAGTGCGAACCAACTGTTCCTCATCCAAATGCTTGGCAGTGGACATGTCGAAATGAAAGACCGGATGCTTGGTCCATTCCTTCTTTACCTCGCCCGCTTTCAATCCCTCGAAAAGTTCCTTCCGGCCCTCGAAATAGCAATGGAAAGTAGAAGACAGCAACGACTTTCCGAACCTGCGTGGCCGGCTCAGGAAAACGTACTGGTATTTATTGGCAATTTCATCAATATATCCGGTTTTGTCGATATACAGATAATTGTCCTCAATGATTTTGTCAAAAGTCTGTATCCCTATCGGGAATCTTCTAATCGTCGTCTCCATAGTCCAAAACTTTACACATTCCCAAAGATAACAATTTTTGTGATTACTTTCTGTGATTGAAATGATTAAGGATAAAACCGCAGCGTTTTAAGTATAAGAAAAAGTTTGGTTATGTGGTGGGGAGTTGTCCGTGATGGGCAGCTCCCTTTTTCCGTCTTTGAAAATCTTCTCTTAATCTGAGGCAACTTGTTTTTTTCCTGCCACTTAATTATTAAATTTGGGAACTAAAACAATATCAATATCATGTCGATTACAAGTAAAATTTTATCTCTTGCGTCAGCTTTGGTTATGGCGATGCCGTTTTATGCAAATGCAGGCTCGCCTGACGAATTGTCAGTGATTTCCTATAATATCAGGTACGGCGAGGCTAAGGACGGCACCAATTCGTGGCAGTACCGCTATCCGGCTTCAGCAATGATGATTATGGACCAGATGCCGGACATATTCGGAGTGCAGGAGGCGTATGACTATCAGGTGAAGTATCTCGATGAATTTTGTGAAGGATATAAGTCCGTGGGCGTAGGCAGAGAAGACGGAAAGAGCAAGGGTGAGCATATGTCCATATTTTATAACACCAAGACAGTCAAGCTGTTGAAGTGGGGAACATATTGGCTTTCCGAAACTCCTGACAAGCCGTCCAAGGGATGGGATGCTGCTTGCAAGAGAACAGCCACCTGGGCACTCCTGAAAGACAAGAAGAACGGAAAGAAGTTCTATTATGTGAACACCCATCTCGACCACAAAGGACGTGAAGCCCAGAGAAACGGCCTTGTGCTGATTGTCAAGAAGATACAGGAAATGAACAAGGAAGGTTATCCTATGATTCTCACAGGAGACTTCAATGTATCTCCTGCCGACGAGGTTCTCAATGACCTGAACAATATGATGACAAGCGCACGCGAAACGGCTGTGAAGACCGACAAAGGTGACACTTTCAATGGCTGGGGCAGGAGCAAAGGTGTAATCGACCATATCTATTATTCTGGTTTCAACGCCTGCACACTTTTCGAAGTGATAAGAAAGCCTTATGACGAAAGAGCCTATATATCAGACCATTACCCTGTAAAATCAGTTCTTGTTTTCTAATGACAGGCAGAAATATATATCGGTTGACAGCTGCCGTTCTGGCGGCTGTCTCCTTTTTGTCCGCATGCGGAGCGTGTGGGAGATCCCTTCCGGGAGAATTGAAAAAGGCTTCGCCGGAATCCATGTCAATGAATGCCTCCAGACTTGCCCTCATCGACAGTACTGTCAATGCTGCTGTTGCCGAAGGCCTGATACCGGGGGCGGTAGTGGCGGTGGTGAAAGAAGACAAGTTGGTGTATATCAAGCCATTCGGTAACAAGTCAGTAGTCCCTGACACTGTCGCCATGACGGAAGAGACCGTATTCGATTTGGCATCGTGCAGCAAATGCGTCGGCACCACATTGTCATTCATGCAACTGATAGAACAGGGAAAAGTGAGACTGCATGATCCCGTAAGCCGTTATATTCCAGGCTTCAAGCCCTGGACTGCGGAAGATGGGAAGGTGGATATTACTGTGGAACATCTGCTTACCCATTCGTCCGGCATCGACCCTTATCTGAATGTAAATTCATTTGTGGAAAAATATGGAGAGAACCAGCCGGATTCACTGGTCAGATATATCTCGGACAATGCCGGCCGCAACTTCCGCCCTGGTACCAGATTTATGTACAGCTGCTTGAATTTCATTGCATTACAGGCTATCCTTGAGAAAGTTACAGGAGAAAGACTCTGTGATTATGCTATGGAAAACGTGTTCCGTCCGTTGGGCTTGAAGCATACAGGATATCTGCCGGTAGGGGAGACTCCCGTCATTGACCTGAAATATTGTGCGCCGACGGAACTGCAGCCTGACGGCGCTCCTCTCTGCGGTCAGGTGCACGATCCGCTTGCTAGGCGCATAAACGGCGGGAATTCGGGCAATGCCGGTGTCTTTTCGGATGCGATGGGGCTTAGCGTCATATGTGCGGCAATAATGAACGGAGGAACTGCAAATGGCGTCAGTATCCTTTCGCCCTCTGCCATTGACCTTATGGCCCGTGTTCCGGAAGATATTGACAGCGGCGTGGGCAGAGCATTGGGCTGGGACCATCACAGTACCCATTCCGGTCCACGTGGCGACTTGTTCGACCGTGAGAGCACTATCTGCCACACAGGGTACACCGGCCCGTCCATAGTCATTGACATGAAAAACAGGACAGCGCTGATAATCCTCGCTCATCGGGTCCATCCTCAGGATAAAGGCTCTCTGGCGCGGTTCAGGGCTGTCATTGCGAATATTGTAGCTTCGTCTATGATGACAAGTTCTTGCGGGAAACCCGGTATTTGAGTCCGAGTTCATTGAGCTGCAGTATGAAATCCGCGCTGACCGTGATGTGGTACTTCCTGGAAATGAATTCCACGATATAGTTTGTAACAGGGTCGAAGACAATCATTGAAAGCGGGATTTTGCCCGAGTATTCCTTGACCAGATGCACGAGCCTATGACGCAGTTCTGGGGTGATGTCGTTTGCCAGCATCTCTATTGCAAAGCCTGTCAGACGGTCTTCCGCCACATTTCCCAAAAGGCTGATTTTCTTTACTTTGAATGTGTAAGGCGCCTTTTTGCCGGCAGCGATTTCTTCCGGCTTGAGGAAATATTTCTCGCAGATTTCTCCTTCAATGTAGATGGCCGTGTGCTCCTGCAGGTAGTTCATGAAATTTTCATAATCCTTGCCGAAGAATGCGAATTCATATATGCCGGAAAAGTCTTCCACGTTCACCTTGGCAAACGGCTTTCCGTTCCTTGAAATCTTGGTTTCCACGGATGTGACGAGTCCGGCCAATGCTACTTGTGCCGTCTGTCTGTTTTTGTCGCAGTCGGCAATCAGGTCACCCAGTTCGGCCATCTTGCAGTTCGTGAAATTCTCCAGCTCGAATTCATATTTCTTCAGAGGGTGGTCAGAGAGGTACATTCCCACCACATCCTTCTCTCTCTGAAGCACTTCCAGAATGTCAGGCTCTATGGTCAATGCAGGTGGCTCCGGTTTCTCTATTTTCAGTTCCTCAGCGTCACCGAAAAGAGATGCAGCATCGTCTTCCGCATTCTGCCGGGTAACCTGTCCGTAACTCATAAGGTCATCCAGATACTGGAGGCCGTTCTTTCCGGCGAGGAAGTACTGCGACCTTGATATTCCGAAAGAGTCGAATGCTCCTGAATTCACCAGTGCTTCCATCGATTTGCGGTTTACCACGCCGGACATCCTGACGCAGAAGTCATATATGTCTTCAAACAGGCCATGTTCAGTACGCTCCTGTACGATGGCGTCCACGATATTGGCTCCGAACCCCTTCATTCCGCCCATTCCGAAACGGATATCCCCGTTCTTGTTTACGGTGAAGTTCGACTCGCTCTCGTTTACGTCCGGATTCAGAACCCGGATATGGTGCTTCTTGCAGTCCGCCATAATGGCCTGGATCTCAGTCATGTTGTTCTTGTTCATGCTGAGGTTGGCAGCCTGAAACTCGGAAGGATAATGCGCCTTGAGCCAGCCCGTCTGGTAACTTACCCAGGCATAGCAGGTAGCGTGCGATTTGTTGAACGCATAAGAAGCGAACTTCTCCCAGTCCTTCCATATCTTCTTCAGCACATCCTCAGGGTGTCCGTTCTTCTTTCCGCCCTCGATGAACTCTCCATAAAGCGACTGGAGGATGTCTATCTTCTTCTTACCCATCGCTTTACGGAGCTTATCCGCCTTACCTTTCGAGAAACCCGCAACCTTCTGGGAGATAAGCATCACCTGCTCCTGATAGACGGTGACACCATAAGTCTCCTTCAGGAACTCCTCCATGGCAGGAAGGTCATAAGTGATAGGCTCCTCTCCACGCTTTCTGGCAACGAACGAAGGAATATAGTCCATAGGGCCCGGACGGTACAGCGCGTTCATCGCGATAAGGTCCTCGAAACGCTCAGGATGCAGCTTCTGAAGCCACTCCATCATTCCGGGAGACTCGAACTGGAACACGCTCTTCGTATCGCCGTTCGAATAGATCTCGTAAGCCTTCGGGTCGTCGATAGGAATCTTTTCTATGTCAATGTCGATTCCGAACCGCTTCTTGACCTCTGCCAGGCAGATTTTTATGATGGACAATGTCCTGAGTCCCAGGAAGTCCATCTTGAGCATACCCACGTCCTCGATGAACGAACCCTCGTACTGGGATACCCACACCTTCTGTCCAGTGGCCTTGTCCTCACCGAGCGTAATCGGAATATAGTCAGTAAGATTGCCTCGTCCGATAATCATCGCGCAGGCATGGATGCCGATCTGCCTGATGCATCCCTCGAGCTGCAAAGCGTATTTGAGCACCTCCCTTACCAGTTCAGAACCGTTCTCCAGTTCATTCTTCAGCTCAGGAATGTACTTTACGCAGTTCTTCAGGGTGGCCTTCTTTTCGACATCCTTCTTGACGATTTTGAAACGCTTCCCGTCCTTTTCCACGACTTTATCGCCCTCATCCGGTTCCTCGCCCTCCTTCAGTTCCACCTCGCTGGTCTCCGTTACCGTGATAGGCTTGTCCGGAATCATCTTCGTAAGCCTGTTGGACTCATCCAGAGGAAGCCGGCTGATACGGGCCACATCCTTGATGGCACCCTTTGCGGCCATCGTGCCGAACGTGATGACATGGGAAACATGATCGACACCATATCTGTCCTGCACATACTGGATGACACGATAACGTCCGTCATCATCGAAGTCCACATCAATATCAGGCATTGACACACGCTCCGGATTCAGGAAACGCTCGAACAGGAGGTCGTACTTGATAGGGTCCAAATTGGTGATACCCAAGCAGTAAGCTACGGCAGAACCGGCAGCGGAACCACGGCCCGGACCTACAGATATGCCTTGGGCCCTGGCTGCTGCGATATAGTCCTGCACGATAAGGAAGTAGTCAGGGAAACCCATCCTGGAGATGGTCTTGAGCTCGAAATCCAGACGGTCCGCAGTGACATCATCCAGAACATCTCCGTACCTCTCCTGCGCACCCTTGTAGCACAGATGGCACAGAAAAGCGACCGAATGACGGAATTCCTCGCCACGGTCATTGCCCTTCTCGTCATTTCGACCTGCGTCAATGACACCCTTGTATTTCTCAAGATAAGTGTCGATATCATCGAGGAAGTCCTTGTCAATCTCGAACTTCGGCAAGACGTGTCCACGGTCAATGGTGTAGTTCTCCACCTTGTCGCAGATTTCCAGCGTATTGGTGATGACCTCGGGATGGTCCGGGAACAATGCCGCCATCTCCTCCTCGGTCTTCAGATACTCCTGCTGAGTATATCTGAGGCGGTCTATATCGTCAATGTAGGCATTGGTAGTCAGGCAGATAAGCCTGTCATGGGCTTGGCCGTCCTCCTTGTGCACGAAGTGGACGTCATTGGTTGCAATGACCTTCACTCCATGTTTTTCGGCCAGGTCGAAGATGACCTCGTCGTACTCCTTCTCCTTCTCATACACCTCGAGCGAAAGTCCCGGAACCTCCGTCTTGTGCAGCATCACCTCCAGATAATAGTCATCCTTGAACACCCTCTTGTGCCACTCTATGGCCTTTTCCGCGCCTGCGATATTGCCGTCGAGAATCATTCTCGGAATCTCTCCTGCCATACAGGCAGAAGAGCAGATGATGTCCTCGTGATACTTTTCAATGACCTCGTGCGAAACCCTCGGCTTGTAGTACATACCCTCGATATGTCCGGTGGACACGATCTTCATAAGGTTCTTGTACCCGTTGTAGTTCTTGGCCAGCAGAATAAGGTGGTAATAGCCCTTCTCCTTTACCTTGTGGTCTCCCTTGGATACATAGATTTCGCATCCGATGATAGGCTTTACGGAAGGGTGCTTAGCCGCGAACTTGAAAAACTCTTTCACGCCGTACATATTGCCGTGGTCCGTAATCGCAAGACCGGGCATACCAAGCTCTTCGGCTCGGTTGAACAGGTTTTCGATAGAAGACTGGCCATCAAGAATCGAATATTGGGTATGGACGTGAAGGTGTACGAAGGACATAATTCATCTTTTGTTAAGGAGAACAAAGTTACTAAAAATTCCGTCATTTTCCCCTTACTTTTGCAGGAGTGGGGGAGAATGAGTAAATTAGCGTCCGCCTCGGACAAGAGACGTGGCGGACGATTAAAATTGAAATAATTTATACACTATGAACTTATTGACGTGTGCTTTGGCTGCAGCTGCGATGTCGTCATCTGTTGCCGTTTCCGGAAACTCCACAAAGATGGAAATCTGGCAGGATCCGGGTGTATTCGAGATGAACAGGCTTCCGATGAGGGCCACATTCCAGACAGACCAGCAGAAAACATTGACACTGGACGGAGTATGGAAATTCCAGCTCTGCCAGTCTCCTGCAGAGAGGACAAAGGATTTCTTTTCAGAAAAATTCAACGATTCCACCTGGGGGACTATCCCTGTACCTGGACTCTGGGAGCTGAACGGCTACGGAGATCCTCTTTATGTCAATGTGGGATATGCCTGGAGAGGACATTTCGAGAACAATCCGCCTTATGTTCCGGAGGAAAGGAATTATGTAGGACAATATCGCCGCACCTTTGACATGCCGGCTGACTGGACAGGCCGTCAGATCTGCCTGTGCATCGGTTCCGCCACATCCAATGTCCGTATTTGGGTGAACGGCAAGGAAGTAGGATATAGCGAAGACAGCAAGCTGGAGGCCCGTTTCGACATTACCAAATATGTCAAGGCAGGCGAGAACCAGATTGCCCTCGAGATCTTCCGCTGGTGCGACGGCTCCTATCTGGAAGACCAGGACTTCTGGAGGTTTTCCGGAATCGCGCGCGGAATCTATGTCTATACCCGTGAGACCAAGAGAATAGAGGACATCAATGTAAAGGGAGATATGGACGGCAATATGGATATGTCCATCGTAGTATCTCCGGGCGTCACATCATTCTCCTGCAAAGTCACGGACCCGTCAGGTCACGAAGTCGGCTCCTGTGTGGAAAATGTCGATAGCAAGGTAGTGAAAGATAAGGACGGCAACCGCGTAATACGTTGTACGTCAGGTGTTTCCTCTCCGGAACTCTGGTCCGCGGAAAGTCCTTCGCTCTACACATTGACAGTGAGCGCCTACGACAAGAAAGGCCTGGTGGAAAGCGCATCAGTGAAATTCGGCTTCCGCTCTGTCGAGATAAAGAACAGCCAGCTGCTTGTCAATGGAAAGGCAGTCCTGTTCAAGGGCGTTGACCGTCACGAAATGAGTCCTTATGGCGGATACGTGATGTCCTATGACGAGATGCTCGAGGATATAAGAATCATGAAAGAGTTGAATGTCAATGCCGTAAGAACATCCCACTATCCGAATGACCCTATGTGGTATGCCCTGTGCGACAAATACGGCATCTATGTAGTGGATGAGGCCAATATAGAGTCCCACGGAATGGGCTACGGCAAGGAGTCATTGGCCCACAGACCTGACTATTATGAGGCTCATCTGTCCAGAAACCGCAGGATGGTATGCCGCGACTTCAACCACCCTTCAGTGATTGTCTGGAGTATGGGCAACGAAGCCGGCAACGGTGAGAACTTCGAGAAGGTGTACGACTGGATAAAAGCCTATGACACCTCACGTCCGGTGCAGTACGAAAGAGCAGAACTCAAATACAACACAGACGTTTACTGCCCGATGTACACCCCTCCGGTAGATTGCGAGAAATATCTGAAGAACAATCCTCCAAAGCCTCTTATCCTCTGCGAATACTCGCACGCGATGGGCAACTCAAACGGAAACTTCAAGAAATACTGGGACCTTGTCCGCAAATATCCTGAATTCCAGGGCGGATTTATCTGGGATTATGTGGACCAGGCCATCTGCAAGAAGGTGGATGCCCGGAAATACGGCACGGACCACATCTTCATTTACGGCGGCGATGCCAATGACTATGACGCGTCCGACGGCTCGTTCAACTGCAACGGAATATTGGCGGCAGACCGCAGCTGGCACCCTCAGACCTATGAGATAAGGTATCAGCACCGCTCCATTCTGACCTCTGCCGACACGAAGTTCTGCACCCCAGGAAAGTCTTTCCTGGAGGAGGACAAGGAGTTTGTGGTCAATGTATATAATGAGAATTTCTTCATTGACCTTTCCCGCTACAGGATGAACTGGACCATCGAAGCCGGTGGCGAGGCCGTCAAGTCCGGCATCGTCGAGAACGTGAAAGCTGCTCCTGGTCAGACAGTTGAGGTAGGTCTTGGCATTTCCGGCAAGGATATACTTTCGGCTGTGAGCAAGTCATTGAGAAACATGCCTTCCTGCACTGGTTTCGGCACTCCGGACGGTTTTATTGACACTGACGTGTGCGTGAAGGTCAGCTGGACTTTGAAGGAAAGCGACGGGCTGCTGCCTGCCGGCTACGAAGTGGCTTATGACCAGATTGTCCTCTATGAGGCTCCTGCTTCCGCTTTCAATGCCGGTTCTGCGGCTGTAAATGATATTGTCAATGCAGAGGAAACCTCTTCAGAGGCAGTGTTCTCAGGCCAGTTCATCTATGAGAAGACTATGGAAGGCGACCGCGTATCTGCCTGGAAGGCCGTTTTCGACAAGAATACCGGCGCATTGTCAAGTTATGTGATAGGCGGAGTGGAGACACTGAAGGAACCGCTTATGCCGTCATTCGGCAGGGCAGTAGTGGAGAACGATATGGGTGCCAATTTCCAGAACAGATTCAAGATGTGGAGGTATCCGGAGTTCAAGGTGGCTTCTTTCAATGTGGAGAAGACCTCTGACCACTATGTCGTGACTACGGAATATGCTCCGTTCGGAAAAGTATGCTCTGTGACAATGACTTACGAAATCCATCCTGACGGCGCGATCGTAGCTAAGGAGAAGATGAACGACAAGGGCGAACTCAGCAAGGCTCCATGCCTGTTCCGTTTCGGAATGAAACTGGCGATGCCGGGTGAGTTCTCGACGCTCGACTTCTATGGCCTCGGTCCGTGGGACAATTATTGCGACAGGAAGTCAGCGGCTCTGCTCGGACATTACGTGCAGAGGGTTCAGGACCAGTATTGGTACGGTTATGTGCGTACTCAGGAATCCGGAACGAAATCTGATTTGAGGTGGCTGAAAGTTCTCTCATCATCAGGAATAGGAATAGAGATAACATCTGATGCACGCTTCAGCGGCTCTGCTCTGCCATTCAGCCAGAAGCAGATGGATTCAGCTCTTTCTGATCCTCGCCCGAGGAAGAACCCTACAAACCAGCAGGCAGGTGAGGCTACGCATTCGCTTGAACTTCTGCCACTTGCGCACAATGATGCCCGTTCTCTCGGAACTACTTATGTGAACTTCGACCTGAAGGAAATGGGCGTAGGCGGAACTGACTCTTGGGGAAGATGGCCACTTGAACCATACCTTGTAAGGCCTGCAGAATACGAATTCAATTTCGTGATAAGGCCGGTGAAGTAACAATCTATAACTGTTTTTCACAAGAAATAGTCCATTTTTTTGAGGCGAAGGGGTGAGCAAGTCGCAAATATGTTTAACGCGAGTCCTTCTTTTGCTCAGAAGGGCTCGCTTTACAGCATATCTGGAAAAATTGTCGATTCCAAGTCCGGCGATTTCGCCCCGCCTGCTTCCAGACTGTAAGTTCCCTAGTTCGTTACATAGACCGCCACCTTGGACGCATTTGGAAGATATCCTATCTGATTTATCCTGATCCATTCGCCTGCATGGAGCGTAGAATTTAGAAATATTTATATATTTGTAAGCACACAACTAGTGATATTATGATGAAGCTAATCGTAACTGCCATCATTTTTTTTATGTCTTCTGTAGTGGGATTTGCGCAGAATTGGACTATTGATGGTGTTGTATTGGACAAGAAGTCTAACAAACCGGTAGAATTTGCTACTGTAATACTTGGTAATACAGAGCAATGGGCGGTCGCGGATGCAAACGGAGAATTCGTTATAAAGAATGTCCCGTCGGGCAATAATGTCATCAAGGTGTCTTGTCTCGGCTACGTGACAGATGAAAAAGAGATCATCATATCCAGAAATATCACGGGTTATAAGGCGTACATTGTCGAGGATAACCTTACACTTAACACTGTAGTGGTGACTGCAAAGGAAAATGAGAATAGTGCATCTACTGCGAGAACTATCGACAGGACTACTTTGGACCACGTGCAGATGTTGAATGTCTCGGATATCTCCGGACTTCTTCCTGGAGGTACTACCGGGAAACCTGATTTGACTGATAAAAATCGCTTTTCTATCAGAACCGGCTCAGCAAATGAGGCCGGTAACCCTTCGTTCGGTACAGCCGTGGAAGTGGATGGTGCCAGACTTTCCAGCAATGCCAGTTTTTCTGAAACGAAAGGTGTGACTACCAATAATTTGTCTACCAGCAATGTGGAATCTATAGAGGTTATCTCAGGTATCCCTTCTGTAGAGTATGGTGATGTTGGTTCCGGTATCGTGAAGATATCTACCAAGAAGGGTAAAACACCATACATGGTGACATTCTCTTCGAATCCTAACACTAAGCAGGTGTCGGCGAGTAAAGGTTTCGGTATCGGAAAGAAGGCTGCGGTGTTGAATGCCAGCGTGGAATATACGAAAGCCATCAAAAATACCATGTCTCCTTATACGTCTTATGACAGGAAGCAGATATCATTGACCTACTCCGATCTTTTTAATAACGGGGGATTGACTGACAAGCCGTTGCGATTGACCGTAGGTCTTTCGGGGAACCTTGGCGGCAGGGATTCGAAGGCGGATCCGGATGCTCTGGCGGGTACTTGGGTGAAAGACAAGGATAACAGTTTGCGTGCGAATATGTCTCTCAACTGGCTGCTCAGCAAACCATGGATTACCGGCATTGACCTGAACGCTTCTATTGTTTATGGCGACAAGCAGAGCAGGGAGCGTAAGCATTATTCGAATACAGCTTCTGTCGCATCGCTTCATGGCAGGAATGAAGGATATTTTGTAGCCCAGGATTATGATGGGACTGATAATCAGGATATTGTGCTGGTTCCACAGGGGTATTCCTATAATGTCATGGGAATCGATGACAAGCCTCTTACTTATAAGGTGGGATTAAAGGCTAATTGGGCTACGCATTTTGGAAAGGTAAACAATAAGGTGAAGCTCGGTGTTGACTGGAATTCGGACAAAAACTTCGGAACCGGTGCGTTTACTGAAGATCTTGCTACTGCTCCAAGTTTCAGGTTGTATGATTACAGTGCTCAGCCTGCAATGAATAATGGGGCTGTTTATCTCGAAGACAATGTGTTGATTCCTATCGGAAAGACGAGGTTGAACATCATTGCCGGACTTCGTGGAGAAGGAACTTTCATAAATGGTTCGGAATATGGCAATACTTATAGCCTGTCGCCGAGAGTCAGTGCGAAATATGTAGTGTTGTCAGGAAAAAACCGCAGGAATAAAGTCGTTCGCGATTTGTCGTTCCGTGGCGGTTATGGTGTGGCAGTAAAACAGCCGTCATTTGCCATTTTGTATCCTATCCCGTCATATTTTGACATTAAGGTGTTTAATCCTACATCTACTTCAGGCACAGCTTATTATGGCTATTATATTATGCCGAAGAATACGTTGTACAACGAAGATCTTGTCTGGCAGCGAAACAAACAGGCTGAACTTGGAATGGAGATTAATCTGGCCGGTAACAAGATATCTCTCGTGGGTTATTACACCAGGACTGAGAACGCTTTCGAAGTGGATAAGATGTACGATAAGTTCTCTTATAACTATACCGACCAGGCTGCTCTTGCAAGTTGCGGAATTCCTGCTGCGAATAGAGTGTATAGCATGGATGGCAAAACTGGCGTGGTTACTGTTTCGGATAAAACCGGCGTGTTGCCTTCAGAGGTCATAAATGGAAAGAAGAGGGAGGCTCTGACAACCAATTACTATGCGAACAATTGCGGATCACCTAGTAACAGGTATGGACTCGAATGGGTGATAGACTTTGCGAGAATCAAACCTATCAACACTGAAATCCGTCTGGATGGATCATTCTATGGATATAAGTACGTGGACTACAGCATGGTAGAGTATTCTCCGACTACCCAACTTATGTCCGATGGGACCCCTTACAAATACATTGGTCATTATGTAGGTAAAAGTGGTATCGCCAATGGTGCGGAATCGAAGCGAATTAATGCGAATCTTACCATTACGACTCATATTCCTTCTGTGAGAATGATTGTTTCTATGAAAGTGGAAGCTTCTCTTATGAGATATCATCGTTATCTTAGTGAAGGAGTGGATGGAGCACAAAGGACTTACGCAACCTCCAGCTCTTCAGGATGGCTTCCTGCCGATGACCCGTCGTTTATGGACAGAAAGGTATTGACTGTGACATATCCTGAGTACTATTCCACTTATGATAATCCTGATGAACTTATTCCGTTCAAGGAGAAGTTCCTTTGGGCAAGTAAGAATAATCCGAAACTATATGGGGATTTGTCGAATCTGTGTCATCGTACCGTATATGATTATTACTTTGCAAAGGATTACATATCACCATATTTCTCGGCTAATTTCAGCGTAACGAAGGAAATCGGAGATATAGCGTCCATTTCGTTCTACGCTAACAATTTCTTCCGTAATCTCGGTCAGGTTTATTCGACCAAGACGAAGCAGTATTCTTCATTGTCAAGTTATCTTCCGGCATTTTACTACGGAATGACAGTCCGTTTGAAGTTTTAACAATCACTAATATTTAAAGTTATGAAGAAAATCGTGTATTTCATGATGGCAGCGGCCATTGCTCTTGTTTCCTGCAAGAAGACAGAGGACAAGATTAATGACGTACAGGTGTCTCTCACCAAGGGTGGAGAAGCCTTTGCCGTGGAGAACGTAGAAGTCTCCCTTAGAAGTTCTGCTAATGCGACTGTTTATACGGCATTGACAGATGCGAATGGTGTTGCTGTTTTCCAGATGAAGGCTGGAGCATATGAGGCATCTGCTACATTATATCAGAACTCTAACATTTATAACGGAACAAATTCTGCCGTTATTGTTGCAGATGGAGTTGAGAACGCTTTCAAACTGGATATGGTAGCTTCCAAGACCAGCCAGGTAATCATCAAAGAACTCTATTTCGGAGGATGTGCTGATGATGCAGGTAAGTTTTTTCAGTATGACAAGTACGTAATCTTGTACAACAACTCTCCAGTGGAGGCTGATGCCAGCAAATATGCTTTCGGAATGCTTTGTCCTACGAACTCCAATATGGCCAGCAAATGGATGAAAGACGGTAAGCTTTCTTATACCGACTATATGCCTATGTGGGCCGCATGCTGGTGGTTCCAGGGCTCAGTAAAGATTCCTGCATATTCTCAGATTGTAGTGGCTATGAACGGTGCGGTTAATCATAGTGCAACAGTTTCCAATTCAGTAGATTTGAGCCACGCTGACTATGTTATGTACGATCCTGAAGTGTTTAGTAATGCCAAGGCATATCCGGCACCTGATGCATCTATTTCTACTGACCATTATCTCAAGACGTATCTGTATGGAATGGGAAATGCTTGGCCTCTTTCAGTAACGTCTCCTGGTTTCGTAGTATTTGCTCCGGAAGGAACTACAACCGAGGCTTTCGTGAAAAATCCTGACAATATCGAGATGCCTGCTAATGCTATGCAGTCTGCAAAAGTTCCTCTTGATTGGGTGAAAGATGCCGTGGAGGTGTTCGACAATTCCAAGATGGATTTAAACAAAAAACGTGTACTTGCTTCTGCTGATGCCGGTTATGTAAGATTTGTAAACAAACTCGGATATACAGTTTACAGAAATGTAGATAAGGCTGCTACTGAGGCACTTCCTGAGAATGAGGGCAAACTGGTTTACAATTATGCAGGTGGTACCGAGGCTGAAGAGGGTGGCTCTACCGATCCTTCAGGCATCGATGCAGAGGCATCTATCGCAAACGGAGCTCACATCATTTATAAAGATACAAACAACTCTACAAACGACTTCCACCAGAGAAAGGTCGCTTCTCTGAAGAAGTAGATATGAATTTCAGAATATGAGAGGTAATATGAAACTGCCTTTGGCAGCAGCGCTTTTAATTCTTTTCCCGTCATTCTCAAATGCACAGGAAAAGGGGGTGTCTGTGTTCAAATCATTTGACTATGTGAAATCAGATAACCCGTGGTTGGTGTCTCCTAATACGGCATCGCTGTATACGCTTTCTGTGAAGAATATCTCTACTGTAAATGTGGGGATGACCAAATCAGACGGCTCTTATATGGATGTGCACGAATCAGGAAATGCTGCAGAAGCAGGTGCATATACCGAATCGTATGTAAAAGTTTCGGATAGGATGGCTTTCTCAGGAAAGCTGTCCTATTCGTATTTTACCGGATCCAAGATGTGTGGTCCTGTCCTTATGGATCCGTCTTATAACTTTATTAATTTCGAAGAGAGCACGACCGATAATCCCGGCAGGAAATCCAAAGAGGTTTTTGACTTGTCAGGAGGTATTAATTACCGGCTTGGTGACATGTGGTCTATAGGAGGCAAATTGTCTTATAACACAGCGAATTACTCGAAACTGAAGGACCCTCGTTTTGCCAGCAAATGGGCTGATTTCGGTGCCTCATTAGGAATTGCATCCAAGTTGTCAGACAAAGTTACTTTAGGCATCGACGGAGAATTCCGGAAGACAGTGGAGTCGGTAGATGCAGATATTTTCGGAGAGGCTGCAAAAACCTATTACTACATTGTCGATTACGGCGCTTATTTCGGAAAAAGATCCATGTTGGATAATTCCAACGGATACCTGGCTACTGAAGGAAGTGAAAGCCGTCCTATGGTTAACCAGTTTTATGGAGGAAGCCTTCAGGCTGATTTCACATTCTCGGGAAGTACCAGGTTCTTTAATGAAATATCATTCTTGCACAGAAGCGGATTTTTCGGAAGAAAGTCTTCTGGTTCTATCCGTTATTGTGATGCGTCGGGTAATATAATCTCATATAAAGGCGTACTTTCCATGAAGAAAAATGAGACGGCTCATTATATAACTCTTGACGGAACTTATTCATCTTTAGGTAATGAGGAAAACAATTACAAGATAAATTCAGTTCCCGGAAGTAATCTGGAAGTGGTATATCTCGGTTCTCAGACAGCATTGGACAAGACACAGATTAATGCAGGTCTTTCTTACAAAGGCTATGCGGGTTTGTCCGGGATGCTTCCCGACTGGGAGTATGGCGCAGAACTCGGAATGAATTATACATCGCTGACATCCGAGAGCTATCCTGATTACAGAAAGCAGGATATCACAGAATTGGATTTCAATATGTATGCTGTCAAGAACTGCAAGAAGGGTTATAACGTCTTCTCGACAGGACTTTATGCTGGTGCTCATTATGGAACCGGAACCAAGAATGAGGACGGAAAGAAAGTTTCAGCTACTGGAACTGCTTATTCCGGTACAGTATACCTGGATAGGAATTATGAATACAGGACATCTCCTGCAGGCTTTGTGAAGGTGTCGTTCAAGTATTCCCGCATTATCCGTCACGGGTTGACGCTGTTTGCGGAAATCAGTGATTCTTATACAAGTATGTTTAAAGATCCGGAGTTTTTGTCCGGAAGATATAGAAACGTGCTGAACGTGACTGTCGGCATTGATTTCTAAAAGTTATTAGTACATGACAATCAAAGGATTCAGGATATTGGTATCAGCTATTGCCGTATTCTTGTTCGCGTCTGCATCCGCTGTCGCTCAGCCGATGCCGGTGGATAGCCTTATTATAAAAGGAACGTTGGATAACGGTATGACCTATTACATCAGGCATAACGCTAATCCTAAAGGTTATGCGGACTTCTATATAGTGCATAATGTAGGTGCTTTCCAGGAAGCTCCAAATCAGGATGGTTTGGCGCATTTTCTTGAGCATATGGCTTTTAACGGGACCAAACATTATCCGAAGAAGGGTATAATCGATTTCCTTCAGGCTCAGGGTGTGCGTTTCGGCTACAATATCAACGCATATACCAGCAAGACGGAAACGGTCTATCACATGGATAATGTTCCGCTTAAGCGGGAGAGCTTCGTGGATTCTGTCCTGATGGTCCTTCATGACTGGTCAGGAGACATTTCTTGCGAGCAGAAGGAACTGGATGACGAACGTGGTGTCATCAGAGAAGAATGGCGTACCAGAACAAGTCCCCAGTCCCGAATTTTTGAGCTTCAAGAGGCTGTCCTTTATGAGGGTTCCACTTTCCCGAAGAGAAATGTCATAGGCTCCCTCGATGTTATCAATAACTTTAAAAGAGAAGAAATACTGGATTTCTACGACAAGTGGTATCGTCCTAATCTTCAGGCTATTGTGGTAGTCGGAGATTTCGATGCCAAGGAGATGGAGTCCAAGATAAAATCCATGTTCTCGGATATTAAGAATCCTGAGAATTGTGTTCCAAAAGAGACTTACAAGTTGGCGCCGTTCGTTCACGAGCGTTTCGAAAACATGGTGGATACCTCTGCCAAATTCTTGGCACTCAAGGTGTTCTTGAAACAGCCTTATCCTGAGGTCAGTCAGCGTGCCCAGAGGTCGTTCTATAAAGAGCAGTTTATCAGACAAATCATATCTGCTGCCGTAAGTGCGAGAATGGATGAGCAGGTGAAGTCTCCTGATTGTCCTTCATCCAGGGGCGTTATGGTTTCCAATGCCTCCAGAACGAATCTCTATTTTTCATTGTTTACCATCCTCCCTCGTGGGGATGCGTCACCACTGAGCCTTGTCGATTTCTATTGCGACAACGCCAACAGGTTGCTTCGCTTCGGTCTTACTGAAGATGAATTTCAGTCTGCTAAACTTAAGGTAGTCAAGAATTTGAGACTGCATAATGCTCTGTCTCCGGAGTCTGTTACTGATGATCAAATCGTCGCAGGCTGTGTGGACAACTTCCTGCATGGAGGAGCATTGACCTACCCGTCTGA
>ENA-OPNJ01000258-OPNJ01000258.1-human-gut-metagenome-genome-assembly--contig:-NODE-258-length-26252-cov-3.894454_pt1 | contig 26252 bp, 22 predicted proteins | sample MGYA00241535_ERZ501767 | MGnify/ENA primary metagenome ERZ501767 (study PRJEB25962, sample SAMEA2042564) | human gut metagenome | biome: human gut; feature: human-associated habitat; material: faeces...
CTTCAGCTACGCACTTTTTGTTTTATGCGAAAAATATTTGCTTTTTAAAAAAATCGACAAAATTTGAAAAATTTTAAAATTTTTTCGGATTTTATAAAATCAAAAGCCGTTTTAAATTGTCTATATTATGAAAGGAAATGAGAGGAGGTTATTTTATGAACATTTCCCACTTAGTAGAGAAAATTAAAAAGGGAGATAACAAATCATTTGAAAAGCTCTACAAGCTTACAGAGCGTGAAGTGTGGTTTACTTGTATCAGCTTTTTAAAGAACGAAACAACCGCACAGGACATTATGCAGGAAACTTACATAACGGCTTTTTTAAAAATCCAATCTTTGGAAAAATCATCACAAATCAGAAGTTGGCTTAACAGAATTGCCGTTAATAAGTGCAAAAATTATTTGAAAGGTAAAGGTGAAATCCAACTGGACGATGAAATTTTTGAAAATCAGGCAATAGTTGACGAGCGTATATCAATTCCCGAAGAATACATTTCAGACAAGGCAAAGAGAGAAATTATTCTTTCGATTATGCAGGAAGTACTGTCCGATGTTCAGTATCAGACAGTGATTATGCACTATTTTAATGAAATGACTGTTGATGAAATCGCAGAAGTCTTTGAATGTTCAAGGGGTACTGTGCTTTCAAGGCTCAATTATTCAAGAGCAAAGATGAAAACCGCAATTGAAGATTACGAAAAAAAGAGCGGTGACAAGCTTCACGGCGTTGTTGTTGTACCTTTCTTTACAACTATTTTCAAGGAAGAAGCAAAGAGCCTTGCAGTACCGAACATTACAATCAAGCTCCCGAACGGACAGACACTTGCGACCTCTGCAACAAAAGGCTTTGCGACAGGTGCAAAGTCAACAGTGTCATCTATCATAAAGGCAACAGCAACTGCAACAGTAAAAACAAAGGTAATCGCAGTTGTCTGCGTTGCTACAATACTTGCAGGCACATCAGCAGTCGGCATAAGCATTCTTGCAGGCTGTAACGCTGAAAAAGAACCGACAGAACCGTCAATAATATCTTCAACTGTACAGACTTCAACTGTATCATCTGAGGTTAGCAAGGCTATTGAGGATAACGGTCTAAAAATTGACAAAGACGGCAACATTACAGATAAGAATGGTAAGAAAGTCGAAGTAAAAGATGGTAAGGTAGAAGTTAAGACTGACGACGGTAAGACAGTTACAGTTAAGGCTGACGATGTAAAAACTACAGTATCTAACAACAATAACAGCAACAAGGGTAACACCGAAAAGAAGGAAGATACTAATTCAAATACATCATCAAAGAAAGACAACACTTCTTCAAATACCAATACATCAGGTAACAACCAGAAGCCCGCGTCTAAGCCGAGCAACTCTTCAAATAACAACCAGCCATCAGCGTCAAATACTAATACTAAAGCGACTGAGGCTCCAAAATACAAGTATTATAAGCATCACGAAGCTAAGACAGTATATCACGAGGCTGTAACAAAGCATCACGATGCAGAGTGGGTTGTAACAGGTACTCACGAGGAACCAGTATATAAATATGGTTATATTGATGTGTGCAATGATTGCGGTAAGCAGTTACCTGATTCTAATACTTTATTAGATCATTTGGAATGGGAAATGGACCATGGCGGTACAGGATCATATCACGCTGAAGAACAGCAGGTTCAGGTAGGCACAAAGACAGTAGAAGACGGTGAGTGGAAAGCAGCCTATGACGAAGTTATTACTCCAGCTTGGACCGAAACAATCCCAGCTTACGACGAGGAAGTATCTGAAAATGATAACTGGGATAAGAAAGTTCCTATCAACTAAGCGTGTTGGGGTATATTAATTAGATAACAAGTACAAATCCTTTAAAAAATTATTAGGGAAGAGAGGGTTCTATATGAGCCCTCTTTTTTCTATGCTAAAAATAAATATTACGCTAAAGAAAGTATTCAATTTAATTATAATATGTGGTAAAATATAATAAAATAATAGGAAAGGTGGTAGGGAATATGGGTATTGATAATACTATATTTAGCGGTTGTGCTTTATATGGGGGTACAATTTTAAATTGTATTTTTAGAAAGCAATCATATTTAAAATAGAAAGGAAGTATTAGGATGTCAATATACAGTTTTGTAGGTGATGAGAGTTTAAAGAATATTTTTCACCTATCAGCCGAGGAAGCGGTAAAGCACCCTGACTATAATAAATACATAAGGGTAATATCAAAAGCAATCAAGGACGAAAAAGTTTCTTTAACGACAGTAGAATCTCACCTGATAGGTATAGCAATGACCTCAACCTTGAGAAGAAAGATTATACAGGACCTTAAAGGCTTTTAAATATAGTTGCAAACCAGTAGGGTAAAATGGTAGGAGATGAAGCATAATGTTAATTGAGAACAAAAATATAGAGGATAGTTATGATATGGGAATGCTCTGTAATCAACAAAATAAAAAAAGAGGTTAAGCGTTAGAAAAAATTGCTTAACCCCTTTGTTGTTATTGAAATGATACAGCTCCCGTATAGTTACGAAAAATCGTATTTAAGTGAATTTACTGTATATTTTTTTACTTTAGTGCATTTAAATAAATCAGGATAGAATATTGCAAGATTATTTCCGCCTGGATTTAGTGTACTTGAATATTCTACACCGCTATATTTTTCATCTGATTTATAAGTAAGAGTTTTAATAAAGTCGCATAAATATTGTGTAGGTATATAATCAAGATGATTATCGCCTGCCCTTAAAGCACGTCCCATTTCTCCGTCAATTTTGTGCAGTATTGGCTTATTTATTAGATATTCAAGAAAATCAAAATCTCCGTTAAAAGGACTAAAGTTGTTTATTTGTTTAAAATCAATTACAGAAATATCTTTCATCAAACAGAATTTTCCGATACATATGCTATCAAATGCACCAGAACGTATTTCGTGAACACAAGTTTTGTCACTATCTGCAAGATATAAACGACTTATTCCTGTTGAATTTGCTCGTCCTTCTTTTGCAAATTCAATTGGAGGAGCACCCATTTCTTTTGGTTTATATTGATTATCACCATAACACAGGCGCCCCCTATACATAACGATACCTTTCTCATAGTCTTTTCTGAGATATGATAAATAAGTTTCAAGTTTATCAGTATTTATAAGTTGCGTGTGAAATCTATTTTCGTGCTTTATGCTTTCAACAAATTCATCCCAACTATGTCCCACAAGAATAGAGTGTATTTTTAAATATTCCTTGTCATATTTTTCAGGCACTCCAACAGGGCTACTAAAATAATTATTAGCTTCAGAATAAAGTCTGGTTGATAAGGATTTGATGATATTGTAAATATCACTTGATTTAATATCATCTGAGAAGATATTCCATTCGTTCTTAAGTTCATCTGCAATCATATGAACATCGCTAATCGGATAATCAGGAGGTAACAAATCTTTTGGAGTATAAATGTTAATTAATTCATCAAAAAATCCATCTAAACTACGGTCTTTCTCGGTGTCATATAAAAACACATTTTTTTTACCGCATATAGGACAGTTACCTTTTGAACGATGATCATTCAGAGTTGCACCTACAATTATAGATTTAATTTGTTCATCCTTGAAACATTCGTCACAGAAAATCATTTTGACACCCCATCCAAATAATTCCCCATCCACTCAAGGTGGTGCATAATAGAAAGTTTTTTTATAACTCCAAGTCCTGGATATGTTTCACTATCGTACATTCTTTCAAACTCTTTTATTGCCAAAGTATCGAGTTTTTTCTTTTTATTCCAAATAACTAATTTTGTTAATGCTTCATAAAATTTATTTGCAGGGTCTTCAATACCAAAATTGCTATCAGATACGAAATGATGAATTCTTAATGTTTCATCTGAGATAGATGCAGGATAAACAATATGAATTGCAACAGCATAAGGCGCAAAACCAGAATCAGAGTATTCTTTACCAACTATTGAGTAGTCTGAAAAACCTTTGTATCCATCATCCTTATAGAAAATATGGTCATCAGAAAAAAATTCATCATCACAATTTAAATAATCACTATTGCGTGGTAATTTATCAAACTTGTCATCCAACATAACTCTACCTTCACGGATACTCCTAAACGATGGAGAGTATGGAATAATATTATAATGAGGTGAATTATTAGTGAAAACAGATTTCCAGTTATCTATAGAGTCCCCCTTAAAACATAGTGAAACCATTTGACTATACGGAATTCTTTGACTTAATAAGAGATTCACGTTTTCTTTACTATTATCATCAATTATTATACCAGAATATATATTGCTGTCACAGAGGACTTGTTGTATACTTTCAAATATACCTTTATTTTTTGAATTATGACTGTCAGCAATAAAATTACCAACTTTTGGATTTCTGATAATAATCATTTTATTATTATTATTAATAAATGTTTTGATAGTACTTAATAAAGTTGAGGTTATCTTGACAGGTTCAATTATGGGTATAATATTATCACTTAATCTGTCATTTTCGATTAATTCTCTTAATGCGAGTAATTCATATTGTCTGCCTCTTAAGTAAGGAAAATACATGGCTTTAACCTCCTATATTAGATGATAAAAAGTGTTCAAGATTAGAGTAATCTATATCTTTGTATTGAGAAAAATATGCAAGTGATTTTATTTCATAAGGTACTTTTTTAAACGAATTTTTATTTGTAACAGTATTACGTTTTTTTAATCGTTTCAAAAAAAGACTGTATGCTTTTTGCAAAGGAATTTCAGAAAATAATTCTTTACACTTACTATAATATTTTACTTGAGTAGCGGTAGGTAGTTTACCGTAATATTGTTTAATTATCTCTTCAAATTCAGGCTTATTTAAAACTCTAAATATTTCTTCTTGATTTAATAAATCATCAAATTTTTCGGGTTCTTTTAACCGTCTTATATAATCTCGCTCAGTCAAAACGTATATTCCTACTTTTGTGTTAGCTAATTTATCAAGTAAGATAGAAGCATATTCGTCACAAGTAAGAACACATACATGATTAAAAGCTTTGTAATAGTTGTTAATCTGGCTTTCCAAGCGTTCAAGATTATCCAATTCTGTTTTTATCTCATATACAACTGCCTTACCATTTATTAAAACAAAATCTGCTTTTGATGTGGATATTGGAATTTCTGTTAATGCAGTAGTAGTGTTGATACTGTGTACACCTAATAAAAGTCTATTCAGAATGGTGTTTTTATAGTAATATTGGTTTCTGTATTCTTTTTTCATGAATTTATATATTTCTGTAATTGCTTCGCCATTTGTATTAACAGCAGATTTATCAACATAAGAATTTACAATTTTTTTATATACACTATTGTCAGTGCCGTCAATAAGCTTTTGAAAGGCTGCTAAAGTAAACAGCCGATTGATTATTAAATTGTTAGCCATAGCAACCTCCTTGTGATTTTATACTAACCCTATTATATTATATCAAAAATAGGATTAGTTTGCAATGTGTAAAGTCAAAATTGTCTAACAAACCATTTATCAAATTAAAAATAAATTTAATAATCAGAAATTTGCAAAATCAGAAATAGTTATTTGAATGGGTTTTAACTTATTCAAAACTAATTTTAAGGTAATTGCTGTCTGTGTTTGTCTAACAGTTTGTCTAACAAAATAATTAAAAATTGATTTTTTGTTTTCCAGCTCTGGGAAATACTTTTCTAATATTGCTTAAAATAAGTCTAAAAGTATAAAAACTTGTTCATCAGCTCCCAGAGGGGGCTTTCAAACGCTTAAATAATAGACTGTAAATCTGTTGTCACTGACTTCGGTGGTTCGAATCCACCTTCTCCCACCAAAATCCGTTCTCATTGAGGACGGATTTTTATTTTTGCCTGTATGTTGCTTATGCTTGCTTTGGTGGCGGCATCTTATTTTTCTGATATTACTTTAACCGTTGCAATGACGCCAAGCGACTTTGTATGGCAGGGGTTTATGCAAGGTAATAAAGATGGCTGTAAAGAATGGCCTATTGAGGGTGAATCTACATTATCGTGGCATGGAAAACCTCTTGATTATATGCCTTTTGTGTATAAACACCCTGATTATTGGAAAGTGATAGAACAGGAAACAAAAGGAACAGGCAATATGCTGTGTTCAAGAAAACTTTTTGATGATTCCGAAAAAGCGTATAATCTCACCGAAAAAGAAATGATTAAGGTTGAAAATATTTGCGGAAAGTTATGTTTAATCGGCGCAGATGACGATACTTTATGGAATACGGGAAAGTATATAAGACGAATGGACGAGCGATTAAAGAAAACACCTCATAAGTGTGATTACGAGGTGCTTGTGTACAAATACGGCACTCATTTTGTGTTCCCCGAAACATTAATTAAATTACTTGTGCCGGGCTTTTCAAAATTTGTTATGAAATTTATTTTTAAATCAGCTAAAGAGCATGCCGATGAATGTCGGCAGACAAGAATTGATATTGATTTAAAATTAAGAAAGGTTATACGTGAATGGAATAATATGTGATTCTAAAAATATTATCCAAATATTCAAAACAATATAAATAATTAAGACAGTAAACCGCCGCTCAGTAAAAATCTGAGCGACGGTTTTAGGTTTTAGGTTAAATTATTTTAGCGGATTGATTTTATTCAAGGTCCCAAAAGTCATAATAAGCATTTTCTTTTGCTTCGGTTTGCTCTATCGGAGAAGGTGTGAAAGTTGTAATTACATCTTCGTTATTTATTTCCTGGTATAATTATAAATGATATTATCAAAATCTGCAATTATTATAAATGAAAAAGCAAAATTTGACTTATTATTAACATCAGTTACATTTACAATTGCCGCTTGTAATGCTATACTTATTTTGTAATACGAAAGTATTATATTATGAAACGGAGATGGTGATGATGAAGACATTTAATTGGGCAACACTTGGTTGCGGTGTAATTGCAAACGAGCTTGCGCAAGCAATGCAGAGCCGTGGACAAAAGCTGTACTCTGTGGCAAACAGAACTCACGAAAAAGCGGTTGCTTTTGCCGAAAAGTACGGTATTGAAAAGGTTTATAACAGCATTGACGAGCTGTTTGAAGATGAAAATGTTGATGTTATTTACATTTCTACACCGCATAATACACATATTTCTTATTTAAGAAAGGCGCTGAAAGCGAAAAAGCATGTGCTTTGCGAAAAATCAATAACGCTTAATTCGGAAGAACTTGAAGAGGCAATAAAGCTTGCAAATGAAAATAATGTTGTGCTTGCCGAGGCTATGACAATTTACCATATGCCGATTTATAAAGCGCTCAACGAAAAAATACAGTCGGGCGATTTGGGAGAGTTAAGACTTTTGCAGATGAATTTTGGCAGTTACAAAGAATATAATATGAAAAACAGATTTTTTAACAGAAATCTTGCGGGCGGTGCAATGCTTGATATTGGTGTATATGCGCTTTCTTTTGTAAGATGGTTTATGACCTCTTGCCCTAATGAAGTGCTCTCACAAGTAAAATATGCGCAAACGGGAGTTGACGAACAGGCAAGTATTCTTCTTAAAAACAAAGAGGAAGAGATGGCGTCTGTGATACTTTCACTGCACGCAAAACAGCCAAAGCGTGGCACAATTGCTTTTGACAAAGGATATGTTGAAATTTTTGAATATCCGAGAGGACAGAAAGCGGTTATAACATACACAGATGACGGACATACAGAAACTGTAAGTGAGGGCGAAACCAAGAATGCCCTGCTTTATGAAGTTGAAGATATGGAGCAAACGGTTGCAGGTAACGCTGACTTAATGCACCTTGATTTTACAAGAGATGTAATGAAAATTATGACCGATATTCGCAAAGAATGGGGAATGACCTACCCGGAAGAAGAGTAACGGTTATTCATTAACGGTTGAGTTATTATGATTTAGCAAATTGTTTTATCAAGCAATTATAAAAGGTCAAAGGCTTGACCTGAATTTAAAAATTATTTCGCTTAATTTGTGCGAAAATCATAATTTCCCCCAACTTTTGATAAAGAATCTTTCTTATTTTTCGGATTTACCCCAACTATTGACATAGAGCCGAAAAATATAGGATTAATTATCGGTTTGCAAACGCTACTTCAATGAAAAGCGACTGCCCGCAGACAGTCGCTTTTTGTTATATATTCCAGAATCCGAGTAAGATTGCAAAGTAGTGAAAAACACTGCCTGCAATGGTGAAGAGATGCCATATTGAGTGAAAGTATTTTACCTTTTTTATTGCGTAAAATATAATTCCGAGTGTATAGAAAGCTCCGCCGATTATTAAAAATACAAGTGAAATACTCGGCATTGATGCAATGAGAGGTTTAATTGCAAAGATTATTACCCAACCCATTGCCACATAGCAGAAAATTGACGGGATTCTTGCTTTCTCAAGGTTAATTGAATTCATTACAATTCCGAATATTGCCGCACCCCACACTATGCCGAATAATATCCAACCTACTGCGCCTTGCAGATAGTAAAGAGTAATGGGTGTGTATGTTCCCGCAATCAGCAGAAAAATTGTATTGTGGTCCATTATTCTGAAAAAAGCCTTGGCTTTTTTGTTTGTAAACGAATGATAAAGAGTTGACATTGTGTAAAGAATAATCAGCGAAGCACCGTATATACACGAGCTGACAATTCCCCATACATCGGTGTGGATTACCGAGGCGACTATCATTACTGCTGTTCCGGCAACGGACAGGCAAGCGCCCACACCGTGCGATACAGAGTTAAAAATTTCTTCTCCGAGTGTGTATTTTCGTTTTTCAGACATTGTATGCCTCCAAGTATTGTTGAATTTTATTTTATTATACATTTTATATTGATTTTGTTCAATATCCTGAATAATGCAAATTGTAAAATCTAAAGCGTTTGCTATTGACTTTCGGCATAACAGATTTATTGATTTTTATAAAAATATTGAATTATGCAAGAATTGAATATATAATAAGGGTATAATGAAATTGGCGGTGAATTTATGGAAAAAATAAGATTTTTGGAATGCCTTTCAAAGCAATATCCGACCATAGACAGTGCTGCAACGGAAATTATTAATTTGCAGTCAATTTTAAATTTGCCAAAGGGTACAGAGCATTTTTTGTCTGATATTCACGGCGAATACAAAGCCTTTGCCCATGTACTGCGCAACGGGTCGGGCGCTGTGATGAAAAAGATTGACGATGTCTTCGGCGATACTCTTTTTGAAGACCAAAAAGAAGATTTGGCTTCACTCATTTATTATCCGTCAGAAAAATTACAGTATGTAAAAAATCAGGGCAGAGCCGACAGCAGTTGGTATCGCACCACCTTATACAGACTTGTGTCTGTGTGTCAGATTGTATCTTCAAAATACACACGCTCAAAGGTCAGAAAAGCTATGCCTGAAAATTTCAGATATGTTATTGAGGAGCTTATTACCGAGAAAAAAGAAGTTCTCAATAAAAAGGCTTATTATGATGAAATTATAAATACAATTATAGAGATAGGTTGTGCGGACGAGTTTATAGTTGAGATGTCAAACCTTATTCAAAGGCTTGTTATCGACCATCTGCATATTATCGGCGATATTTATGACAGAGGCTATGGCTCGCATTTTGTAATGGACAGCCTGATGAATTATCATTCGCTTGACATTCAGTGGGGAAATCACGATGTATTGTGGATGGGTGCTTTTGCGGGTCAGCCTGCCTGCATTGCCAATATTGTGCGTACAAGCCTTTTGTACGATAATCTTTCCGTGCTTGAAAACGGTTACGGAATCAGTATGATGCCGCTTGTACTGTTTGCAATGGAAACCTATGCAGACGATCCGTGCGCTCAGTTTACAATTCGCAGTCGCCACGGCAGTGAAATGGATACTCAAACTGTGCTCGCAATGAAAATGCACAAGGCTATTACGATTATTCAGTTTAAACTTGAGGGACAGTTAATAGCAAAACATCCCGAGTATAATATGGATAACAGACGCTTGCTTGACAAAATTGACGCAGACAAAGGAACGGTTACAATTGACGGTAAGGAATATCCTATGCTTGACCGATATTTCCCGACAATTGATTTTAATAATCCTTATGAGCTTACAAGTGAAGAACAGTCGGTAATTGCAAAGCTATGCAATTCATTTGTGAACTGTTCAAAGCTGAAATCACATATTAATTTACTTTTGCAAAAAGGAAGTCTTTATAAGGTTTGCAATAATAATCTGCTTTTCCACGGTTGTATTCCGATGAATGAGGACGGCAGTTTCAGAAATATAAATCTTTTTGGTGAAGATTTATGCGGAAAAGAACTTTACGATGAACTTGAGCGCTGCGCCAGAAAAGCGTTTTTCTCCGTGAATGAAGAAGAAAAGCGAGTGGGCATGGACATTTTGTGGTTCTTGTGGAACGGTGCTGATTCTCCGCTGTACGGCAGGGATAAAATGACTACATTTGAACGGTATTTTATCGCAGACGAGAGCACCCATAAAGAAATAAAAGATGTTTATTACAGACTATTTAATGATGAAGAGGTTGTAGACCGAATTTTTAAAATGTTCGGCATAAAGGGCGAGAACGCACATATAATAAACGGTCATGTGCCGATTCACCATACAGAGGGTGAAAGTCCTGTTAAGTGCAACGGCAAGGTGATTATAATTGACGGAGGATTTTCTCAACCGTATCATAAAGTTACGGGTATTGCGGGTTATACGCTGATTTATAATTCCTATGGCTTAATGCTGACGGCGCACGAGCCGTTTAAATCGGTTGATTACACAATCCGCAGCGGCAGAGATATGCAGACCAATCAGGTGGCAACTGAAGTAAGCCAAAAGCGAATACTTGTGGGGGACACCGACAACGGCAAAAAAATACGAGAGAACATAAAAGATTTAAAAGACCTCATAAAAGCCTATCGCAACGGTACACTAAGACAAAATCAGAAGAATTAAAATAAAGCCGAGCTCTTGATTGAGTTCGGCTTTGCTATATGTATCTGAATAGTTTAAACGATTATAAAACTTTTACGGCTTAATGTCAATAGTTGGGGTAACCCGGAAAAAATCGAATAAAGCGTAATTACAAGCAACAGAGAATCAGACTGTCGCTTGTTTTGTTGTAGAATTGATATGTTTGCTTGAAAACATAATAAAATACTGCCGAAAGCCTCTTCACTCAATTCAAAGAGTACATCTTCTTTCCTCTTAAAATATGTGTAAAAAGTACCGTTTGCCACTTTGCAGACCGTTGCTATTTCAGCAACGAAAATTTAAAAAATTCAGGACATTTTCACATTGAAAATGTCCTGAAAAATTTTTAACCCTTTACGGCACCGGCTACAACGCCTTCGATGATATATTTCTGACAAGCAAAATAGAAAATAATTATCGGAATAATACTTAGCACGATAAGCGCCATAATGGCACTTGTGTCTGTGTGACCGTAGCTGCCGTTAAGATACTGAATATGAATAGGAATGGTTTTGTAAAGCGACTTATCAAGGATAAGATAAGGGAGGAGGTAGTCGTTCCAAATCCACATTGTTTCGAGAATACCGACGGAAATAAATGTCGGTTTCATAATCGGAAGAACAATGCCGAAGAATGTTTTTAGCGGACCTGCACCGTCAACATCGGCTGCCTCTTCAATTTCAATCGGAATTGATTTTACAAACCCCGAGAACATAAATACCGCAAGACCTGCACCGAAACCGAGGTAAATTACAAGAATACCTACAGGGTTTGTGAGGTGAAGGTTGTCGGCTGTTTTTGCAAGAGTAAACATAACCATCTGGAAAGGTACTACCATTGAGAAAATGCAGAAGTAGTAGATGATTTTGCAGATAATTGAGTTTGATCTCTGTAAATACCATGCACACATTGATGTGCAGAGCAAAATCAGAAATACACCGCCAACGGTAATAAAAAGTGAGCATAAAATGGTTTTCCAAAATGGGAAGTTACCGAAGAACATACCTGTAATATAGCTCTTAAGTCCGTAAAAAGTTTCTGCATTCGGCAATGCAAACGGATACTTACTGATACCTGCATTTGTTTTAAACGAGTTCATAAGAACAATAAAAACAGGTGCAACATAAAATACAGAAATTATTGAAAAAATAACTGTGAGTATTTTCATACCCTTTGTTTGCTTTTTCTTAGGCGGCTTTTCTTTTTTAGCCTTAACTTTTGTTGCAGGAGCAACTTTAGTTGTTTCGTTAGCCATTACTGCTGCACCTCCCTCTTTCTTGTAAAGTAAAGCTGTGCAAGTGCTATAATTACAACAATTACAAAGAAGATTACAGCCTCAGCCTGTCCAACACCTCTTGAGTTCTGGTTAGCGTAGAATGTGTTGTAAATATTGAGAGCCATCATCTGTGTCTGATAAATCATTGTACCGCTTGTTTCAGATAGAACGCCCGGAGCACCGCCTGTGAGGGCAAGGTTCTGGTCAAACAATTTAAATGAGTTTGTAAGTGTAAGGAATGTACAAATTGTAATTGATGGAGCCATCATTGGAAGAGTTACATTTGTAAGTAACTGCTTTTTGTTTGCACCGTCTATTTTTGCTGCTTCATAGAGGTCGGACGGAACGCTTTGGAAACCGGCTATGTAAATAATCATCATATATCCGGCTTGCTGCCAGCACATAAGAATTATAAGTCCCCAAAAGCCGAAGTTAGCATCAAGCACAATGTTTGTGCCGAAATTCTGTAAAATACCGTCAAATATAAGTTTCCAAATGTAACCGAGAATAATACCGCCAATAAGGTTTGGCATAAAGAACACGGTTCTGAAAACATTTGAGCCTCTTATGCCAAGCGTAAGAGCATAGGCGACAAAGAAAGCGATTGCGTTAATGAGAATTACCGATACTACCACAAAAAGTGCGGTAAACCAGAATGAGCGGATAAACGATTCGTTCTGAAAAGCTTTTATGTAGTTGTCAAAACCTACCCAGGTTGCATTACTTGTTGTACGAAATTTACAGAACGAAAGGTATATGCCCTGAAAGAATGGGTATATAAAGCCGATCATAAAAGCAATAAGAGTAGGCACAACAAAAACAAGAAAATATATTTTTCTGCTGCGTTTTTTAAACATATTTTTACCTTTCTGTCAAACTTTCTGTCAAAAAAACAGGGAAGACGATGCCGCCTCCCCTGCCATACATTTTAACCTTTAATGATTAATGGATTTACGGATTAGCCGTTAGCCTTAGCGTATTCTGTAGCCCAGCCCTGTACGAATGCTGTCTTAACATCGTCCCATGAGCCTGTGCCTGCTGCATACTGTGTAAGAGCTGTACCTACGCCGTTTTTCCAGTCTTCACTTGGCATTGTTGTAAAGTTCCAACTTACCGGAGTTTTGCCTGCTGCTGTGTATTCAGCATCAGCCTTTACAAATACATTTGTAGCTTCCTTAGCGTTCTTGAAAGGAATTACAAAGCCCATATTGTCAGCCATTGCAGATGTACCTGCTTCGCTTGTTACACACCAGTCTAAGAAATCAAGTGTTGCGTTGATGTCATCTTCACTTGCGTTTTTGTTTACACACCAGTAGTTCTCAGAACCTGTGCAAAGTCCCTGGTTCTCTTCGCCGTCAACACCGATGTAAATCGGGAGCATACCGAGATCGTCGTCTGTAAGACCTGCGTCCTTAATACCTGTGTATTCCCAAGTACCGTTCTGATAGAATACAGCCTCGCCTGATGTAAACTCTGTTACAGCGTCTGTAGCTGTCTTGTTTGCAAGATCAGTCGGAGCACAAGTTGAATCTGTGATGTAAAGATCAAAGATGTTCTTGTAGTTGTCAAGGTATGTACCCTTGATAGCGTCTGTAGATGTAATACCGTCTGCCTTGTACTCATAGTAGATTGGGAGGTTAGCAAGGTGAGTCTTGAATCTCCAGTCTGAAGATGAATCCATACCTGCCGATGTGAATGCGCCCTTAACGCCAAGGTCAGAAGCGTGAGCCTGAATTTCGTCTGCAACAGTCTTTAAAGCTGCAAAGTTGTTGAGCTTGTCAATTGATTTAATTGTAGCAAAATCAGAATCAAAATATTTCTTAAGAAGTGTCTTGTTGTAAATAATACCGTATGTTTCTACAACATAAGCAATGCCGTAAACGCTGTCGCCTTCTTTAAGAGCAAAATCCTGATTTGTTAGCTGTGAATAAAGCTGTGAATCTTTAAGGTCATAGCAATAATCTTTCCAGTTTGCAAGACCTACAGGGCCGTTTACCTGGAAGAGTGTAGGAGCGTTGTCCTTATCCATTGCAGCTGTAAGGGTTGATTCGTATGTACCCTCGGCAGCAGTTTCAACAGTAACCTTAACGCCTGTTTCTTCTGTGTACTTAGCTGCTAAAGCCTGCCAATCCTTGTCCTGCTCAGGTTTAAAGTTTAAATAATAAACCGAACCTTTTTTAGCGCCGTCTGATTTGCTACCGCTGTCGCTTGAACTTGAGTTGCCGCCGCAGCCTACGAGTGATGTTGCAGCCATGAGAGCAGCAACGGAAAGAGCAGATGCTCTTATGATTGTTGACTTTTTCATAATTTTCACCTTAATTTCAATTATTTACTCTTTGCGAGCATTATGAAAAGCAATACTTGCTTTTCTTCGTTATCACAAGGATAACATATTTTTGTCACAGTTGCAAGAGTTTTTTGAAAAAAGTTTAAAAAATTTATATCTGTTTTTAAAACATGGTGTTGCGTAAAATGAATAATTACAAAAAATTACGGCAAATTTTGCAGTGAAAATCTGACTTGTTTCGCCGTAATCACATCAAAACAGCATAAATAATCGGTTGAATTTACAGTTTTGTAATTTATTAATATTAAATTACTATTGCTATAAAAGCTTATAATGTGGTAGAATTGTATTAATATCTTTTAAAAGAGAAGGTTTTTATGAACAGTTTTTCAAATAGTGCTTTTGCACGGTTTTTTACTGAATTTCCCAAATTACTGCTTGCCCAACTTATCAATGCAGTTGCGTTTGCGGTATTTACGGCGTTGTTTGTTTTGATAGGTTACCTTACGGGTTTTAACAATATTATAGTATGGTGTCTGGGAATCATTCCGTCAATGCCGTTTTTTGCGGGACTTGTTATGACGGTGCGAAAAATAGGAATTGAAAAAAAGGATGTACCGGTTGCAAAAACATTTTTCGGTACAGTTAAAGAGAATTTTAAGGCGTTTTTATTGCACGGAGTTGTTACTTACGCAATTATAGCTTGTTCGATATTTGCGTTTATGTATTATTTTTCATTGCTCGGTTCAAGTCTTGTATACGGTTCAATGCTTACCGTATATGTTCTGTTTTCGCTTATTCTTACATCTATGATGTTTTATGTGCCGATAATGTCGGTTACGTATGAACTGAAAATATCAGATATTTATAAAAATTCTTTTATACTTGTTTTCGGTAATATCATTAAAAATATTCTTGCAATGCTTTTCTTTGTTGCCGTATCGCTTGGTTTTATATTATGGATTGCCGCAGCAGAGGGAGCAATGCTGGTGATTGCAATAACAGTTGCGGTTTTATTCTATCCCTTGATAGCAACTTATGGTGTGAATGTCATAATAGCAAAGGGATTACAGGAAAATGTTGGTTCTTTTACAGGTAAAGATTTATTGGTTGATAAAGAATTTGAAGAAAAAGTAGAGAAAATAGTTGAACAGCAGGCAGTCGAAAGAGCAGACAGCAGTAATGATTATGTCTTTGTAAACGGAAAAATGATTAAGAGAGAATCAAATACTACAGACAGTAAAACAGAAAAATAATATAAAATTACGCTCCGCATAGGTTGTCGGCTGACCTGTGCGGAGTTTTGCTTTTGTACTTTTTTTAAGTGGGAATATTATGGTTTAACATAGTATTACAAAAAATATAAGACTATAACAAAGTATTTTGCTAAACCTTATTTTAACTCCTTTACTCAGATATAAAAACGGAATAAAAAAGACACCCTCATTACTTGAAGATGTCTTTTCGGAAAAATGGTATAAAATGAAAAAACTACTAACTGTTTTTAGAAATATAAATTTGCAATGCGGTTGCATCATTAACATCAATTTGTCCGTCAGCGTTATAGTCTGCCACAAGTTTTTGCGATTCTTTTGCATCAAGTGAATTTGTGCAAATCATTTGTAAAAGAGTAACATCAAGAATTGAAAGATTGCCGTCTTCATTAATATCTCCTAATAAAAATTTAGGAGGAATTAACAAATCAGTGTTTACTTTGCCAAAACCAATATCAAGTTTTTCCTGTTTGTTTTCAGGCAAAACATTAAGTTTAATAATATTTGCATCGTCTAACGGGGATTTTTTTACATCTGCAAGAAAATTTCCGTCGTTATCAACTTTCATACCATAGATGTATACATAGTTTGAAGTATTGATTTTATTTGTAACTTGGGTTACCGTTCCGTTTGCAGTATTGTATTTGCATACAAAATTGTTAAGGTTAAAATAGATATTGCCGTTGTATTCGTCTGTACTTACAAAACTGTCGTGCCAATAGCTTAAACCACCGTTAGTGTACCATTTATCGGAAATATCCGCTACAGGTTCTGCATAACCGGTTTCGGGATTGAAAGCAACAAGTTTTTTTGAGTTTTTACCGCTGTTGCTATTATCTGCGGCATAAAAAAGATTATTTGAGTAACAGAATTTTGTGTTAAGATTTTTGTAATATGAGTTATCATAAGCGGTGCCGGTACAAGAATTGTTTGTTTTAAATCCGTAATGTACCGAAATATCCGACGATGTTTTAATTGCACTGTCGCTCAACAGAAAATATTTGTGTGATACAAAACCGTATCTGTCGGGCGTAGGATCATCAAATGTAGCGTCAATATGATAATAATTTCCGTCAATTTCAGCGAGATTCCAAATATGATTCATTTGAGAGGATTCAACAATTTCGGAATTAATACCTACTTTTTCAAGCAAATAAGACATTGAGCTTGTATAGCCCTGGCAATTTGCATATCCGTTTACAATACAATCATAAACGGAAGTACGGGTATATTGTGCGTCAGGTGAATTTGAGTATTCACAGTTAAGTACAATTTCATCGTGAATTATTGCGGCTTTTTGAAAATCAGTCATATTCGGCTGAATTTTTGCAAGAATTTCATTTGTCTTGCTTTCAAGCTCGCTTCGCATTTGTACAACCTGTTCGTTTGAATATATATATGTAGGAATAACTCTTGCTACGCAAGAACCGATTGCAAGACCGTAGGTTGTTTTGCTTACATAGAAAAGGTCGGGGCTTATTTCCGATACCGTGCGCATAGCTTTTTTTATATCATTTATAGATAATTGATATTTTTCAACATCAATTTCGCTGTTCAAATTTTCCATACTGTCTATAAGGGTATTGCAAAGCTCGGAGTTTGAATTGTAAAAATCCTGATTATATGAAATATAGTTTGGGTTGCCCACAGAGGAATCGTTCACAGAGGCTGATGCGGAGATTACAAACATAGGCGCAGTAATTGCAAGTGCTGAAAAAACAGATAACATTTTGTATAAGCGACTGTGTTTTTTCATAATTACAGCCTCCTTTATTTTGAACATAGTAACTAAAAATGTTTTATTTACTATTTACATTTTAGCATAAATATAAATATATAACAAGGCAAATAAACTCACAAACTTTGCCGCTTCTTTTTATTATTATCTACAAAAGCCGCAATTTCTGTGTTGCTTTTACATAAATATCTTGTAATAAAATGTCTGATTTCCACAAATGATATTATCTTGCATACACAAGTTGCCACTTTCATATAATTTACCATAAACCATTCGGAGGGGAATTTATGAAAGGTATAGTTGAGGAACGGGCGGCAATGCTCGGCGAATATATAATAGAAAGCAAGGCAACCGTAAGAAAAGCCGCTAAAAAATTCGGAATTTCAAAGTCAACAGTACATAAAGATGTAAGCCAAAGATTAAGAAAGGTAAATCCTGCATTGTACAGAGAGGTGCGGCAAATACTCGAAACCAACAAAAGCGAAAGACATATAAGAGGCGGAATGGCAACAAAGAATAAATATTTACTTAAAAAACAGGCACAGGAGAGGGAAAAATTAAAAAATAGTGAACAAAATCAGTGAAAAGTTAATTTGTTTGCTTTACTTTTATAAACATATGATGTATAATGAAGTTTAGCATTTAATTACAAATATAAATTTTATGGTATTTTTATATACTTATTGTTTTCACTGAATATCCCGTTACAAGGAGAAGTTGAAATGAGAAAAATTCCGTTTTCGCCGCCTGATATTACACAGGCAGAAATTGACGAGGTTGTAAAGGTTTTAAAGTCGGGCTGGATTACTACAGGTCCCGAAACAAAACTTTTTGAAAGCCGTATTGCAGAATATTGCAATGTTGAGCGTGCGGCTTGCCTTTCTTCACAAACCTCTTGCGCAGAACTTACACTTCGTATTCTCGGTATCGGACCGGGCGACGAGGTAATTTTACCTGCATATACTTACACAGCTACAGCGTCTATAGTTTATCATGTCGGTGCAAAGCCCGTTATGATTGACTGCAAAAGCGGTAGCTTTGAGATGGATTATGACAAAATGGAGGCTGCCATAAATCACAACACAAAGGCAATCATTCCTGTTGACCTTGCGGGTGTTATCTGTGATTATGACAGAATTTTTGAGGCTGTTGAACGACAGAAAAGCGTGTTTAAGCCAAAGAATGAAATTCAGGAGAAATTCGGAAGAGTAATTGTTATGGCAGACGGCGCACATGCCTTTGGCGCAAGAAGAAAAGGCAAAATGTGCGGAGAAATTGCCGATTTTACAAACTTCAGTTTTCACGCAGTTAAAAATATGACTACTGCTGAGGGCGGCGCAGCCGTTCACCGTCCGCACGAATGGCTTGACGAGGACGACATATACAAGCAGTATATGCTTTTGTCACTTCACGGTCAGACAAAGGACGCTTATCAGAAGAACAAGGTAGCGTCTTGGGAATATGATGTTGTGGATACTCAATATAAATGTAATATGCCGGATGTTCTTGCGGCACTCGGTGTGGTTCAGCTGCAAAGATACGAAAAAATCCTTGAACGCCGTCACGAGCTTATCCGTGTGTATAACGAGGAATTTAAGGATTTGCCTATTCAGGTGCTTAACCATTGCGACGAAAACCACAGGAGCAGCGGTCATTTGTATTTTGTACGCTTTATCGGAAAAGATGACGAGTATCGTAACAAGTTCTACAATATGATGGCGGAAAACGGTGTTATGTGCAATGTTCACTTTAAGCCGCTCCCAATGCTTTCCGCATACAAAAAGAGAGGCTTTAAGATTTCGGATTATCCGAATACCTATAATATGCATAAAAATCAGCTTACACTTCCGCTCAATACAACCATGTCGGACGATGACGCATGGTATGTTATTGAAACTTTTAAACAGTGTATTAATACTTTAAAGTAAAATTTAATGTAATTTAATAAAAACTTCCTTACAGACCGGTTAGGTTAAATTTATATCGGTTTGTAAGGGAATTTTTGTTTTAACATTTATTGACAGTAAAAATAATATATAATGGTCAACTTATTGACAATGCCATTGTGGTTGCATCAATAACTTCTAACAGCACAAGCACATATTCACTTGCAAAGCCGCAGGATATTACAAAGGTGACTGTTACAAGCGAGCAGAGAAAGGCTTTGAAAGACTCTATACTTAACGGTGAGTTTGCAAACGCAAAGCTTTTAACCGCAACAAAGAATAAGCTCAACCGGATTAACGGATATCTTGATCAGCTTACATTGCTCTATGATGCAAATAGCTTTTGACTCTTTGGCGACAGAGAGCTAACCTGATTACAGCTTATCAGTTTGCTATTATTAATCAGGTTGCAGAATAAATCCCATAAAATCAGCCTCCGCTTGATTGCGGAGGCTTTTTGCTGTTAATCTGAGAAGAATTTAAGAGGAATAATTAAAAATTTAGACCAAACTTTTATAATTTTGGCATATAGCTTAGTGATGGCCTGATTGTTACTTCGCTAAAACATTATGATGTGGCATTTTGAGCAGGGAGCATTTTACCTTGTACATCGGTTGTGTAATTGCCTTTTAACAAAATTTGGCTTATCGGCACTATTTCGTATCCTTGTGCTTTTATAGCCTCAATTACCATTGGCAGAGCTTCGGGTGTATTTGTTGCGCCGTTATGCATAAGTATAATACTGCCGTCCTTGAGCTTATTTGTAATATTGAGCGTAATTTGATTTGACGTTGGGTCTTTCCAATCAAGACTGTCAACATCCCACTGCACGCAGTACATATTATTAGCTTTTACCGTTTTTACCACATCGTTGTTGTAGTCACCGTAAGGCGCACGGAACAGGGTAGGGCATTTGCCTGTCAATGCTTTGATTTTTTCGTTGCAAGTCTGAATCTGCGTATTCATATCGTCAACCGACATCTGCGTCATATGCGGATGCGTATTGCTGTGATTGCCTACATCGTGACCACGCTTTGAAATCTCTTTTACAGACTCGGGATATTTTTCTACCCAATCGCCGACAAGGAAAAATGTTGTTTTTACATTGTATTTATCAAGAATATCAAGTAAATGTTCGGTTTGTTCGTTGCCCCATGCGGCGTCAAAAGACAGCGCTACCTGCTTTTTGTCTGTATCAACGCAGTAAATGGGGATTTCTCGCTGTGCGCTTGCGGTCTGAATTGCCTGTACGGTAGAAGTCAAAGCAATTCCGCCCGCAATTACACCAATCAGCAGACAAAATCCAATTGAAAATAAGGTTCGTTTTGTTATTATATAAAGACGCATAAAATCCCCTCCGTATTGACTTTGCTTATGTCAAAGTATATGAAAGGGATTTTTATTTTATTCTATTTGGTTTTAAAATCAGTTTTCAAAATGCCACTTAATGCCGTCTTTTGTATCTTCCACAACAACTTTCATTTCTTTAAGTTTATCACGGATAGCGTCGGCAGTCGCCCAGTCTTTGTTTTTACGAGCCTCTGTACGCTGTGCAATAAGTGACTCAACTTCTTTGTTTACAGGGTTTTCAGACTTATTCTCCTGTGCTTTTGTAAGGTCAAGAGAGAGAACCTTGTCAAATTCACCTATGAGATAAAGTTTAGTTGCGTCGCTGATATTGCCTTTTAATACGCTGTAAACGGCTGTAAGACCGAGTGAAGTGTTAAGGTCATTGCCGAGAGCGTCATTAAATTCATTAAGATAAAGCTTGGCAGCATCCATATCAGGCTCGCCGTCAGGAGAAAGTGTAGAAATCTTCTTAATGAGTTTGTCATAAGCGATAGCCGCATTGTCAAGACTGTCATAAGAGAAAGTAAGCGGCTTGCGATAATGGCTCTGTAGGCAGAATAAACGGTAAACAAGAGGGTTATAACCTTTGCTTTCAAGTAAAGATACGGTAAGAAAATCACCCTTTGATTTACTCATTTTACCTCTTGCATCATTGAGGTGGAGTACATGGAACCAATACTTGCACCACTTATGACCGAGGTAAGCCTCGCTCTGTGCAATTTCATTGGTATGATGAGGAAATGCGTTGTCAATACCGCCGCAGTGAATGTCAAGATACTCGCCGTTGTGCTTACAGCTGATAGCTGAACATTCAATATGCCAGCCCGGATAACCGACGCCCCATGGGCTTTCCCACTTAAGCTCCTGTGAGTCAAATTTTGACTTGGTAAACCAGAGAACAAAGTCCGCTTTATTACGCTTATTGTTGTCTTCTTCAACGCTGTCACGAACGCCGACAGCAAGGTCATCTTCGTTCATATTTCCGAAAACATAGTAATTATCAAGTTTTGAAGTATCAAAATATACATTGCCGCCTGCAATATAGGCATAGCCTTTTTCGAGCAGAACAGAAATCATATGAATAAACTCGTCAATGCAGTTTGTTGCAGGCTCTACAACATCAGGTCTTTTGATGTTGAGCTTTTTGCAGTCCTCAAAAAATGCGTCAGTGTAAAACTTTGCGATTTCCATAACAGTCTTGTGCTCACGCTTTGCACCTTTGAGCATTTTGTCCTCGCCTGTATCCGCATCGCTTGAAAGGTGGCCGACATCGGTGATATTCATAACACGCTTAACATCATATCCCGCAAAACGAAGGTACTTTTCAAGCACATCTTCCATAATATAAGTTCTAAGGTTGCCGATGTGGGCAAAGTGGTAAACAGTAGGGCCGCAGGTGTACATATTAACCTTGCCTGCTGTATGAGGTATAAATTCCTGTTTTGTCTGTCCCAATGAATTGTATAAAATCATTTTACTGCTCCTTTACTTTTTGCTTTCCTTTTCTGCCTTTAGAGCGTCAATTTCTTTTTGTAGATCTGTAATTTTTTGTTCCAGACTGCAAAGTGCAAGTGCGACAGGGTCTGAAACATGAATCTGGTCGAGAGTTTCGCTGCGTATTCCGTTGATTTTCACCACACGGGCAGGTACACCTACCGCTGTGGCATTCGGCGGAATTTCGCTCAATACTACCGCACCTGCGGCAATTCGTGCGTTATCTCCGACTTTAAACGGGCCGAGCACCTTTGCACCCGAACCTACAAGCACATTGTTGCCGAGTGTAGGGTGTCGTTTTCCCGTATCTTTACCTGTACCGCCGAGGGTTACATTCTGATAAATTGTGCAGTTGTCGCCGATGATAGTTGTTTCACCGATAACTACGCCCATACCATGGTCAATAAATAATCCCTTGCCTATGGTAGCTCCCGGGTGTATTTCTATTCCTGTTTTATGCCTGCTGCGCTGTGAAATCCAGCGGGCAATAAACTTCATATTGTGCCTTAAAAACCAATTAGCCTTACGGTGAGAGCGCACAGCCTTAAAACCCGAGTATAAAAAAAATACTTCGGCTCGGTTTCTTGCGGCAGGGTCACGCTCCATAACGGCGTCAAGGTCGGCCTTTAGTGTTTTAAACAAAGTATCACATCCGATGTGGTGTTGATTTTTTACATATCTGCTATAAACTGCTTGTTCTGAACAATATAAATTACGCCCGAAACAAGAGCCATAATTGTTGAAATCCAAATAAGGCAAAGTGAAACTACTGTAAATATGCCTTGGAGATACAAAATTGTATCAACGGAAAATGCAGATGTTACGGTAAATAATTCAATTAAAAACTGCATTAACAGTGCGGCAATAATAGCTACAAGCTGGGTTACGGTTTTGATTTTGCCGAAAATATTTGCGGCAACGACTTTGCCTTTTGAAGCGGCAACAAGGCGGATAGAGGTTACTGAAAATTCTCTGAAAAGTACGATAATAACTGCGATGCAGTCGCACCAACCTGTTTGCACAAAGCAAAGCAATGCGCTTAATACAAGAATTTTGTCTGCAAGCGGGTCTGCAAACTTGCCGAAATCGGTTACAAGTCCTCTGCTTCTTGCGATTTTACCGTCAAACATATCTGTAAAAGTTGCCACAACAAAAATTACAAGGGCAACTGCCGTGTGAAAAGGAAAATTTATTAACAAGGATGCCACGAAGAACGGCACAAGTATTATTCTGCTTAAAGTAAGTTTGTTCGGTAAATTCATAATTGCCCTCTGATCTCCTTTTGACACCATTATATTATATGCCGATGTCGGTTATATGTAAATAAAATTATTCTGCCAATTCGCCGATTGGGTCACAATCCGTATAATCTGTAATCTTAACCTTTACAAAACTGCCGGGCTGTGGTTTGGTGCCGTTTGCGGTAAAGAATACACATCCGTCAATTTCAGGTGCGTCGGCATAGGTTCTGCCGTAGAAACATTCCGCAATTCTGTCATAACCTTCTACAAGCACCTCAATTTCTTTGCCGATGAGGCTTTCGCAGTATTCTGCCATAACGCTCTGCTGATGTTCCATAATAATATCGGCTCTGTGCTGTTTGATTTCATCGTCAATCTGGTCGGGAAAACTTGCCGCAGGTGTGCCTTCCTCAGCGGAATAAGCAAAACAGCCGAGTCGCTGGAATTTAATTTCAGCGGCAAACTCCGCAAGTTCCTCAAACTGTTCGTCGGTTTCGCCGGGGAAACCTGTAATAAATGTTGAACGAAGAATAATATCGGGTACTTTTGCTCTTAACTTGTTAAGTAATGCGGTAAGACTTTCACGATTGCCGTGTCTGTTCATTCTCTTTAAAATGTTGCCGTCGCAATGCTGGAGCGGTAAATCTATGTAATTAACAAGTTTTTCTTCCTATGCAAAGGTGTTGATAAGTTCATCTGTAAGTCTGTCCGGATAGCAATAAAGCACTCTTATCCATTTTAATCCGTCAATTTTACAGAGCCTTTTTAAAAGTTTTGCAAGGTAAGGCTCACCGAAAAGGTCTTCACCGTAGCGTGTTGTATCTTGAGCAATAACAATAATCTCTTTTACGCCGTCTTTGGCAAGCTGTTCTGCTTCTTCAACAACAGCATCGGGTTGGCGGCTTCTGAATTTACCTCTAATCATAGGAATTGCGCAGTATGTACAACGGTTGTCGCAGCCCTCCGCAATTTTGAGATAAGCGGTGTAGGGAGGAGTTGACTGTATTCTTCTGCCCTCAAGACATAAAAGCTGTTTGTCGGGAAATTTCTCGATTTTTTCTTTATGTTCTGTATTATCCGAAAGCAACTCGGCTACAACATCCGCAATTTGAGAGTTAGCGCCGATTCCGAGTGCTGCGTCAACTTCGTAAAGCTGACGGGTGATTTCGTTTTTATAGCGCTCTGCAAGACAACCGGTTACAATAATGGCTTTGATTTTGCCCTCTTGCTTTAGCTTGCCAAGCTCTATAATTTCGTTAATGCTTTCCTGTTTTGCCGATTCAATAAATCCGCAGGTGTTTACAATAACCGCATCTGCGTCTGCGGGGTCGTTTACTAATTCAAAGCCCTTGCTTTTTAATGTAAAAAGCAGCATTTCAGCGTCAACCTGATTTTTAGGGCAACCGAGTGATACAATACCAACTTTAGAACTCATCTGTTTCATCCTCATTATATTCCGAAAGAACGCTTTTTATGTCGTCCCAGCGGTAACCGAGCCTTTGCAGTGCGGCAACAGCTCTTCTTTTTACCTTTTCATCGGATAGATTCCTATATTTTTTCTCAATAACCGCTCTTATTTGTTCGTGAACATCAATATCAAGTTCATCACATAACTGTTCGGCGGTTTCTTTATCAATGCCCTTTCTTGTAAGTTCAAAGGCAATGCCACGCTTTGACATATGCTTGGAGTTGAGCAGTTTTTCGGCATAGTGTCTTGCAAAACGCTCGTCATCCACAAGGCCGAGCTCTTCCATTCTGTCAACAGCTTTCTGTGCAGAAGCTTCGTCTGCCGTACGGCGGATTTTATCCTCAAGCTCTTTTTTTGAATGTTCTCTGTACGACAACAGCCAAAGAGCTTTTTCTTTTGCACGCCTTTCATTGCTTAGTTTTATAATTTCGTGCAAATCTTCGTCGTCTATCTCTCTGCCGACATCAAAGCGGTTTTCAATCAGCGTTTGTGTGTCGAGAGAAACGGCAAATTCGCCGTCAATATAAACAGCGCTAAGCCTTTTTCTGCGTGGTTTGATTTCTGTAATTTTCATTATTCGTCAACAAGCACATCAATGTTTGCGCTGTTTGCATTTTCTGCAGGAGCGTCGGCGGGCTTTTTAGCATTGGCAACTTCGGTTATCTTTGCCTTTGCGCCCTTTTTGGCCGGAGAGCTTGCCGCAACAACCTTGTCTATATTTGCCATAAGCTTATCTTCAATTTCTTTTGAAAGTTCTTTGTCGTTTTCAAGAAGTTCCTTTACATTATCTCTGCCTTGTCCGAGGCGCTTGCCGTCATAGCTGAACCATGCGCCTGCTTTCTGAACAACATCTGCCTTTACCGCGAGGTCAAGCAATTCGCCTGTTCTTGAAATACCCTTGCCGTACATAATGTCAAACTCTGCCTCTCTGAATGGCGGTGCAAGTTTGTTCTTAACGACTTTTGCTTTTGTGTGTGCACCTATCATTTCGCCGTTTTGCTTAAGAACTTCCTGCTTACGAATATCTATTCTTACCGAGCTGTAGAACTTAAGCGCTCTGCCGCCTGTGGTAACTTCCGGGTTGCCGTAAACAACGCCGACTTTTTCACGCAGCTGGTTGATAAAGATAGCAACGCAGTTGCTCTTGTTGATTGCGCCCGCAAGTTTTCTTAATGCCTGTGACATAAGTCTTGCGTGTAAGCCTACATGGC
>ENA-OPNJ01000272-OPNJ01000272.1-human-gut-metagenome-genome-assembly--contig:-NODE-272-length-25671-cov-7.956824_pt1 | contig 25671 bp, 27 predicted proteins | sample MGYA00241535_ERZ501767 | MGnify/ENA primary metagenome ERZ501767 (study PRJEB25962, sample SAMEA2042564) | human gut metagenome | biome: human gut; feature: human-associated habitat; material: faeces...
TGCCTCAAAAACTCATCCCAAATCAGCGCACGATAAATTCAAAACAGCTTCTAAATCCGTGTAATCTGTGGTGAAAAACAAATCAGAACTCGCTGGTGAAATGAAACTTGATGTGCTTGAAATCATTCTGAGCCATTTGTAGCACATATCCGCTGTCGGCAAGGAAGACATCACGCCCTTCGCGGTCTTTTGCCATATACTGGAACTTCCGTTTCTTGAATGCTTCCAGTTCGTCCATATCATCGCTTTCTATCCAGCAAGCCTTGTACAGGCTGACCGGCTCCCAACGGCACTTTGCGTTGTATTCGTTCTCCAGACGATACTGGATTACCTCGAACTGCAACTGCCCTACCGTGCCTATCAGCTTACGTCCGTTAAACTGATTGATGAACAATTGCGCCACGCCTTCGTCCATCAATTGGTCAATACCCTTATTTAATTGCTTGGTCTTCATCGGGTCTGCATTTTCGATGTACTTAAACATTTCAGGCGAAAAACTGGGCAATCCCTTAAAATGCAACTGTTCGCCTTCGGTCAGCGTGTCGCCAATCTTGAACGTACCGTTATCCGGCAAACCGATAATATCGCCTGCCCACGCTTCATCTACTGTGGTCTTGCGCTGAGCCATAAACTGAGTGGGTGAAGAAAAACGCATTGTCTTGCCTTGCCGCACATGCAAATACGGCGTATTTCGTGTAAACTTACCCGAACATACCTTACAGAAAGCCACGCACGAACGATGGTTAGGGTCAATGTTTGCCGTAATCTTAAAAATGAATCCGGTAAATTTAGGCTCGTCGGGCATTACCACACGTTCCTCTGCCTGTACCGGCCGGGGACTGGGAGCAATTTCCACGAAGCAGTCCAACAATTCCTGTACGCCAAAATTATTTAATGCAGAACCGAAAAATACAGGTGCCAGTTCACCTTTCAAGTATTCATTGACATCAAATTCGGGATATACGCCTTCTATCAGTTCCAAATCGTTGCGCAGTTTTTCAGCCAAAGGAGCGCCGATGTGGTTATCAAGCTCTTCGGTATGGATATCCACTTCCACCTTCTCCGTCACCACTTGCTTGGAAGGCTGGAACAGGTTCAGCTTCTTCTCATAAATGTTATACACACCCTTGAAACGCGGTCCGCTTTCGATAGGCCAAGTCAAGGGACGCACATTGATAACGAGTTCTTCTTCCAACTCATCCAGCAGGTCGAACGGGTCTTTAGCCTCACGGTCCATCTTGTTGACGAAAATAATCACCGGCGTGTTGCGCATACGGCACACTTCCATCAGCTTGCGTGTCTGCGTTTCCACACCTTTCGCCCCGTCCACCACGATGATTACGCTATCCACCGCCGTAAGCGTACGGTATGTATCCTCCGCAAAGTCCTGGTGACCAGGTGTATCAAGGATATTTACTTTGTAATCCCGATAATCAAACTCCATCACCGATGTAGTGACCGAAATACCACGCTGCTTCTCAATATCCATCCAGTCGGAGGTAGCGGTTTTCTTAATCTTGTTCGATTTTACAGCACCTGCCACCTGGATCTGCCCTCCGAAAAGCAACAGTTTTTCCGTCAACGAAGTCTTACCGGCATCCGGATGTGCAATAATCGCAAATGTTCTTCTTCTTTCTATTTCCTGATTTGCCATATTTCTTATTTTTCTACGATATCAGTCTAAATCCAATTCCCCTTTTTTCTCCTTTATATAATAACCGGCAAGCATAGCCAGCAAATCACTGATTGCTTTCACCGCCTTCTGCGTATCTTCACTCACCTCTTTCTTTTGCAGTTTCAGCATCCATACGCCATACATGGCATCGAAGCACGTCTCCAGTTCAGGCACGTCCCTGTCCGCCCCCTTTGCCCGAAGCTCTACGATAAAAGGTAGAGCCTTGTAATAAGCTGCGCTATAGTAAGGGAATTTAGGCGAGCGGAGCAAACGCAGATGCAGGTCGGTCAGCCATACGATGATGTTCTTATTGATTTGCAAATGCCCCTTCTGCATCACGCCTTCATCGTGCATCATATTAATCAAGTCTTCATACCATTGCGTCAACTCTTGCCTTTGTGGGTCGGTCAGAGAAGGATACGTGTCGACGACATTCCGCCGTATCTGTCCGATATCGCAACCGTTGGCACGAATCAAGTCTTCCACCTGCCACATATAGAGCAAGTATTCTGCAATATTCTGTTGTTTAAGTTGTCGGGAAATATACATATTCTTATCGTATCTGTCAAGAGAAAGATTTTCCGGTAGCAGCCAGCACGAATCCCACCATCGCCGCTACAATCACCGCCACACCAATGATACGGTTCAGCATCCAGATGCCCCTCACATTAAACCGCGTGCGCACTTTGTTCACAAAATAAGTGATGCTGAACCACCAGCTTACCGCTCCCATAATAATGGCAAGATAGCCCACCAGCTGAAAGCCGATAGGGCTACCCGGCATCACGAATGAGAACCGGGCAAAGAGTCCGATGAACAGGAAGATAATCAATGGATTGGAAAAGGTGACAAAAAAGGCGGTCACAAAATTGTGCAGGTAAGTTCCTCTTTTACCCGATGAAGGCCGAAGCGCCTTCACCGGATTACTCCGGAACGTATAAATGCCGAAAGCCAGCAACATGATACTGCCCACCACTTGCAGAAAAACCTGATGTTTCAGAATAAGCTCGTCCATAAAGCTCATGCCGTATCCCGTAAGCAACGCATAGCAAATATCGCTCAGTGCCGCCCCCAGTCCTGTCACAAAGCCAAACCAGCGTCCTTTATTCAATGTACGCTGAATACAAAGAACGCCCACAGGCCCCAGCGGAGCGGAAACCACCACTCCCACTATAAACCCTTTTATCAACAAATCCAGTATCGTAACCTGTTCTATCCAATTCATAGTGCAAAGATGCTACTTTTTTGCGAGATTACCTACGATTTCGGCTGTAATTCTTTTACAACATGAAAGCCAAAGCCAAAATCCAATCTTTCCTACCCCCGTCCAGCGACCTCCCATACAACGAATATGCGCATCCATAAAGATAATATATGCAATCTTCCACACATACGTTTTCATCGGGCCACGCATATACTTCCAACGGCACATGCACTTATTTTCACCCACGCATAAAAACTCTTTCCCCACTACTCTTTCGAAAATATTTCCAGTCCACGTAGGAAATAATAAAAAATAAAGACTATCTTTGCCGGAAAGACAAATCATAACCATGACAGAAAGACTGAAAGAGATTAAAAGCAAGATTGACGATGGAGAGATTGACGCAGCCATCCAAGAACTGAACGAGCTCCTGACCCAGCATCCGGACAATGCCGACTATGCCTACTACCTGCTGGGAAATGCGTTCCGCAAGCAAGGCGACTGGCAAGGAGCCCTGAACAATTATCAGGAAGCCATTGCCCTCAATCCCGACAGTCCGGCATCCGAAGCCCGGCGCATGGTGATGGATATCCTGGAATTTTATAACAAAGACATGTTTAATCAATAAGAATAAGGTAATTTTACTATGGCTAAGATGAAAGGTGTGGTAATCGTGAATACAGAACGCTGCAAAGGGTGCAACCTATGCGTGGTTGCCTGTCCGTTGCATGTATTGTCGCTTACCAAAAAAGTAAATCAAAAAGGATATAATTACGTACAACAGACCCTGGAAGACACCTGCAACGGTTGTTCTTCGTGCGCCATCGTATGTCCGGACGCTTGTCTGACAGTATACAGGGCAAAAGAAGCGTAAGTTTTTAAAAACAGGTAACCAGGTGACCAGGTACGAGTTGACTAGGTTTTAAATACCGTAGTAAAACAATTCCAGACCTAGTCAACTAGTACCTAAGACCTAGTCAACTATAAAAATTTAAAAAGATATGGCAGAAGAAGTAGTTTTAATGAAAGGAAACGAAGCCATCGCCCGTGCGGCCATCCGGTTCGGCGTGGACGGTTACTTCGGCTATCCTATCACTCCCCAATCGGAAGTATTGGAAACTCTCGCCGAACTAAAGCCATGGGAGACAACCGGTATGGTCGTCTTGCAGGCAGAAAGCGAAGTGGCAGCTATTAATATGGTATATGGAGGTGCCGGAAGCGGCAAGATGGTAATGACTTCCTCCTCCAGCCCGGGCGTCAGCCTGAAACAGGAAGGAATCTCTTACATTGCAGGTGCCGAACTTCCGTGCCTGATAGTAAACGTAATGCGAGGAGGACCCGGACTGGGTACCATCCAGCCCAGCCAGGCAGATTATTTCCAGACCACCAAAGGAGGCGGACACGGCGACTATCATGTCATCGCACTGGCTCCGGCATCGGTACAGGAAATGGCCGATTTCGTAGGGTTGGCATTCGAACTGGCTTTTAAATACCGGAACCCGGCCATGATTCTTGCCGACGGTGTCATCGGACAAATGATGGAGAAAGTCGTACTTCCCGAACCTCGTCCGCGCCGCACCGAAGAAGAAATCATTGCCCAATGTCCATGGGCTACCACAGGACGTAAAGGACGCAAGCCCAATATCATCACTTCGCTGGAACTTGACCCTGCGGTAATGGAACAGCGCAACCTGCACCTGCAAGCCAAATACGCAGAAATAACGGCACATGAAACCCGTTATGAAGAAATAGATTGCGAAGATGCCGAATACCTGATTGTAGCTTTCGGCTCATGTGCCCGTATCGCCCAGAAATCAATGGAGCACGCCCGCGAGGAAGGCATCAAAGTTGGCTTGTTCCGCCCCATCACCTTGTGGCCGTTCCCTGGAGAAGCCCTGAAGGAAAGAGCACGGCAAATGAAAGGCATCCTCGTCGTCGAACTGAACAGCGGACAGATGATTGAAGACGTCAAGCTGTCTGTGGAATGCCGCATTCCGGTCGAGCACTTCGGGCGCCTGGGAGGAATCGTTCCCGACCCGGATGAAGTCATCGAATCATTGAAAGAAAAACTCATCAACAACAAGTAACCGATTATGAACAAGATAAACCAGATCAGAACCGTACTGAACATTGTTTTTATGATAGGTGCAGTGGCTACTATCATCCTGTTCTTTACAGATGTCAACCAGACCGTATTTTTCTACGTATGTGCGACATCCATCATTATAAAAATGATAGAGTACGCGCTCCGATTCTCTCAACGTAATCGACAAGGAGGAAAACTATGACAAAAGAAGATATCGTAAAACCCGAAAACCTGGTTTACCAGAAACCTCGTTTATTGAACGACAACCCGATGCACTACTGCCCGGGATGCAGCCATGGAGTCGTACACAAGCTGATAGCTGAAGTCATCGACGAAATGGGCATGACTGAAAAAGCCATCGGCATCAGCCCTGTAGGATGTGCCGTCTTTATGTATAATTACCTGGACATCGACTGCCAGGAAGCCGCACACGGACGTGCACCCGCATTGGCAGGAGCCATCAAGCGCTTGTGGCCCGCCTGGTATTCACATATCAAGGCGATGGCGACCTGGCATGTATCGGAACTGCCGAAAGTATTCACGCCCTGAACCGTGGTGATAACATCGCCATCATTTTTATCAACAATGCCATTTACGGTATGACAGGTGGACAAATGGCGCCTACCACTCTCGTCGGCATGAAAACCGCCACTTGCCCCTACGGACGTAATCCGGAAATCCACGGTTATCCGCTGAAGATGACCGAAATAGCAGCCACCCTGCAAGGCACTTGCTATGTCACCCGCCAGTCTGTGCACACCGTTGCAGCTATCCGCAAGGCGAAGAAAGCTATCCGCAAAGCTTTCGAAAACTCGATGCAGGGCAAAGGTTCCAGCCTGGTAGAAATCGTGTCGACCTGCAGCTCGGGCTGGAAAATGACTCCCGAAGCAGCCAACAAATGGATGGAAGAACACATGTTTCCTTTCTACCCGCTGGGCGACTTGAAAGATACGACGATTTGAGTTTTTAAGTTCTTGAGTTTTTAAGCTCTGCAATACTGACAGCATTTTATTTGCAAACTTAAGAACTATAGAACTAAAAAACTCAAGAACTTAAAGACTTAAAAACTAAAAAACTTAAAAACTCAAAACAATATGACAGAAGAAATCATTATAGCTGGATTCGGAGGCCAAGGCGTATTGTCGATGGGAAAAATCCTTGCCTACTCCGGTCTGATGGAAGGCAAAGAAGTGACCTGGATGCCTGCCTATGGCCCCGAACAACGCGGAGGAACCGCCAACGTCACGGTCATCGTGAGCGACGAACGCATATCTTCTCCGATTCTGAGCAAATACGATACCGCCATCATCTTAAACCAACCTTCTCTGGCAAAGTTCGAAAGTAAAGTGAAACCTGGCGGCGTACTGATTTACGACGGCTACGGCATAATCAATCCGCCTACCCGCAAAGATATCCACGTCTATCGCATCAACGCCATGGACGAAGCCAACGAACGGAAGATGGCAAAGACTTTCAACATGATTGTATTAGGCGGACTGCTGAAAATCCGTCCCATTGTATCCATCGCAAGTGTGGTAAAAGCCTTGTACAAGACACTTCCCGAACGTCATCACAGCCTGATTCCAATGAATGAAGAAGCTATCCACATCGGCATGGACATCATCAAGGAAATGAAGTAACCCAGATTAAGGAATTGTTTTGAATATCCGCAGCCATCCTATGTAGGGGCATATCGCATACGTCCGAATGCATCAACTAATCCACGTGAATGTTTTGGGCGTATGCGATACGCCCCTACATGGCAATCGGGTGGAATGCGGATATTCAATAAAACTTTTTGGAGAAATTCAAAACAGCTTCTTAGATGCATTTGCCCCGTTTAACAATGACGAATATCTGCAAATCTGCCCCTAAGTTATCCCTTGTTTCGTTTTTCTTTTATATCTTTGTCCCCATTATGAGGAAGATACTTTTTATAGCAATCATAGCACTGATATGCGGCAAACTGTCCGCACAGAACACGTTATCCAACCAATTCGGAAGTTCGGCATCAGGTACAGACCGAGATATGTACGACCGGAACGGGAATCCGATAGACACAACCGCCGTTAACGATGCCAGCACCATTCCCATCGGGCTGACATCGTGGAAAATTGATGCCCGTTTCGGAAACCGTACCGAAGTGCCTGTCGATACTTTGCAGCATGGCTTCCAAAACACGAACGATACAGGAGGTCCTTACGGACATTATACCTATTTGGGGAACTTGGGAGCTCCCCGTATTGCTCATGTATTTTTCGACCGTAAAGATGCCAGCCAGTTCTTCTTTTTCGACCCTTACGATTACACTGTGTTACAACCGCAAGACGTAACATACACAAACACCAAGTCGCCCTTTGTCAACTTGACTTATTATAAACAAGGTAGCAGCCGCGACGGAGAAGAACGTTTCAAAGCCTATTTTGCCGTGAATGCCAACAAACGGCTGGGATTCGGGTTCAACATCGACTATGTGTACGGACGAGGGAAATACGCCCACCAGTCAACAGCTTTATTCAACGGAAACCTATTTGCCTACTATCTGGGGGACAAATACAATATGCATTTCAGCTTCATCAACGACAACTTGAAGGTAGCCGAAAACGGCGGTATCACCGATGATCGTTATGTCAGTGCGCCGCTGGATATGGCTGAAGGAGGACGTACATACGCCAATAGCGAAATCCCGACCAACCTGAGTGCCATATGGAACCACAACACAGGATACCATGCTTTCCTGACTCATCGGTATAACTTAGGATTCTACCGTGACAATCCGGACGAAAACGATACAACCAACACACAGGTATTCGTACCTGTCACCAGTTTCATGCACACGGTGAAAGTAGACGTGGCAAGACGCCAATATATCTCACAAGATGAAACAGAGAACACGGAATACTTTCTAAATAATTTCTTGCCCGACATAGAACGTGACAAGACAGACTATCTGGCAGTAAAGAACACGCTCGGCATATCACTGCGCGAGGGATTCAACAAATGGGCAAAAGCCGGCCTTACCGCTTTCGTCACCCACGAATTCCGCCGCTTTACGATGACCGACACCATCGCCGGAACTCCCGGACAACGTATTCCTACAGATTATACGGAAAATGTCATTTCTGTGGGAGGACAACTCATCAAAGAACAAGGCAAAATGTTCCATTATAACGTAACGGGTGAATTTGCACTGATAGGCGAAGATGCCGGAGCATTTTCGGTGGAAGGACGCGGAAACATGAACTTCCGCCTGTTCAATGATACCGTCCGTTTACAGGCAAATGCCTATATCAAGAACCAAAACCCGACATTCTACTATCGTCATTTCCACTCGAAACATTATTGGTGGGACAATAATGACCTTTCGAAAATGATGCGTACCCGCATTGAAGGACAACTCAGCATTGACCGTTGGCGTACGCAACTGAAAGCTGGTGTAGAAAACATCACCAACTATACTTATCTCGATAACCTTTCGGTAAGTGACGGACAAGGCAGTAGCGGAGACGGAACTGGCAGCAGCAACGAAAGTGGAACCACAACTCATTACCTGAACAATCTAGGAGTAGCCCAACACTCGGGGAGCATCCAGGTATTCAGCGCATCGCTCCGGCAAGATTTCAAACTGGGTATTTTTCACCTGGATAACGAAGTGACTTACCAGACTTCAAGCAACCAAGACATCCTTCCATTGCCGAAACTGGTCTTGTACCATAACCTCTACCTCAGCTTCGGGCTGGCAAAGAAGGTTTTGAAAGTAGAAATGGGTGCCGACGTGCGCTATTTCACCGAATATTATGCCCCCGACTATGCGCCGGCAATCGGTCAATTCTATCTGCAAAACAAAGACACGCGCTACAAATTAGGGAACTATCCTTTAGTGAACGGTTACATCAACCTGCACCTGAAACGCACGCGTATCTTCTTGATGATGTACAACCTGATTCAAGGACAAGGGACCCACAGTTATTTCCTGGCTCCCCACTACCCACTGAATCCGCGTCTGTTCAAAATCGGCATATCGTGGAACTTCTTTGACTAAAAAACCCGTACATTATGCAGAAAGGCAAACCCTTCATCCGATACAGCATTGTGGCAATAGTTATTGTTGCAGGATTTATTGTATTCGGCACACAGAAAGAAAATAGTCCTGCCTATTCCCCTCGCGACTATGCCGAAATTGTTCAATCGGGCGTGTTGCGTGCAGTGACCGAATACAACGCTATCAGCTACCACATAAACAGAGACACGCTGCAAGGATTCGATTATGAACTGCTGAATGCTTTTGCCTCTGACAAACACCTGAAACTGGAAATAACTCCAGAAATGAGCTTTGAGAAACGACTTGCAGGTGTCACTAAAGGGAAATACGATCTTCTGGCGACAGGAACCGTTATCACATCCCAATCGAAAGACACATTGCTCTTTACCCGTCCGTTGACGTTAAGCAAACAAGTGCTGGTACAGCGAAAACCCGAAAACGAACAAGACAGCACTTATATCCGCAGCCAGCTCGACCTGGCACACAAACAATTGCATGTCATCAAAGGTTCTCCGGCATTGCTCCGGCTCCACAACCTTATCAGTGAAATAGCCGATACCATCTACATCCAGGAAGTGGAACAATACGGACCTGAACAGCTTCTTGCCATGGTGGCAGGAAAAGACATCGACTATGCCGTATGCGATGAAAGCATCGCCCGCTCTTTGCAGGAACGCTTCCCGAACCTTGACATCAATACAGCTATCAGTTTCACGCAATTTTATGCCTGGGGCGTAAACAAGCATTCGCCTGCCTTGCTGGATACCCTCAACCATTGGCTTGAACGGTACAGCAAAACCGCCTCTTACAAGAAACTGTACAACAAATACTTTTAATGACATCTCATCACAGAAGAAGATACACAGATACTTTAGAGCCTGTTTAAATTCTCTCCATGTGATATACAAATATAGACCAATTAATAAGTTAACTGAAAAACAAAACTTGAAAACTATGCAATTAGACAAGGTAAACTGGGGATTCATCGGTTGTGGCGAAGTGACCGAAAAAAAGAGTGGTCCCGCTTTCAATATGATAGACGGTTCACGTGTTGTTGCCGTCATGAGCCGCGATGAAGAAAAAGTAAAATCGTATGCACACCGACACAACATTCCTCGCTGGTATACTGATGCGCAAGAACTGATAGGTGACGAGGATGTAAACGCCATTTACATCGCCACGCCTCCCTCTTCGCATGCCACCTTTGCCATTATGGCCATGAAGGCAGGAAAACCTGTATACATTGAAAAACCTATGGCAGCCACCTACGAAGACTGTGCACGTATCAACCGCATCTCACAAGAAACAGGTGTACCTTGCTTTGTAGCCTATTATCGCCGCTATTTACCCTATTTCCAAAAGGTTCGTCAACTGGTAGAAGAAGGCAAGATAGGAAATGTCATCAATGTGCAAATACGTTTTGCACAGCCCCCACGCGACTTGGATTATAACAGCACCAACCTGCCATGGCGTGTACAGCCCGACATTGCCGGAGGAGGTTATTTCTATGATCTGGCTCCCCACCAGCTGGATTTACTGCAGGAAATGTTCGGATGTATCCTGGAAGCAGAAGGATATAAGAGCAACCGTGGTGGACTATACCAGGCAGAAGACACCATCAGTGCTTGCTTTAAGTTCGAATCCGGATTGCCTGGTTCCGGCTCGTGGTGTTTTGTTGCTCACGAATCGGCAAAAGAAGACCGCATTGAAATTATTGGTGACAAAGGAATGATTTGCTTCTCTGTCTTTACCTACGAGCCTATCGGCTTACATACGGAACATGGACGTGAGGAAATCCTTCCACAAAATCCGTCCTATGTGCAGCTTCCGCTAATCAAAGCCGTAGTGGAGCATCTGCAAGGAAAAGCCATCTGTACATGCGACGGCATAAGCGCCACTCCCACCAACTGGGTAATGGACCGCATCCTGAACAAACTGTAAGAAAACGAATAATTGAAAAAGCTCTGAAAAAAACACAGAAACACAAAGACACGAAAACAATCTGATAGATGGATTAAACTCCGTGTCTTAGGGTTTCTGTGTTCAAAGGAAAATCAAATATACTTTTTACTTAATCATATCGAATCCGCAATACGGAACCAATGCTTTCGGAATACGGATACCTTCCGGCGTCTGGTTGTTTTCGAGCAGGGCTGCCACAATACGCGGCAAGGCAAGTGCCGAACCATTCAGCGTGTGACAAAGCTCTGTCTTCTTATTGGCAGTACGATAACGGCACTTCAAACGGTTTGCCTGATACGTATCAAAATTGGATACCGAGCTTACTTCCAGCCAACGTTTCTGAGCTTCCGAGTAAACTTCGAAATCGTAACAGATAGCAGCAGTAAAGCTGATGTCACCTCCGCACAAACGCAGAATACGATAAGGTAATTCCAGTTTCTTCAGCAAACCTTCTACGTGATCGAGCATCTCCTGATGCGACTGGCGGGAATGTTCGGGGGTATCAATGCGCACCAGTTCTACTTTTGAAAACTCGTGCAAACGGTTTAGGCCACGCACATCTTTACCATATGAACCTGCTTCACGACGGAAACATTCGGTATAAGCACAATTCTTGATGGGTAACTGCTTTTCATCAAGTATCACGTCGCGGTAAATGTTCGTGACGGGAACTTCTGCTGTCGGAATCAGGTACAAATCATCCAAGTTGCAATGATACATCTGCCCTTCTTTATCAGGCAACTGTCCCGTTCCGTAACCCGAAGCAGCATTTACCACCGTAGGAGGCATTATTTCTTCATAACCAGCGGCACGAGCTTCATCGAGAAAGAAATTGATGAGCGCACGTTGTAAGCGTGCCCCCTGTCCCCGATAGACCGGGAAGCCGGCTCCTGTTATCTTCACACCCAAATCAAAATCAATCAGGTTGTATTTTTTTGCCAACTCCCAATGAGGCAGTGCGTCTTTCGGAAGTTCGGTTTCCATGCCTCCCATTTTCACTACCAGATTATCTTCGGCACCAGCACCTTCGGGCACTTCCTCGTAAGGCACATTTGGAATGGTATACAGCAAATTCTGCATGTCTTCAGCAGCCTGATCCATTTCTGCCTGCAAAGCCTTGCTTGTTTCCTTGATTTCTGACACACGTGCCTTGGCTGTTTCGGCTTCTTCTTTCTTCCCTTCTTTCATCAACTGTCCGATGGTTTTCGATGTAGCATTTACTTCTGCCAGATTCTTATCCAATTGAGCTTGTGCATTACGACGCTTGCTGTTCAGTTCGAGCACTTGGGCAATGGTTTCTTTTGCATTTGCGAAATGCTTTTTCTCCAATCCACGGATTACCTTGTCGGTATCCTCTGTAATTTGTTTAATTGTAAGCATATCTTTAGTCTTTTAATAATCGTAGATCTTGTTTTCGTGATGCAAAGATATTCTTTTATTGAAACATAAACAATGATTCTTACAAGATACTTTGACGGATGCGCACCAGTTTTTCGAGTAAACCCTCCAGCAAATCGAGCTTCAGCATGTTTGCCCCATCACTTTTAGCCACCGAAGGGTCTTCGTGCGTCTCCATAAACAAACCATCCACACCTACCGCCACTCCGGCTTTGGCTATGGTTTCTATCAGCTGGGGCATACCTCCCGTCACGCCCGAAGCCTGATTGGGCTGCTGGAGCGAATGGGTCACATCCAGTATGACCGGATGCCCGAAAGCCTGCATTTCGGGAATCCCCCGATAATCGACAATCAAGTCGTGATAACCAAATGTGACTCCCCTTTCAGTCAGCATCACTTGCGGATTTCCAGCTTCCACTACCTTATCGGCTGCAAAACGCATCGCAGCGGGAGAAAGGAACTGTCCTTTTTTAATATTAACTATCTTGCCCGTCCGGGCAGCCGCTACCAGCAAATCGGTCTGACGACACAAAAACGCAGGTATTTGCAATACATCCACGTATTCGGCAGCCATTCCGGCTTCTTCAGCCGCATGAATATCGGTCACTACCGGCACCCCAAAGGTACTTCTTACTTTTGCCAAGACCTTTAATGCTTTTTCATCGCCGATGCCAGTAAACGAATCCAGACGCGAACGGTTCGCCTTACGATAAGAACCCTTGAACACATAAGGTATATGCAAACGGTCGGTTATTTTTACCACACGCTCAGCTATGCGCAACGCCATATCCTCGCCTTCAATTACACACGGTCCCGCCAACAGAAAAAAATTATCCGAATGGACCAGGTCATCTATTGTCTGTATCATTGTATATTATCTATTGTTAAATATGTGTGCAAAATTAAGTTCTTTTCAATATACACCAACTATTATGTACAGCCACTTATTCCGGAATTATCAGTGTCAATGCTTCGGGAGCAATGGTTATTTCGATAGGGAAATGACGGTCGAACCAAACACGCCCGTCCAGACTGATTTCGGCATTTTGCGCCCGAAGGATTTTCACCTGTCGTGTACGGTAAGGCTTCACAGTCTTGTGATTCAAAAGCCTTCCCTGCTGCAACATCCACAAGCCCGACACCAACTGACGCAATTCCGGGCGATATATCAGTGATACGTCCAGCCATCCATTATAAGGCACAGCACTAGGTGTCAATCCATATCCCCGTGCACTTCCTATCGCCACAGCCATCAGACGTCCACGAATATGTTCATCGTTTACTTTCAGATGCATCCGGTACAGCTTACGCTCAAATGCCACCAAAAACAATGAAGAGAGATACGAGAACAAAGGAATCCCCCAGAACCGGCGTGTCTCATTGGTGATGATAACGATACGCGCCCCCAACCCGATATATACTGCATTCAGGAAATAACGCTTCACATGCGTCTGCCCGTCGTAATAACCAAACACACCTACATCTACCTTCCGCAACCGACGGTTGATAAGTACATCGACCGCCCCCCGATAATCATCCGAATCCAATCCCCAATACTTGGCAAAGTCATTCCCTATGCCATTGGGAATAATGCCCAAGGCAATGTCATGTCTGTCCTCGGCATCAGACAGCATAATGCCATTTACCGCATCATTCAATGCTCCGTCGCCACCTACCACAACAATGGTGCGATAACCGTTATTAGCCAAGGTGCGCGCCAAACGCTCCACCGACCCAAATCCCTCCGACTGCACATAGTCGAATTGTACGTTCCGGCTCTCCATGTAATCGCGAATTGCTTTCCACCGCTTCTGTGCTTTCCGGCTTCCGGCTTTCGGATTGTATATTACGCCCCAGCGGGTAGGTTCTACTGCCATAATCCTTTATTTATTGATTTGTATAAATGTCCACAATTTGCCAATTTTTCTACCTTACCGGTATCTCACGGATATTCGGTTTGATTCGTATCAAGCAATCTCATTATTTCTTCCACTTTCTCTTCCAGCGGACGCGTAGCATCTATCCAATGAATGGTAAACCCGCGCCGCTCCATCCCCCGGAACCACGTCATCTGCCGTTTAGCAAACTGATGGATAGCTATCTCCAACTGACGAAACATCTCATCATAAGTCAAGGCTCCCGTTACATACAGGGTAAGGTATTTGTACTCCAGTCCATAATAGAGCAGGTCTTCCGGAGCAATGCCTTCTTCCAGCAACCGCCGTACTTCGTCCACCATTCCTTCGTCCAAACGCTGTCGCAACCGGTATGTAATCTTTTTACGACGCAAATCACGGTCGATATCCACCCCGATAATCAGACTATGGATTTCCGGAAAATCCCGGGCATCGACAGGTTGCGTGCGGTAATACTCTTCTATTTCGATGGCACGAATGGCACGTTTCACCGTATCTACATCGGTAGAATTATGCAAAGTCTTATACGTCGAAAGGAGAACCGTCAACTCTTCCAATGATTTACCGGCAAGTCTTTCACGCAATGCCGGATTTTCAGGTACAGGAAGCAACTTGTATCCTTTTAATACAGACTCCAGATACATGCCTGTTCCACCGCACAAGACGGGAAGCTTTCCCCGCGAACGGATATCCTCGTATGCCTGCAGGAAATCGTGCTGAAACTCGAAAACGTTATATTTCGTTCCAGGTTCTGCAATATCTATCAAGTGATAAGGTATCCGGTGTCCGTCTACGACATAGTCAGCAAGGTCTTTTCCGGTCCCCAAATCCATCCTGCGATACACCTGACGGCTGTCACCGCTGATGATTTCCGTATGAAGACGATGGGCCAAAGCCGCTGCAAGCGGTGTTTTTCCCGATGCGGTAGGACCTAATATGGTAATCAAGTCATATGTCATAAATATCCAGTTCTTTACAGACCCATAAATCACTTATCACGCACATCTCAACTGTTCAGGCTTGCCGAACGTACACGGCTCAAGGTTTCCGGAGTCATCTGGAGCAGCGAAGCGATGTAGACCAATGGTGCCCGCTTCAGGATTTCCGGATGCAGCTGGAACAGTTTGTTATAACGTTCATGAGCAGACTCGAAACGCAACGTGTCGGCCTTCACCTGCGATTCTATCAACGAATTCTCTAAAATCTTCCGATACAGCACCCCGATATCCACATATTCTATTGATAAACGGTCGATGCCTGCCTTGTCTATCTCCCACAGCACCGTCGGTTCCAAAGCTTCTATCATCAGACGGGTAGGCTCCTGACGGAAATAGCTTTCCAGACAAACCACCTCCCCTTTCTCGTATGCAATATGTTCGGTCATATCCTTCCCATACTTGAAATAGAACTGGCGCAGCATACCTTTCTCGATGTAACGCATACAAGTACATACTTCGCCTTCATTCAGCACCATTTCACCTTTCTTGTATTTCCTGCCGACCAAAATATCAGCCAATGCGTGAACACTTTCCTTAGCAAGCGCCACATTGTGATCGCCCGCCATCTGCCGCGCTATTTCAATACTCGTTGTCGTCATAGATATTTCGATTAAAAAAGTTTTTCATTTTACTTTGATCCGGTCGAATCCTTCTCCAAAGACACCAATCACCGCACTCTGCGAGACAAATGCATGAGGGTCAATATCCTTTATCAGGCGGAAAATGGTATTCGACTCCCGTTTTTTTGCCAAGACAAACATCAGTTTTACACCATTGTTCGTATAGCAGCCTACACCATCGATAAATGTCACCCCCCGATGCAGGTCTTTATTGATGCGGTGTCCGATTTCTTCGTATTTATTGGATATGATGAAAAACTGGACCGACTGGCGTGCACTGTTCACCACCTGGTCAATGACAAAACTGGTGATAAACAAGACTACGTAACCATAAACCACCCGCTCCCAATCATGCAACACCAGATAACTGGAAGAAATGATAATGACATCACACATCAGAATCACCCTCCCCAGCGAGATGTCGCGATATTTGTTCACAATGGCCGCAATGATGTCTGTGCCGCCTGTACTTCCGTTTGCAGAAAATGCCAGACCGATTCCACCGCCACAGAACGAAGCTCCCAGCACGCAAGCCATAAACGGCTCATCATGTATCAGTCCTCCCTGAACCAGCTTCTGGATAACAGCCAGAAAGACCGTAAGTACAATTACCGCCCAAATGGTCTTTATGCAAAACTTCAACCCGAGAATCTTCAATGCCAGCAACAGCAAAAATCCGTTGATAGCCAAATACGTATATTGTACGGGGAAACCTGTTGCCCAGTAAATAATAGAAGCAATACCCGGCACAGCTCCCGAAGGCAAGTTGTTGGGCAATAAAAACACCGTCCACCCTATCCCGTACATCATCATGCCCAAGGCTATCAGCAAATAATCTTTCGCCTCCCGCCATACGGGATTGGCTTTCAAAGTTCCAGTCAAATTCATGTCCGTTTCTAATTAGCTTTAATTTTCGGAATACAAAAGTATAAAAAACTCCGGAATAATCGTACAAAACCCACAGAATAAGTAAAGAAAACCCAAGAAAGCCTGCCTGTGCCGCCATGCCTGTACAAAAGCCCACATCAGCGGAAGGTCTGTCAAATACCAATGACGCATTGCCCTTCTTCAAGACACTATCAAATACTTGCTCCTGTCCATAACCCAACATAGCGGATGCCCAAAAGAATACTAAAATCAATACCGTTTTCATCACTTATACATTTATCCTATGAAAAAACACGATGTCATACAAAGATAAGGCTTTCTTTGTCATTTCATCCTGGCTTTCATCCTGACTTAGCATTAAATTCGCATTTTCTCCCCCAACATTTGCTTTCGCACTTGGATTGTATTATCTTTACAGATGTTTCAGTATTATGTTCCATGTGCTGTTGGAATATAAGACACCTTTTTATGGAAATCTTTCTATAACTTTCTGTTTCTGATTTCTTGGGCATTAATATTCCGGTTCCGGCTCGGCAGCCATAGGAGAAACTTCTTCAGGAAATTCATAACAAACGATGGAACGGTCTTTCAAATAAATATGGTTCAACGTATATGCCAAAGACTCTAACGTTTCATTCCTTTTCGCCGGCTTCAGGTCGCATTCCCACACCGTTATGCAATGCCAGCCCATCTTTGCCAGTTCACGTTGCTCCTTTTTATCACGTTCTTTGTTCCGCTCTATCTTCGCTTGCCAATACGCTGCATTCGTCCGAGGCAAATGCGAATACCTGCATCCTTCATGCCCGTGCCAGAAACAACCATTGACAAAGATAACCGTCCGATACTTCCGCAACACGATATCGGGATGCCCGGGCAAACGGGGATGGTTCAGCCTGTACCTGAATCCTCTCGAAAACAGATATTTCCTGACTATCATTTCCGGCTTGGTATCCTTGCCGCGGATAGCCGCCATACACCGGTGCCGTTGTTCTTTGGTTAGCTTGTCCATTATATATTATTTCTGCCCCGAAAGTTACATCAATTCCAACAACATCACAAAAACAAAGACACAAAATATGAAATTATTCGAATATTTTTTATACTTTTGCTACCCTTATATAACATAACCATGAGCAACAAAAGCAACAACCAAGGCAGAGCTTACGAATTTATTTGCCTACTTATCCTCCAAGAAGAGACAAGTAAAATACGTCCGGCAAGAATCGTTACAAACAGTAGTTATTATGCAGCCCAACGAGCATGGAATAAATTAGCTACGAATGTACAAAATATCTATAAAACAAGTGCATATGCAGCTGTTGCCAAATTATTCACATTAGAGCCACGGATTATCGAAAAAGGGGAAGATGTATTGGAATTATTGATACAAGCCGATAAAAAAGGAGAAAACGGTGATGTACGTGACATCTTAATTATACGCAATCACATCCATTGGGAAATCGGATTAAGCTTAAAACATAACCATTTTGCCGTAAAGCATAGCAGGTTAAGTGATCGATTAGATTTTGGCAGCAAATGGTATGGCATACCCTGTTCATCAGATTATTGGAAAGACACACAGTCCACATTCAATTATCTGAAAGCCAGTCAAAGGTCACATTTAAAATTCAAAGAATTGCCCAACAAAGAAAAAGATATTTATATTCCATTGTTGAAAGCATTCATCAATGAAATCAAGCGTCAATATGCGAAACATAAAAACATTCCCGGAAAGTTAGTCGAATATCTTTTAGGGGAATATGATTTTTACAAAATTATCAGTATTGATAAAGAACGGAATACAAAAATTCAATCTTATAACCTACATGGTACATTAGGGATGGCAAGCCAAACGCAAAAATCCGCAAAAATTATTCCCATAGCGTCCTTACCTACCCGAATTGTTAGTTTAGATTTTGTACCAGGCAGTCAAAATACAGTTGAACTCTATATGGATGAAGGCTGGCAATTTTCTTTCCGAATACATAACGCAAAAACCAATGTTGAGCCATCACTGAAATTTGACATTCAATTAATCGGTATGCCAATAACCATTATTACTTTAAATTGTTTTTGGAATTAATTATGATGACATTAATCAGTTTATTCTCCGGAGCCGGAGGTTTGGATTTAGGTTTCCATTATGCAGGATTCAAAACGATAATCGCCAACGAGCTTGATGCCAAAATATGCCCAACTTATCGGATAAATTTTCCTAACGTCAAACTGATAGAAGGAGATATACGGAATATCCCTTCTTCTGAATTTCCTGATGGCATTACCGGCATCATTGGCGGTCCTCCCTGCCAATCGTGGAGTGAAGCCGGTTCTTTAAAAGGCATTGAAGATGCTCGCGGACAATTGTTTTATGAATATATCCGCATACTTAAAGATAAACAGCCCCTATTTTTCGTTGCCGAAAATGTTTCAGGAATGTTAGCCAAACGCCACTCCAGTGCAGTAAGCGGCTTTATGAAATTATTTGACAAAGCCGGTTATGACGTAAATCTGAAAATGTTGAACGCCAACGATTACGATGTTGCAGAAGACAGAGATCGGGTCTTTTACATTGGCTTCCGAAAAGACTTGAACATTCACGATTTCAAGTACCCGACCCCGCTTAAACACAAACCGACTTTACGTGAATGCATTTGGGATTTACAAGACACAGCTATCCCTGCACGAGACAAAAACAAAACGAACGGAGATGCATGCATTGTGCCCAATAATGAATATTTTACAGGAGCATATTCTCCTATATTCATGTCGCGCAACCGAGTTCGTTCATGGGACGAACCTGGTTTTACGGTACAGGCAAGCGGACGCCAATGCCAGCTGCATCCTCAAGCTCCTAAAATGATTAAAGTAGAAAAAAACCTGCAAAAATTCGCAGAAGGATACGAACATCTTTACAGGCGAATGAGCGTCCGTGAAGTAGCACGCATACAAAGTTTCCCGGATAGTTTCAAATTTATTTACGATGACGTAAACTACGGCTATAAGATGATTGGCAATGCAGTTCCGGTCAACCTGGCTTATCACGTAGCTTTGCAAATCAAAAATACGCTAATAGAAAAAGGCATACTGCTTCCCGAAGATATAGCATAATTATGATGAAGGCAGTTTCGTTCTTTTCAGGTTGCGGCGGATTAGACCTCGGTTTCGAACAAGCCGGAATAGAAGTCATCTGGGCCAATGATATCGAGGTCTCCGTACATGAAACTTACCAATATAACCATCCGCATACCATTTTATGCAAATCTGATATTCGAAAACTGCATGCCTCCGACATTCCTGATTGTGACGGATTTATCGGAGGTCCCCCTTGCCAATCATGGAGTGAAGGAGGGAAACAACTTGGCTTAAACGACGAGCGCGGAAAGCTATTCCTTGATTATATCCGGTTAATAAAAGAGAAGCAACCTAAATTTTTTGTTATCGAAAATGTTAAAGGTATCATCAGCGACAAACATCTGCAAACGTTTTTATCTTTTCTTTCTATTCTTGAAAAAGCAGGTTATATTGTAAGCTATGCCTTATTGAATGCGGCAGATTTCCGCATTCCTCAAGACCGTTACCGAGTATTTGCCGTAGGTTTCCTAAAAGACTTGAATTGCAATTTTCACTTTCCATATCCTCTACAAGAACCTCATATAACTTTACAGCAAGCAATAGGAGACATCAATGTAGTTCCTCGTTTTTATGCGGATGGCGACACCGTAAATCAAACATACGGACGTTGGCTTAACCATGATGTTTTCACAGGTCCGTTTGATGCAAAGTTCATGTCACGCAATCGGGTACGTGCATGGAATGAAGTTTCATTTACCATCCAGGCACAAGCCAAGAACTGCCCTTTACACCCGCAAGCTCCGGCTATGAAATACATATCCCCGCACAAACGCATATTCGCTGCCGGATATGAACATTTATATCGCCGGTTCAGCATAAGGGAATGTGCCAGAATACAAAGCTTTCCCGATAGTTTCCGTTTCTTTTACAACGACATAAAAGAAGGTTATAAAATGGTTGGCAATGCCGTACCTCCCCGCTTGGCTAAATTCATAGCCCTAAATATAAAAAACACCTTCGCTTCTATCCATGCATCAGAAAAAGAATTCGTATTAGTAGGCTACTATAAGGATGAAAAACAATTGCATCTGACTTTGCAAAACAGGCTCTATTATGTCCGTTCTGGATTCAGGCGTGGTGCCCTGCAAATGCCAGTAGGCATGCCTGTTCCCGCCTATCTGTTATTGCATCATAAAAAAAGCCGTTTCTTATACAAACTCACTCCTGAAGCTCCTTCTTACGTAACAGCTGCTGATTTATCATCCAAAGGTTTCTCTCCTTCTGGCAATGAATACCTTACATTCGAATTAGAAAATACAGAAGAAGTTCATATCAAAGGCTTAGACCTGCAAGCTGTTCAATTCCCTAACGGATACAGGAACGCTACATTCCCTTATATAACCGACATGGAAACGCTAAGAAAAGAATTGAAGTAAATTCCAATGCCTGCGTTTTCCTCTGATTTTCTTATTTTCTCCCCCAAACATTTGCTTTCGCATTTGGATTGTATTATCTTTACAGACGTTTCAGTTCTATATTCCATGGGCTGGAACGTATATTCCACGCTTTGGAACGTATATTCCAGCCCATGGAATATACATTCCGCGCCGTGGAACATAAAATATATATTGCCGGAAACAGATTATAAACCTTAATATATCATATTATCATGGATGCTCTTTATGATTTCTTGCCTGTGCCTTCTACCAATGCGGAAGACACCACACCACGACTTTACCCTAAAATCGTGTCGAGAGGGACGGTTACGTTCGAGAAGCTGACCGAACAAATCGCCAACCATTCGGGACTGACCAAGGGGACCATCCTTGCCGTGATGGACGAAATAGAATACTGGACCGCACAATACTTGTCGGACGGATACCGGGTGCAGATAGGGAACATCGGCACGGCTTCGGTCTCGCTCAAAGCCAATACGGAGGTGTACGACCCCTCGGACGTACATGCCCAGTCTATCCGGTTCGCCAAAGTAAGGCTCACGGCTTCGAAGAAATTCACCAAGCAATGCCAGGGAAACGTGCTCCGCGCGCCTTCCGGAAAGAAAATCTTACGGAATCCCAAGGTGCATTCGGAAGAAGAAAGGCTGCAGCTCCTCCAGTCGTATCTGGAAAGCCACGCCTATATCACCCTGAAAGCATACGGCGAACTGGCAGGACTGCCCAAGACCACCGCCTGGCGCGACCTGAACAAGTGGACGGAAGCACACCTTATCGGCATCGAAGGACGCGCGCCGCACCGGGTGTATGTGAAGCTTCCGTAAGACCTGAGCTGCCCCTACCGTCCCGTGCACCCCCGTCCCGTGCACCATAGAAGCATCACGCATTTTATTCTTTACATTTTTCTATTTAGAAAAAGAATCACTATTTTTGCAACCGATAAGTGTAAAAACAAAAAAGCGCTATGACTGAAATGAATGCAACGGAAAGTTCAGAAAAGAAAAGCCTGAACTTCATCGAACAAATTGTGGAGAAAGACTTGAAAGAAGGCAAGAACGGGGGAAAAGTACAGACCCGGTTCCCGCCCGAACCGAACGGATACTTACACATCGGACATGCCAAAGCCATCTGCATGGACTTCGGCATCGCCAAGAAATACGGAGGCGTATGCAACCTGCGCTTCGATGATACCAACCCCACGAAGGAAGACGTGGAATACGTAGAATCTATCAAGGAAGACATCCAGTGGCTGGGATTCCAATGGGGAAATGAATATTATGCGTCCGATTACTTCCAGCAATTGTGGGACTTCGCCATCCGCCTCATCAAGGAAGGAAAGGCGTATGTGGACGAACAGACCTCGGAAGAGATAGCGGCTCAAAAAGGTACGCCGACCCAGCCGGGAACGGAAAGCCCGTACCGCAACCGCCCCGTGGAAGAAAGCCTCGACCTGTTCCAGAAGATGAACGCCGGCGAGATAGAGGAAGGCAAGATGGTGCTCCGTGCCAAGATTGACATGGCAAGCCCGAACATGCACTTCCGCGACCCGATTATCTACCGTGTGGTGAAGACTCCGCACCACCGCACGGGTGACACGTGGAAGGCATACCCGATGTATGACTTCGCCCACGGGCAAAGCGATTATTTCGAAGGGGTGACCCACTCGCTCTGCACGCTGGAGTTTGTGCCCCACCGCCCCTTGTACGACTTGTTTGTAGACTGGGTGAAAGAAGGCAAGGACCTGGACGACAACCGCCCGCGCCAGTACGAGTTCAACAAGCTGAACCTGAGTTACATCTTGCTGAGCAAGCGCAACCTCTTGATTCTGGTGAAAGAAGGGCTGGTAAACGGATGGGACGACCCCCGTATGCCGACCCTGTGCGGATTCCGCCGGAGAGGATATTCGCCCGAATCCATCCATAAGTTTGTGGACAAAATCGGATATACCACCTATGACGCGCTGAACGATTTCGCCCTGCTGGAAAGCGCGGTACGCGAAGACCTCAACGCCCGTGCCACCCGTGTGTCGGCGGTGCTGAATCCGGTGAAGCTCATCCTGACCAACTATCCCGAAGGGCAGGTAGAGGAAATGGAGGCCGTCAACAATCCCGAAGACCCGAATTCGCCCGTCCATACCATCGAGTTCAGCCGTGAACTCTGGATAGAGCGCGAAGACTTTATGGAGAACGCGCCGAAGAAATACTTCCGCATGACGCCGGGACAGGAAGTGCGCCTGAAGAACGCGTACATCGTGAAATGTACCGGATGCAAGAAAGACGAAGACGGAAATGTCATCGAGGTATATGCCGAATACGACCCGCATACCAAGAGCGGCATGCCCGAAGCCAACCGCAAGGTGAAAGGCACCCTGCACTGGGTGAGCTGCAACCATTGCCTGAAAGCGGAAGTGCGCCTGTACGACCGCTTATGGAAAGTGGAGAACCCGCGCGACGCTATGGCGGCTATCCGCGAAGAAAAGAACTGCTCGGCACTGGAAGCCATGAAAGAGATGATCAATCCCGACTCGCTGAAGGTGTTGGACGAATGCTACGTGGAGAAATATCTTGCCGATGCCAAACCGCTCGATTACCTCCAGTTCCAGCGCATCGGCTATTTCACACCCGACAAAGATTCAACTCCAGACCATCTGGTGTTCAACCGCACTGTATCGCTCAAGGATACCTGGAGCAAAATCAGCCGGAAATGACCAATATATAAGTGCTCTTTATCCACAAATGCCATAAAAAGACAAGTATCTTGCATCCCCGATGCACTTGTCGGGCATTTGTGTACCAGGAGCACTTGTTTACCCTGCTAATTCATAAACAAAAGACTAATCCATGAAAGAAGATCCATCCTCTATTTTTAACCAACCGGACTTCAAGGAAACCCTTGCCAAATACGAAAACATGGTACGCGAAGGCACACGCACCTATTTCGATGCCGATGACTTGACACTCATTGCCGAATATTATGCCAGCAAAGGAAATCCATATGCCTCGGACAAAGCCATCGACTATGCCTTGTCCCTCTATCCCGAAAATCAGGACGTGCTTGTCTTCAAATGCCACTCCCTGCTTAGCGGCCGGAATACAGACGAAGCGGATCTGCTGATTCATAACCTCCCCTATCAAAACGATTACGATACCCAGCTGCTCTATGCCGAACTATACCTGCAAAAAAACGACATGAGCCAGACACAGGCAACACTGAACAAACTCTATGAAGATTATCCGCACATCGACACTATACTCGATATCGCACAGCTGTACACCGATTATCAGCAAAAAAAATATGCTTACCCATGGATACAAAAAGCCTTGAATGAAAATCCGGATAATCTGGAAGCCCTGGAACTTATGGGACTGTACCAGTTTGAAATCCAACACTACGACCAGGCCCTCCAATGCTTCAACGCCATTCTGGACGAAGAACCCTATGACGTGAACAGCTGGCAAAACCTTGCCCGCTGCTATGCCCAGACCAAGGAATATGACAAGATGTTCGAAGCCATTGATTTTGCCATGGTAGCAGACGAGACAAACCTTACCACCTGGAAACTGAAAGTCGATTGCCATTTGATGCTGGAACAACTGCACGAAGCAATTCCCTGCCTTGAATACATCGAAAAGCACGTCCGGGAAAAAGAACCGATATGGTACATACTGGCATCCATTTATTTCGACTTGCTGGACTATGACAAGATGAAACAATATACCCAACTTATTCTTGACCACCGCATTACAGCAAGCGAAATTGTAGACATGGCAGAAATCTGCTACAAACACGCGTTAGCATGCTTGCGCACCAAAGAAATAACAGCATGTTACGAAACCATTGAATTGGGATTGCAATACAACGACAAATACCATCAGTTCTACCTGCTGAAAGGAGAATTATCCCTACTCTACAACGACACAAGCTCTGCCAAGAAATCTTTTAAAAAAGCCGAAGCCTACAGCTACAACATCCAGGATACATGGTTTGATATCGGTGTTATCTACTTTCAGGCATTTCACTTTAAAGAAGCCCTGGAAGCATTCAAAAAGATAGAAAAACACGATTATCAGGACTCGTTTAAAATAAGCTATCTTATCTCATATTGCTATTACCGTCTTGGAAAAATAGAAAAAGCACTCCACTATATGATACGGGGAGCTGTCTTTACCTCCAAACAACAGCTCACAGAGAGGCTCAAGACCATGCAAGAGCTAGACACTAATTTTTCTGAAATGGCATGGCACATTTACGAACTGATTCAAAACAAGGAATTAGATCCTTCTCCTTACTTGGGTGAATTATAAGAAGCTGTTTTGAATTTCTCCAAAAAGTTTTTCTTGGCTTGATGTATCCGTT
>ENA-OPNJ01000283-OPNJ01000283.1-human-gut-metagenome-genome-assembly--contig:-NODE-283-length-25255-cov-2.547103_pt1 | contig 25255 bp, 20 predicted proteins | sample MGYA00241535_ERZ501767 | MGnify/ENA primary metagenome ERZ501767 (study PRJEB25962, sample SAMEA2042564) | human gut metagenome | biome: human gut; feature: human-associated habitat; material: faeces...
TGGAAAAACATTCTCCAGTTTATTGTAACTATTGCAACGTCGGTCATTTCGGCCTTGGGTGTACCGTCCTGTATGGGACAGTAATCTTCTGATCATCTATATGGAAAAACCAGAAGATAATTATCTCCCCCGTGAGATTAAGTTATTGGTGATTCATTGCAGCGCAACGCGCTGCAATGTTCCCTTCACCGTAGAACAACTAGAGAACATAAATGCTCATATTTTTCATTTGGGAAGTCTTTTAGCAGATGATTTCTCTTTGGACGTTGTGAAATATCTTTCTACCAAAGGTATATTAGCTGTAGATGCACAAGGGTACTTACGTGAAGTCCGAGGGGAAAAAGTTTATCCGATAGATTGGACAGACAAAGTAGAAGCACTAAAATATATTGACATTCTAAAGGTAAATGAACATGAAATGGAAGTGCTTACCGGTCAGACAGACATAAAACAAGCTGCCCTACAACTAGCAGAATGGGGAGTAAAAGAGGTATTGATTACATTGGGAAGCTTAGGGTCTATAATTTATGCGGAAGGTACATTTCATAAAATCCCTGCCTATCCTCCTAAAGACATAGTAGATGCCACTGGCTGTGGAGATACTTATGCTACCGGATATTTATATATGCGTAATAAAGGGGCTTCCTATAAAGAAGCCGGTTGTTTTGCAGCAGCTATGTCGACACTGAAACTAGAGGCATCCGGTCCTTTCAGCAAAACCGAAGAGGATGTATGGAATATCATCCGAACCAGTTCTTTAAAAGCTGAAAAAATTTAAGAAGAAATGGACAATCCCGATAAAGCCTAACAACTGTATCGGGATTATTCATTTCAGTTTCTTTCCACGTCAGCATACCACGAATAGAATAACACAATACAAAAAGAAACAAATGGTATGATGAATGATAAGGACATGGTACTATTATCTGCCACATAACCCATCAGCACAGGACCAACAGCCCCTCCTACGGGAGACATCATAAGGAAGGAAGAAGCCCGTTTGGTCTTTCCACCCAATCCCTTCAAAGATATGGCAAAAATAGTGGGAAACATGATGGCTTCGAACACGTATACCAAAAACAAGGCTATTAATGAAATCTTTCCTAAATTACAAACGATAAGAAAAGTAGCCATTACCGTCCCCAAAGCACAGCATAGCAGAACTCTCTCCGCACGGATTCGCTGCATGATCCAACTACCGGCAAAACGTCCGCACATAAACAATCCAAGTCCACCGAAAGAAAGTACTACCGCCGCATCCCGAGCATTCATCCACCCGTCATCCACCACATAATTGATAAAAAAACTATTAATAGAAATCTCCGCTATCTCATAACTGAATAGTGCCACTATTCCGAATAAGAATAATTTATGCGACCATAAACTTCTCTTAACCGTTTCTCCGTCAGCCAAATCGTCAACATGAACAATCTCCGGAAGTTTGATACGGGAAAAAATAAATCCCACTGCCAGTACAACCACTCCCATCAACATATAAGGATACGAGATATTTGCTTCTCCCTTCCCCGAGAACAATAACAGTCCTCCTACTAAAGGACCACAAATACATCCTAGCCCATTAAAAGACTGGGCCAGGTTCAACCGACTGGCAGCTGTTTCCCTATCCCCCAGTTCTGTCATATAAGGATTTGCAGCTGTTTCCAAAAAGACCAAACCGCAAGCAATGACAAACAAAGAGAACAGGAAAAATTCAAATGACATCCAATACTCGCCGGGAATAAACATCAAGGACCCGATTCCATAAAGCAACAATCCGAAAACAACTCCCTTACGATATCCATATTTGGTTATAAACAATCCTGCCGGAATAGCCATTATGAAATAGCCTAAATAAAACATCACCTGTACCATTGCCGAATGAGTACGGGTAATATCCATCACCTCTTGAAAATGTTTGTTCAATACATCAAGAATAGCATGTGCGAATCCCCATAAAAAGAACAAAGAGGTTACTAAAACAAAAGGAACTAAATAGTCCCTTTTCACCAATGCGTGTCTTTGTATTTCCATATCCTATTACAATAATGCAAGCAATTGAGCCAAGTCCGTAATAATTACATCAGGAACAGATTCGTCTATAACTTCTCCTCCCCAACCTTCTCCTTTCAACCAGGCAACGCGACAACCTACAGCTTTGGCCGGAACAACATCTTTTGAGAAAGAATCTCCGACCACCAGCACATTCTCTGCCGCAAATCCCATAGCATCTACTCCAAGTCTATAGATAGCAGGATCCGGCTTACGAACACCCACTACAGAGGATTCAATTATCTCATCAAAGAAATCCAAAAGTCCGAAATCCTTTAAAATAGTCTGTATATTGCCATAAAAATTAGAAACCAACACCAACCTATACCTCTTAGCCAACTCCTTCACTACCGGGCGTGTAACCTGCAATATATCCAACACATAGCCATAACAGCTGTCTGCCACTTTCACTGCATAAGATTGCAGTTGCAACTCATCCATAGGCAACTTTCTCTGTTCCGCCAACCATTCCACCTGAAGTTTAGTCTTGATAGAAAGCACATCATGAAAATTATGCCAAGGCTGGACAAAAGGATATTTAGCCAACGCCCTTTCTCCAAAAACGTATGCCTCACGGAAACTTTCCTTATCCACCGGCACCTGATGTTCCATATACTTAGTCCACAACACTTCCGCCCAATGACAGCTGTTCGTATCTATCGTACCGCCATAATCAAATATAACTCCCTGAATATTTTTCAATGTATCCATTATCTTACTTATTAGCAGGTGTACCATTGCCGACTTTCATCAACAACACACCAATTACAATCCAAATCAATTCACGTACACGGGTTATCAATCCGGTATAAACCCCAAAAGCTCCCGGAATAGCCAACCCTCCTACCGCCAAAGCAAAGCCTCCTTCACGTGCGCCCAATTGCATAGGCGAGAAAAAGAACAAATTGGCAAACAAAGAAGTAAATGCCATAATTAAAATACAAGCTGGAAAACTGACATCCGTTGTCAGAATATTCAATATGAAATACACTTCCAGACATCCTATAATCCGAGCCATGAATTCCAGACTTAACGAGGCATAAAACGTAGATCTACGCTGTTTATGCAGTTCGGCTATCTGACTGTCCACACGTTCCAAAGCCTCGCGTTTATTTTCCGAAAAACGTTTAGCCCATTCTTTGATAAAAGGAATATGCTGAAGCAATTTTAAAGTACGGACAGCCATACCATTCTTGTAACCTTTCATAAAAAAATAAATGGCTAAAAGAGAAACCGCCCCCACAACAGCCAATATAGTTCCCATGGCAATATCTACCGGACGTAGAGCCAGATACAAAAAGATAGAAAAAAACCAAAAACAAAAATGCGAGAAAATATGCATCATCACATAAAGAATTACTGATGAAGTTGCCTTACTGGCCCCAACATAAGGAGTCAGCTCCATAATGCGGTAAGGCTCTCCTCCCATCAATCCCACCGGGGTGGCATAATTCAGTGCAAATCCGGAAACTGTCAGTTTATAAACTTTCCAAAATGGAATAGGTGTTCCCTTTTTTCCATCCCGGATGATAATATACCAAGAAAGGGTATTGAACAGATAAATAATAATCCATAACCCTACCACAGCCGGCAACCACATTCCCGCCCGGCGCAAATTAGCCAGTAGTTCATCATACTCCATATCAAAAGAACAAAGCATCACTACGATGGCTGCAATTCCAAACATCAGGAATATATTTCTATACTTACTTTTCACTTCGTTATGTATTTATGATACAATCGTGCGCAAATCGCCTCATGGCAATGACGCATATATACAAACAAAGAGGTCATCACAACAACCTCGAACACAAAATACAACCATGGTTCGCCAATCAACAAACTGATATATAGAGCAATGGCACGTGTATTAAAAGTCAAGATATTGGTATATTTCATCAAAGGTTTGCTAGCCGCACGAAATTCATCCCGTAATTCCTGTGGAATATTGTCTCCATACTTTTCCTTCACCAATGCATAAAACAGTTGGAAATTAGGAGTCATTCTTTCCTGCTGACGTGTATAATTACCATAGAAATACAAGAAAGCTTTCCACCAGAAGTTTCCCTTCCACGGCAGACTGTAGAAGATTTCACGCTGTTGTTTGAAATTATCCAATTCGCTTCCGCTTTTCCCTTTTAAAAAGTATAAATGAATATTACGATAATAATCCGCCAATGTACATTGTTTGCTATGACAAACAGTACCCGAAACAATAGCCAATATCCAAATAAAAATACCCCAATGCATGCCGTCACCAATATGAAACGGCATGGGTTGGTTCATCAGTCTGAGACAAATTGCCGCATAAATGGTAAAGAACCAAATATCACCGGCAAATCCATCCAACATACGCCCCCACTGGGTTTTCTGTCCTGTCAAACGCGCCAATTGTCCATCCGCACTGTCATAATGATTCGCCCACATCAACAAAAGTATACCCAAAAGAGTATGTTTCATATCAGGATAATAAAACATCACACCAGCACCTATACCTAAAATGATAGAAAAAATGGTTACCACATTAGGGTGTACCTTTAGTTTTTTAAAAAATAATGCCCATGCATAACCTATGGGACGGTTGAAATAAATATCCAGGAACTCCTCTGTGTCCATGGATTTGAAAGAAGCCTCTATTCCTTTCTTCTCACTTTCTGTACTCATGTCTTTTTTATTTCATTTGCTTTTTAGCCCGTTTATAAATGCACTCTGCAATTTTACCTCCCGCTTCCTCACGGCAACGGGCAAAGCTGGGCCAGTCGTTAAAATCGATTATTCGCAGTGTGCCATCAGCTGAAATCACACAATCACCTCCGTAAATGGGCACATTCAGCGCCTCGGCAGCTTTATCACTTTGTATTTTCAATTCCTCTACGCTAAAAGGAGTTCCTTTAGCTATCCCATTTATTTTCTCCAGACCAAACTTGCTGTGCGAACAAGGAGAGGGATAAAACCAATAAAAAAAATCGGTTCCATGCACTCCGTAGAATTTTACCAAGTCACCTTGCAAATGTTCGTTTATGACTGCAACAGGAATACCGCGTTTACGGAAATCAGCCAATATATTTTCTACCTCTTCCTTACAGGTGGCGTAGGCAACATCTTCTTTCACCATAGCGTGAGAGTCACCTCGTTTCACCCAACAAGGATAACAATTTTCCAAATACTCATCTGCCGTAGAAATTATAAAACTTTGCGGATGAGGAACTCCGTTCTTTATAAGTAATTCTGTCATTGGCTTACGCACACAATTATCTATACCGTAGGCAGAGTTTATCACCAATGCACCTTCATCCTCCAAAGACCTCAAACGAGCTATCGTTACCTTATCACGGGCCATATCAAAAATAATATCTCCCTTGACACCCTGTTCCACGAAATCTTTCTCCGCATAAACTTTCACCTCACAGCCCAACCGCCGCAATTCCTCCGTCACCTTATAAAATATGGCGGCATCATTGTCTACATGATTGGGGGAATATTCATTTCCACGGCTTACCCCTATTATTGAAATTACATCCATTCCTTCTGTTGTGTTTAAGTTACTCCTCTTTACCGGCTAGAAAATTCTCAGCTTTCACGATATCACCAGCATGATCTACATCCAAAATTTTTGTAAAAGGATAAGCCTTTAATTTCAAGCCGTCGGCTACCAACTGTCGTTGAAAGTTACGCATACGTGACATACCTTTCTCCATACACCCATGCAACGTCTTAACGGCTGCCGGGGTCAGACAATAAATGCCTCCAGATATATAACGGCATTCGGGAGTCGCCTCATCATGGAAACCTGTTATATCCAAAGCACTGTCCGTAGATATATAAAGCGGTTTTTCATCATCTATAAAATCCGTTACCGCCATATACCCATCTGTTTCCGATTGTTTGAACGTTTCAATAAAAGTCGAAAACTCTTCTTCACGGAATATAGTATCCACAGTAGTCAAGCAGAATTTATCATCCTGCAAATAAGGGCTCAGTTCATAAAAACTGTGCATGGAACTGGGGGTAGTTTTCACAACTACTTCCAATGGGATCTTTGCTTCTGCCTGTAGTTTTGCCAAATGCTCTTTTGTCAATGGACTTTCATTATTAATAATGACAACCACCTTATCAGCTCCGTTACGTACAAAAATCTGTATCAAGCGATCAATCATGGCAACTCCGTTCAGTTGCACCAAAGGTTTGGGCAAAGCAACCCCTTCTTGCGAAAGCCGGGAACCTTCACCCGCTGATATAATTGCAAATTTCATTTCTACTTTTTCTTGAAATTATATTTTAAACCGATCGTCCATTAATCTTCATCATCAATGGTATCCAATTTCAATTTATCGCTATCATCCCGTTTTTCATAATATTGTTTACGCAGCGGATGTGCATGAATCTCTTTCTCGACAACACGGTTACGGAAAACATCCATAGCCACATAAATAGCCTGGCGAAAAGAATCTTCCAAGGCAACCCCTTGCCCGGCAATATCATACGCAGTACCATGTGCCGGAGAAGTACGTACAATGGGAAGTCCCGCAGTGTAATTCACTCCTTCATCCATTGCCAAAGCTTTGAAAGGAGCCAATCCCTGATCATGATACATAGCTAGAATTCCATCAAAATGAGTATAGTTGCCAGATCCCATAAAGCCATCGGCCGGATAAGGTCCGAAACACTGAATGCCTTTGGCAACCATTTCCTTCATTGCCGGAATTATAATGTCACTCTCTTCCGTACCAATCAATCCCTCATCACCCGCATGAGGATTTAATGAAAACACAGCTATACGCGGACTGTCGATGCCAAAATCCTCTTTTAAAGAACGATGGAAAACAGCCAATTTTTCCATAATAAGTTCCTTGGTAATATCTTGTGCTATCTCGCGTACAGGAACATGACCAGTCACCAAAGCTACCCGGAAATCATTCTTCAGCAAAATCATTAACGCCTTCTGTCCTTCCCCCACACGCTCTTCAATATATTCCGTATGACCGGGGAAATGAAAACTTTCCGACTGAATGGTATGCTTATTGATAGGAGCAGTTACCAAAACATCAATCATTCCCTCCCGATAATCCTGCAAAGCTCTCTCCAACGCATCCAAAGCTGCTTTACCAGCCTCCGGTGTCGGTTTGGAGAGCTCCACCTTCAATTCGTCTTCCGTACAATTCACGATGCTCAGTTTATCCGGCTGAGCATCATCTGCAGAATTGACAATACTGAAATTTGTTTGAATATCCATTGCTTTACGATGATAAGCAGCCACTTTAGGCGATCCATAAATAATGGGTGTACAAAGTTCCAGCATGGTAGGATCCGAAAAAGTTTTGAGAATTACTTCATATCCTACTCCGTTGATATCCCCATGAGTAATACCAACTCGTATCTTGTAGTTATCTTCCATCTATATTATATATTATATGTCTCTTCTTACTTTACCCGGCTTGTTGTATCTATTTTTTCTTCCGGAATATTACCACTAATTACAATTTCGTCAATCAAGCTTTCATTGGGCAATCTCAATGTATAAAGTGAAGCTTCCATCTGACGCATCAGATTACGTTTCAATTTATCCGGTGAATAGATAAAGGCCTCAACCACAACGACACGGCCGTTAGCACGATCCACCCGTGCATGAGACACAAACGGACCTCCCATCATGTCACCTTCCATTTCCCATAATCCGCGGGCTTCTTGCGCATACTCTCCTTTTACAACAATATCTTCCACATCTACAAACATAGAGTCTGTTGCCATATACATTCCTTCGCGTTCACCCGGAATATTTGCTTTCATTACAGAATCACGTTTATGAATGAAATAATCTTTAGTAAAGGTATCCTTGTCCGTATAAGGATAAGAGTACATTACAAAATTCATATCCGCTGTAGCACGATTAGTAGAAGCCCACAAAAAATCTTTGCCTTCTTTATAGTTAGCCAGTTCTACCGGCACCCAGATATCACAATCAAAAATACTTCCTACCTTAGTGGAAATCACATCGCTATGTTTTTGTTTCAACAAAGTTATCTGACGATTCATCTCAGCTTTCACAAAGAAATCTATAATCACTTTACTGTTCTTTGCTACAAATTCCTCAAATTCGTCTTCATTAGGAGCCTGAATTGTCATAATCATCTGCGGAGACGCATAAACATCACGGGAAAACTTGAGTTTGGGCTGAGTATAAATATCTTGAATATCCACAATGATGATATTACGGAATATTTTCAGCACACGGTCAAAATGCTGAGGGTCCACATTTGATATACGAAACGAACGTTCCGCCTGGGGCAGTCCGGGCACATTGGTATCCAATACATCAAACAATGCACGTCCTGCAGGACGATCCCATACAGGTTTATTTACTACGACCAATACTTCGTAAGGCCTACCGCTGGACGTGGGGGTAAACAAGTTCTTTTGTCCCTTCTTACAAGAAGCCAGTACCAGAACCACCAGCACCAAACTTAAATAAAATGCTATTCGTTTCATAATTATATGGTATTATTGTTGTTATTTACTGTAATGTAACACCTTTCTCCTTCTGTTGTTTAGCCGTTGACAACATTCCACAAGCAGCAAAAATATCTTCTCCTCTTGAAGCACGGATCGTAGCAAATACGCCATGCTGCGTCAAGTAATCACGGAAGGCAACCATTGTTTCCATATCTACCCCTTCCAAATCCACATTAGGAATGGCATGAAACCGGATCAAATTGACACGACATTCAATGCCGCGCAAAAGTTTCACAATCTCTTTAGCGTAAATAAGTGAATCGTTCACCCCTTTGAATACGATATACTCAAAAGACAGACGCCGCTGTTTGCTAAAATCATAATTATGCAATATATCAATAATTTCCGTAATGGAAAAAGCTTTCTCGGCAGGCATTAAATCCCTTCGTTGCGAAGGAATCGGAGTATGCATACTGATAGCAAGATGACAATCACTTTCATTCAGAAAGCGCTCCAGTCCTTTCTTTAAACCCACAGAAGAAACAGTGATGCGTTTCGGGCTCCAACCGTAACCATATTCTGAAGTCAGAATCTCAAGCACTTTCAACACCTCATCCAGATTGTCGAAAGGCTCTCCCATACCCATGAAAACAAGATTAGTCAGCTTTTCCCTTTCAGGAATAGAATAGATCTGGTTTAATATTTGATGGGCACTCAGATTAGCTGTAAAACCTTGCTTCCCGGTCATACAGAACTTACAATTCATCTTGCATCCCACTTGCGAGGAAACGCAAAGAGTAGCCCGGTCCTCATCGGGTATATAAACCGCTTCAATAAAATTATGAGCCGGTGTACGGAAAAGATATTTCACCGTACCGTCTACCGAACGCATTTCTTCCACCGGAGCAGATGCTCCCACCTCATACCCTTCTTTCAATGCTTCGCGATGCTTTAATGACAAATTGGTCATTTCGTCTATCGTTTCCACCTTTTTATCATACAACCAAGACGTAATCTGCTTTGCGGCAAATTTAGGCATTCCCAGATTCCTCACAATCTGTTGAATCTCATCCAATGTCCTGCCAAGTAATGCTGTTTTCGGAGTTTCCATTTATATTTAAAAGACAATTAGCGTACAAAGGTAGAGAAAAAATAAGATATATTACCTATCTTTGCCGTGAGAAATACTTTTTAACAATGAGAAAAACAATTAATTGCTTTATTCCTTATAGGGAAAGCACAGCGGCAGAACAGACAATCCATGCTCTAAAAGAAAGTAGCATAGTCAACAAAATCTATCTGCTGAACATCGAACCCAACAAGACATTATCCACCCCCGAAGGATGCGAAATATTACCTGTTGATTCACTAACCAGTTCTAAGACAATGAAGATGATTGCTGAAAAAGCAGACACACCTTATATATTGCTCTACACCAAGACTTCTGCTTTGGAACTGGCTTACAAGGCACTGGAACGCATGACGGACTTCCTGCAGGACAGAGAATGCGGCATGGTCTATGCCGACCATCATGAATGGAAAAACGGAGAAAAGAAGAAACATCCCGTCAACGACTACCAACCCGGCAGTGTGCGTGATGATTTCGATTTCGGTCCGCTACTGATATTCAACAGAACGGAATTCATCCTCGCCAGCCTCCAAATGACAGAGGAAAGAGAGTATGCCGCCCTTTATGAACTGCGCCTGCTCCTTACCCTCCATTCTCATCTGGTACATATCAACGAATATCTTTATACGGAAACAGAAAGCGACAACCGCCTGTCCGGCGAAAAGCAGTTCGACTACGTAAATCCCCGTAACAGAGAGGTACAGATAGAAATGGAAGAAGCATTCACACGATACTTGAAATCTATCAATGCCCTCCTTGAACCCATATGTGTGGAAACGGATGTAAAGAAAGGAAATTTCGAGTATGAAGCCTCCGTCATCATCCCCGTGCGCAATCGCGCCCGTACCATTGACGATGCCATCCGGTCGGCACTCGCACAAGAAACACGCTTTCCATTCAACATCATCATCGTGGACAATCACTCGACAGACGGAACCACAGAAATCATCGGTCAATACAAGGACAACAAAGCGGTAATCCACCTTCAGCCCCAACGTACCGATCTGGGCATAGGGGGATGCTGGGACCTCGCAATCAACCACCCCCGGTGCGGACGCTTCGCCATACAGCTTGACAGCGATGACCTGTACAGCGACACCCATACCCTGCAAACCATCGTAGACACGTTCTACAAAGAGCAATGCGCCATGGTAATAGGACCTAACCGCATGACGGACTTCCGGCTGAACACCATCGCTCCGGGAGTGATAGACCATAGCGAGTGGACGAAAGAGAACGGACACAATAACGCATTGCGCATCAACGGTCTGGGGGCTCCGCGCGCATTCTTCACACCTATCCTGCGCGAAACAGGCGTGCCCAATGTCAGCTACGGAGAAGATTATGCCCTGGGACTCATTTTCTCGCGCCAATATAAGATAGGAAGAATCTATGATGTACTCTATCTGTGCCGCCGCTGGGAAGGGAACTCGGATGCCGCCCTGAGCATAGAGCAGACCAATGCCAACAATCACTACAAAGACAGCCTGCGCACCCGTGAACTGGGAATCCGCAAAAAATATACAGAAGAGCTGAAGAACCGGAATGAAATCAAGCGATTTATAGACAGCCAACTGGCGTGCTGGCCACTGGCACACCACAACCACGAGGCATTACAGACTATACAGACCAAGGAACTGTCCATAAACGGCTACACGTTTGTGGTACAGTGCAATGCACAGCGTGCGGTTTCGACTACCGCCAAAGTGGATAAGGACAGCATCCAAGCACGCCCCTGTTTCCTGTGCAAGGAAAACCAGCCTAAGGAGCAGAAAGCACTGGAAACCATCACTGCAAACAGAATATGCGTTAACCCTTATCCCATATTGCCGGATCACCTCACTATCGCCCATAAAGATCACATCCCCCAACTCATGGATGAGAATATTTTCAGTTACGATGACGTCCGTGCATTCGTACAGAAATATCCGGACTACGCCCTATTCTATAATGGAGCACATTGCGGAGCCTCTGCACCGGACCATCTCCATCTTCAAGGAGTCAGAAAAACTGATGTTCCCATCATCCCGAACGTACAACAGCTGATAACCCACGCACAGACAATCGATATACGCAGCATGTATTTTCCCTACCTAGAAGAAGAGGAAGATTATCCACTAGAATGTAGCCGAATTTACCTCAACACCAAGGACTATCCCTGTCCTTTGGTAATCCTCTCAAGCAACACGCATTATGACGACTCCCTGTTATACAGTGCCCTCGCCGCTTTCCCACCGGATGAAGACGGACAAGAAGCGAAGTTCAACCTGCTGTTATGGAAGGAAGGCCATCTATACTATACGGTGGTTTTTCCCCGCAGCAAGCACCGTCCCGACTGCTACTTTGCAGAAGGCAGCGAACAGATGCTCATCAGTCCGGGAGCTTTGGACATGGCTGGCGTAATCGTCACCACCCGTCAGGAAGATTTCGACAAAATAACAGAAGAAAAAGTGGCATCCATCATAAAAGAAGTGGGAATAACAGTAGAAGAAGCCGAGAAGATACCCGGACGTTATTTTGACGAGAAAGCAAAAAGATAGAGAGAACACGAAGAGATGAAGGAATTACAGCAAGCCCAAAAACAAGACGAATAACAATGAAAGAACCCGAAATAAGCGTAGGAATAGTAAATGCACAAGAAATTCATTTTTCACTGAACGGCAATTTTTTCGCTAAAGGAGAAACAGTCTGTGGTGAACAACAAGTAGCCTTCAGCGAAGGAGGTATTCTGTGGAATGGTAATCTTTACCGCGAACTGACCTTCACTCCACAAGACGAACATGCCTCGTTTTCATTATATGACGTAACCATCGGAATTAATTTCCACTGGGAACGGCAAGAAACCCAAAGTTTTATGGGAACACTGAAACTAGTGGTGGACGAAGGCAAAATCACCGCTATCAATATTCTTCCCGCCGAAGACTATCTGATAAGCGTCATCTCCTCGGAGATGAACGCCACTTCCTCTTTGGAGTTTCTGAAAGCCCATGCCGTGGTATCACGCAGCTGGCTGTTTGCCCAAATAGAGAAACGCAAGGCCTTGAGTGACAAAAACGAAGGCTTTTTCTCCTTTATCAAAACCGATACCGAATACATCCGCTGGTACGACCGCGAAGATCATACCATATTCGATGTTTGCGCCGATGACCATTGCCAACGCTACCAAGGAATAACCAAAGCATCCAGTGCCGCCGTGACCGAAGCAGTAAGAGCCACCCGCGGACAATTGCTGATGTATGAACGCGGCATTTGCGATGCCCGTTTCTCCAAATGCTGCGGAGGAGCAAGCGAGGAATTCGGATACTGCTGGGAAGACAAGAATTATCCCTACTTGTCTACAATCCGTGATGCGGAAGAAGAAGAAAACCGCCCGTTACCCGATCTGACCAAAGAAGAAGAGGCAGAGCGTTGGATACGTACTTCTCCTGTTTCGTTCTGTGATACCCACGATAAAAAAGTCATTTCACAAATTCTGAACAACTACGATCAGGAAACTACAGATTTCTATCGTTGGAAAGTACGTTATTCCCAGGCAGAATTATCCGAACTGATCCGTCAAAATACAAAATCGGATTATGGGGACATCATCGACCTGATTCCTATCCAACGCGGCAAATCCGGACGTATCTGCAAACTGAAAATTGTAGGTTCGCTAAAAACATTGACTATCGGAAAGGAACTGGAAATACGCCGCACTCTATCTTCTTCCCACCTGTTCAGCTCAGCCTTTGTAATAGATAAGGGAGAACTGAAAAACGGCGTTCCCGAATGGTTTCTGCTGACCGGCGCCGGCTGGGGACATGGAGTAGGGCTCTGCCAAATCGGGGCTGCCGTAATGGGAGAACGGGGATATACCTACGATGAAATTCTATTGCATTACTATAAAGGTGCGGATATCCGCCGTTTTTATTAACAGGCCCCGCCCACATGGGCGGGGATTCCATTCGGACTCTTTAAAATGAAAGGAACCATGAAAAACAAGCATACCTCGCCATGGGCATGGATACCCACTCTATACTTTGCACAAGGGCTGCCCTATGTGGCAGTAATGACCATTTCGGTCATAATGTATAAAAGATTAGGCATCAGCAATACCGAGTTAGCTTTTTATACCGGCTGGCTCAACCTGCCTTGGGTTATCAAGCCTCTATGGAGCCCTTTCATTGATCTTATCAAGACGAAACGCTGGTGGATTATCACCATGCAACTTTTAATCGGCGCAGGACTGGCGGGCATAGCCTTCACCATCCCCACAGAGCATTTTTTCCAACTCACTTTGGCCGTTTTCTGGTTACTGGCATTCAGCTCCGCCACACACGACATTGCTGCCGACGGCTTTTACATGCTGGCACTGGACTCGCATCGGCAAGCCCTGTTTGTAGGAATCCGCAGTACCTTCTACCGTATTGCAACCATTGCGGGACAAGGATTACTTATCATGCTTGCAGGAAGACTGGAAATAATGACAGATAATATACCATACGCTTGGTCCATCACCTTTTTTGTATTGGCCGGACTTTTCCTTGGAATATGGATTTATCATAAGTTTGTTCTTCCCTGTCCGGATTCAGATCATACCTCCAAAGAAGTTTCCGCTTCCAATCTGCTCAAAAAGTTCTTTGGTACTTTTGCCAGTTTCTTTCAAAAAAAGCAGGCAGGCATTGCCATTCTTTTCATGTTACTCTACCGTTTGCCCGAAGCTCAACTGGCAAAAATGTGCATTCCTTTCCTTATAGACCCCGTTGAAAAAGGTGGTTTGGGGCTGACAACCGAAGAAATAGGTTTCGTACAAGGCACTGTCGGCATCATCGGACTTACCCTAGGAGGTATTTTAGGAGGAATAGCCGTAGCCCGTAACGGTTTGAAACAATGGCTCTGGCCGATGGTATGGGCCATTTCCTTACCCGATTTAGTCTATGTTTATCTCAGCTATATCCAGCCTGATTCTCTATATCTCATCAATATTTGCATCTTTATAGAGCAATTCGGTTACGGATTCGGTTTCACAGCCTATATGCTCTACCTTATTTATTTTGCAGACGGAGAACATAAAACAGCACATTATGCCATTTGTACCGCATTTATGGCATTAGGCATGATGATTCCGGGAATGGCTGCCGGCTGGCTTCAGGAGCAGATGGGATACAACCATTTCTTTATCTGGATTATGATATGCTGCGTTATCACCTTCGGAGTAACGGCTCTGCTAAAAATTGATCCGGAGTTCGGCAAGAAGAAAGGTTGATCCGACCTTTATTTCAGCCTGTCCTCGGAAAGACAGGCGGATTATGGCTCTCTGGAAGGAATCAGGGAGGGTGTCGCAGATATGTACACGCTGGCCCGCACACAAAAAATCTATGGTTCTTTTCAGAGTTCATTCTCAAATATAGCGGCACAGTTGGGAAGGGTTCCGTTAGAAATTCTGAAATTATAGGCTCCGCACTTCAGCATTTGTTTTAATTCGTTTTTCCCTCCTCCTTTCATTTACCGTCAAAACGCCCTGCCGGTGGGTGTTCCGGTGATGAAGGAACATCCCGTCATTGTCCTTTCATCCTCCTTTTCTGCTAAATCCATAATGCTTCATTTTTATACATGGCAAAAATATAAGAATGAAAAAAGGGCGACAAGATAGAATCGCGGAGACGCTTACCGTTGAAACGGGAGTGAGGGGAAGCGGTTCCAGTTTTAACCGCTTGATTGACTGTGTGTTTTTAATAAGATGAAAGGATAAATGGAGAAGGAAGAATATCGGCTTAGTGATGGAGTAATGTACGCTGAACATGATAGGCATATACGCTGAAACATGCTGACCTTTTTTTAAAACGCCCTTGTCTTTTTTTAAAAGGCGGTTATCTTTTTTTAAAAAGGTGCTGATGTTTTCTAAAAACATAAAGACATATTCAACAACATCAGTAACGTAAGCTTGCAACATACGTTGGCATCGGGCTACATATACGCAAGCATAAGCCAACACGTACTTATGTACGTGTATCAAATTCCGCAATATCTTGTTACAAGGTTTACCCAATCTTGCATCAAGTTCCATTGTTTTTTGCGCCAGGATTCGCCATACTGTCCTCCCCCTTTTTGACACATTGTACAAAATATAAAGTCATAGAAGCTTTTAATTAAAAAATAAGATAAAGTCCTTTCAACAAAATAATTATTATATTTGTTTCATATCCAAACAATAACATAAAAGATACATATATGAAAAAGATTATTTTATTAGTATTCGTCACCTTGTTTTGCTGCGTAGGCTACTCACAAGCACAAACAACAAAAAAAATGACTCGTCAGGAAAAGAAAGAGGCGCAAAAAGCTATGGAACAAGCCTTGTTCGAAGAAGCCAGACAAGCTATAGAAAATAAAGCGTTCACACTGGAAGCTGACCGGGTTATATTTAAAAGAGGAAGAAATGCCTTTGTTTCTTCTAATACCAATTTTGTAATGGTAGACGGTGATAAATCATCCGTGCAGGTAGCATTCAACATTCCTGCCAGCGGTCCTAACGGATTAGGAGGTGTCACTGTAGACGGCAATGTTTCCGGTTACAAGATCAAAACCGACAAGAAAGGAAGCATATATCTGACAATGAGTGTAATGGGTGTAGGTATATCTGCTCAGGTAAGTATAACATTACCTTATGGAAGCAACAATGCCACCGTAGATATACGCCCCAACTTCAATTCCAACCGTCTGACTTTATCCGGTGAAATACTACCGCTTGACAAGTCAAATATATTTAAAGGAAGGTCTTTCTAATCACTTTATAGTTCATAGAAAATAAGCCCCGGAAATTTTGTTAAAGCAGATTTCCAGGGCTGTTCATTTCTCATTCATTCCTCTTCACACCTTTAATTTCAGCTCCTCCAAAACACACTTCAGCAACCGGTTTTTCCGTTTCAGTAACAAATTACTACCTGTTTATGACAAAGCTTATTATGTTTATACCGGATTTCAATAGGAAAACAACATAAAATAAAAAAGTAGGTATTATGAGAAAAGTTGTAATATTAACATTAGTAACCTTGTTTACCTGCGTAGAATACTCACAGGCACAAACAACAGAAAAGGAAATGACACGTCAGGAAAAAAAAGCGGCTCAGGAAGCTTTGGACAAAATGTTATTTCAGGAAGCCAAAGAGGCAATAGACAACCAAACCTTTGTACTGGAAGCGGACAGAGTTTACTTTAAATACGGAACCTCCGCTTTCGTTTCATCCAACACCAACTTTGTAGGACTGGACGGTGACAAGGCCGTGGTGCAAGTAGCATTCAATGTACCTTTCAGCGGTCCGAACGGACTAGGAGGTATTACCGTAGACGGTAATGCTTCGAACTATAAAGTAAAAACCGACAAAAAAGGTAATATTCATGTCAGTATGAACGTGATGGGAATCGGAATCTCAGCCCAAGTAAACATTGACATACCTTATGGAAGCAACAATGCGACTGTAGATATTCTTCCGAACTTTAATTCCAGCCACATGACTTTATCCGGTCAAATATTGCCATTAAAGAAAGCCAATGTGTTTAAAGGACGCTCACTATAAACTACTTAACTAAAATTATAGGAATATGAAGAAGCTACTATTTCCACTATTCATGCTTGCCATGATAGTTACTTCGTGCGAGAAAGATCCGGATATGAATAAACTGGATAGTGACTACAGCGTTTACACTGATTATGACAACAGTGTACATTTCAATGAGTTTTCCACCTATTACCTGCCAGATAGCATTCTGGTTCCGGACAACAGCCTGAAAGCCAATTATTGGAAAGATGAAAATGCCCAAAACATTATCAGTGCAGTGGCCCATGAAATGGAACAGAAAGGCTATGTACGGACGGAAGATAAAGAAAAAGCCAATGTAGGCATTCAGTTGTCATACGCCCAACAAAGAATACAAATGACCACAGGAGGATGGTATGGCGGCTGGTGGGATGCCGGATTCTGGGGGCCCTACTGGGGAGGAGGATGGTATTATCCTTATCCGGTAACTTACAGCTATGACACAGGAACCCTGATTATGGAGATGGTTGATTTAAGACAACCTGCCGATAAGTCCAACCAGAACAAACTGCCTGTCATCTGGCATGCCTATGCGTCAGGACTGCTATACGGAAACTCCCATTTCAATATGCAGTTGACATTAAATGCCGTCAATCAGGCATTTGCACAATCTCCTTATCTGTCAAACAAACAATAAAACCGGAAAATCATGAAAACGAAAATATTAAAACACAGAGTTCCCCAACGTATCCTCATCGGAATGTTACTAGTTCTCTTTTGTTTCACAAGTAAAGCACAGACCTGGGAAAATGTACATTTTAACGTAGACTGGCAGATGAATGTGCCGTTGAACAGCAACTTTGCCGATAAATTCAGCGGGTGGGGAATGAACTTTGAAGGAAAATATGATCTGACGCCCTATTGGTCTATAGGAGCTTTCCTTAATTTTCATACCAATCACCGATATGTGGACCGCCGGACCATCCCCCTCACCCCAACGGCTTCATTGACAACAGACCAGCAACAATCAGCGTTCCAACTACCCTTCGGAATATCTGTATCCTACAAGTTACCGGATAACAGGTATGTAAAACCTTACTTCGGAGTCAAATCGGGTGCCATGTATTCCCAAAACTCCATTTACAACAATCTGGTACAATGGTATGAACGCCCGTGGGGATTCTATGTTTCACCCGAACTGGGAATGGATATTCATCCGGTGCCTTATCAACGTCTGGGATTTCATGTAGCCGTATATTATAGCTACGCAACCAATAAAACCGATATCCTGACTTATTCTGAAGATGGAAGGAATAGCATGGGTGTACGTGTAGGAGTTTGTTTTTAATCCATACTAAGCGTTTGCTCATAAAAGAGGAGATTTGGAAAGTATTCTATTCTTTTCTGAATTTCCTCTTTTTTTCATATTTTTGTAAAATAACCCAAATCATTTTCAACAGCGGAATGGCTATGCAAAATAAATACAATCAATTCTTCAACTTTTTCCTGTTTTCAGGGCTGGCATGTTTCTCATACCTTTCGCTGGTACTATATACCGACCTTACGCCTCAACATCAGAAAATATTAATCTCCTCTCTGGGATTTATTTCTGTGGTGTTCATATTCAATCTGGTAGGCTTCAGTCTGATAGTCATCAACCGGTGGCTGAAAAAAGCTCTCTATTCTTTATCAAGAAGAGAAACAAGCTGATTATCAACTGCATTTTGATTGCAGCTATTCTTTTCTTCATGAATTACGCTACTCTGACCATCTGTAAAGTATTGCTGGAACTGCCTTTCCCATTTGTACTGAGCAGTCCGGGTCTGCGCTTGATCATGATTATATGGTTGGTAGAAATTGTGATTGTGAGTTTAAGTATCACGAGCGCTTTTTACAGGCAGCTGGTTATTCTGCATGAAAAAACAACCAAGCTGGAAGAAAGTTCCATCAAAGCGCAATACACAGCTTTACAAAATCAATTAAATCCACATTTCCTGTTCAATAGTTTGAATACTTTAATATCCGAAATAGAATATAATCCGGAAAACGCAGTAGTTTTTACACAAAAGCTATCAGATGTTTACCGTTATATCCTAAAAAGTCAGGAACAAGGACTTGTCACTTTACGTGATGAACTGGAATTTCTGGATTCATATATCTATCTGCATCAAGTGCGTCTGGGAAAATGCATTCAACTGGAAAACAAAATGACCCCCACGTTATTGAACAAGAAAATCCCTTCATTAACCCTACAGTTACTTATCGAAAACGTGATAAAACATAACATCATCAATATGGAAAATCCAATGGTCATCCATTTGGATTATTCTGACAAAGATCAAACTCTTTCCGTAAGAAACAAGATCAAATTAAAAAAGGATGTTGCAAAATCAGGAATGGGACTGAAGAACTTATCTGCCCGCTATCTGCTGATTTGCAACTTGCATATCACAATTATTGACGATTCTGAATATTTCACCGTAAAAATACCTTTACTGAATGAATAAGATAAAAGCCGCTATTATAGAAGATGAAATTCCTGCAGGACGCCTGCTACATAAAATGTTGTCAGGATTAAGGCCAGACTGGGATATAGTTGTATTGCCCGGCAGCATAGAGGGATCTGTAAAATGGTTTCAGGAGCATCCACACCCGGATATAATCTTTCTGGATATCCAACTGACCGATGGCATTTCTTTCGCTTTCATAGAACAGGCCCAACCCGAAAGTATGATTATTTTTACCACCGCTTACGACGAATATGCCATACGTGCTTTTACTGTAAACAGCATAGACTATCTGCTGAAACCAATAAACAGGGAAAGATTGGCCGAAGCCATCGAAAAGTTTGAAAGATTAACTGCCAGATATGGCAATACCACCCTATCGAACTCATCCAATGAATTACTGAACCTACTGAAAAATATAAGTAATCCGGAAAAAAAATACCGTACCCGCTTCCTGATATCAGGAGACGAAAAGCTGTATACCTTGCAAGTAGAAGATATAGCTTATTTCTATTCTGAAAACAAAATTACCTTTGCCGTCACAAAAGAAGGAAAAGAGCATATCATAGATTTATCGCTCGACAAACTGTCCGAACAACTAAACCCCGATATTTTTTTCCGCACCAACCGGCAAACATTGGTCAGTGTACATGCCATACAGAAAATAGAAAACTATTTTTTAGGAAAAATAATAGTACAGGTAAAACCGCCATTTAAAGATAAAATTACTGTAAGCAGAGAAAAGATAGCTGCAATGAAGCTGTGGCTCAATTATTAAAAAAGTCTGTTTATATGAAAAAGCACTAACTTATAAGTAATAGGAACAGAGTTACTAAAATAATATAAGAGCCCGACAAATAAATACGGAAAACAATGGATATCGGATAAATTTATACTATTTTTGTAAGACTAACAATCATCTTATTATCCGATATGATAGTAATAGCAGACAGTGGTTCCACCAAAACAGACTGGTGTCTGGGTAACACCAAGACAAACAGCAGGACAGTTCGAACAGGAGGTATCAACCCCTTCCACCAATCAGTTGATGAAATAAAAGAAGTGATTGCCTCCACACTAATTCCCCAGTTGGGAGACACCACTGAATTTACAACTATTTATTTCTATGGTGCAGGATGTATTCCCGAAAAGACGAATATAGTGAAAACAGCTTTGGCGCAGAACTTCCCCAAAGCGAATATCCTTGTCGAAAGTGACTTGTTAGGTGCCGCCCACGCCCTATGTGGTAAAACGGCAGGAATTGCATGTATTTTAGGAACCGGATCCAACTCTTGCTTTTATGACGGGGAAAAAATAACAGCTAATATTTCTCCGTTAGGGTATATTTTAGGAGATGAAGGTAGCGGAGCCGTATTAGGGAAACGTCTGGTAGGTGATTTACTGAAACACCAACTTCCCGATGACCTTTGCCAAGATTTCCTTAAAGAATACGATTTGACCCCGGCACTGATTTTAGATAAAGTATACCGACAGCCTTTAGCCAACCGCTTTCTGGCGGGTCTGACTCCTTTTCTTTTCGCCCACAAGCACAGACCAGAGATACGGAATCTATTAATTTCCTGCTTCACTGATTTCTTCACCCGTAATGTTATGCAATACGAATATCATGATATTCTTGTACATTTCACAGGTTCTATTGCATTTTTCTTTCAAGAAGAAGTAAAAGAAGCAGCTCTAAGACTGAATGTGTCCATCGGAAAAGTTTTAAAAAGTCCACTGGAAGGATTAAAGGATTATCATTTCGAAGTATGAATTTTATAAAAATAACCGAACAACCGTCCATATATGAGGATTTGGAACAAAAATCCGTCAGAGAGTTACTGGAAGGTATCAACGAAGAAGACCGGAAAGTAGCCTCAGCCGTTCATGCCTGCATACCACAAATTGAAAAACTAGTAAATGAAATAGTAGAACGTATGCATCAAGGAGGACGCATATTCTATTTGGGAGCCGGAACCAGTGGACGCCTAGGAGTATTGGACGCTTCTGAAATTCCACCCACTTTCGGTATGCCTGATACCTGTGTCATAGGTATTATAGCCGGTGGCGAACAGGCTTTGAGACGTCCCGTAGAAAATGCTGAAGATGATAGTCAAAAAGGCTGGATGGAACTGCAAGACCATCACATCACAAATAAAGACATTCTGATAGGCATAGCGGCATCGGGAACAACTCCTTATGTAATAGGAGCACTGCAAAAAGCAAGAGAACACGGAATATTAACAGCAAGCATCAGCAGCAATCCGGGCTCTCCACTCTCGAGTGTGGCAGATATACCCATCGAAATGATAGTAGGTCCGGAATTTATCACAGGCAGCTCGCGCATGAAGAGCGGCACAGGGCAAAAAATGATACTGAATATGATAAGTACCACCGTCATGATAAAACTGGGCAGAGTAAAAGGAAACCGGATGGTAAACATGCAACTCAGCAATCGAAAACTAATAGACCGAGGAGTGCAAATGCTGATTGACGAATTACATATTAATAAAGCAGAAGCAAAACAATTCCTGCAAGAACAGGGTTCTGTTAAAAAGGCATTGGACGCTTACAAAACAAATAATTGTATCACTAAAAACAACTGAAGTATGAAAAGTTGGAAACTGGAAGCCATCATCCTTGCTATAGGCATGTTGGTGATGGGGTATTTTATCAAACAGGGATTGGATACTTTCTCTGGTAAAGACAGAGTAGTGAATGTGAAAGGTCTGGCAGAAATGGAGGTGCCGGCTAATAAAGTAACTTGGCCTTTGATGTATAAAGACCTGGGAAATGACCTCCCGACCTTATATAACAAAATAAATGCAACTAACCAAGCAATTGTCGGTTTTTTGAAACAGAAAGGAATCACTGAAAACGAAATCAGTATCAATGCACCGGAAATTATAGACATGCAAGCCGAACGTTATAATAATAATTCAGTTCCCTTCCGCTATAATGTGACCTCTGTCATCACGGTTACTTCAACTAAAGTAGATCTGGTGAGAAAGATGATCAGCGAACAAAGCGAACTCTTAAAGCAAGGTATCGCTATTACGGGTGGAGATTATCGTTACAATGTGCAATATGACTACACCGGTTTAAACGACATCAAGCCTCAAATGATAGAGGAAGCAACTAAAAACGCACGGGCGGCAGCCGTTAAATTCGCCAAGGACTCGGACAGCGAACTTGGTAAGATAAAAAGAGCCTATCAGGGACAATTCAGCATTGAGGATCGTGACGCCAACACTCCTTACATCAAACGCATCCGCGTTGTAACCACCATTGATTACTCTTTGGAAGATTAAATTCCCATTTGGCGGAGCATATCAAACAAAGCTTCTTTGTTCAGAGGCTTGGACAAATAACCGTTAAAGCCTCTGGACATTACTTTCCGCTTATCTTCATCGTATGCAAAAGCAGTCACTGCAACAATAGGTACTTTGGATGACAATTGACGAATTGCTTCCGTTGCCTGATAACCGTCCACCACAGGCATACCTATATCCATCAAAATAACAGCAGGACTATATTCCAAAAACTTAGAAATGGCTTCTTCACCATTTTCAGCTCGTATCAGATTGTATTTCTTCTCCAAATAAATCTTATACAACAAATAATTATCATCCATATCTTCCGCAATTAAAATCGTTTTATGTTCCAAACAACTCTCCGGCTCGGACAAATCTATAAATTGTTCTTTCTCTTCCGACTGTAATGGCAGAAAATCAAAAGGCTTTTCCGGGAGAACAAACCAAAAAGTAGAACCTTCACCATATTTTGAAGTAACACCAATCTCACCACCCATTTTTTTTATTATAGTCCGACTGATAGAAAGCCCCAATCCGGTACCTTGACGCTTGGCATCCAACTTTGTAAAACGTTCAAAGACCTGACTTACTTTATCTTCCGGAATACCGGTACCTGTATCGGACACATAGAAACAGATACCATTTTCACGTATCTCATATCCCATGGTTATACTGCCTTGCACAGTATATTTAAAAGCATTAGACAAGAAATTGGAAATAACCTGTGAAATACGGTTCTTCTCCGTATGAATGAAGCAGACAGGCAGCTTAGGTTCAAAAATGATACGTACAGGAACATCCGCCTCTTCCAAACGCAATCTGAAAATACCTTCCAACTCACGCATAATTTGATTAACATCCACATCGGTATAAATAAATTCCAAAGTACCCGCCTCAATCTTAGACATATCCAAAATATCATTTACCAACTGTAATAACATATTCGTGTTCCCCTTGATAATCTCTACATAAGAAATTCGATCTTGATCCGACGCGGTCCCCAATAATCCGGCAAATCCCACAATAGCATTCAAAGGAGTGCGAATCTTATGACTCATATTTGCCAGAAAAGCTGTTTTCTGTTCTCCTGCCCATTCCGCATTTCGCCTGGCCTCCTCCAATTCATCCAAAATCTTTTTCTGACGAGTCACATCACGAACTGTCAGCAGAACCTTATCATCCTGATCCAACTGTAAATATGTTCCCGACACGCAAACAATACAATCGACATAATTATCCATCTTTTCAGACATATAAAGTCTCATCGGAGTTTCCAACGGAGAAAAGTGCCCTTTTTCCCGAAAGCACTTTTCAATGGAGTTACGGACAGGACATACTTTACAATTCTCATGAGAACCGCAGGCTCCGGCGTCCAATCCATTTTTACAACGAAGCAATTCCCCGACCCTACGCAGCACCTGTCCTTCAGAAGTATTATTCAAATTATAGTAATTGGTCTTTTCAACCAAAAAATTCCGATCAACCAAAATTATATATGCATCCACATTATACAATATGGTATCCGAAAATTCTTTCACGGAACACACCTCATTTTTCTTCTTAACGAACTCCTGTTCCAAACTTTTCCTCTTTCTTATCTCCCATCCCCATAAAAGACCTAAAAGTAGAACCAAACAAACTAAAATGAACGCTACCATATTTTAATAGGTTAAATTTCTACAAATGTACAAACATAAATTAAAAACAACGATTATATCCCATTTAAATTTTAATCAGCAAGAAATTTCAGTAAACTTGTTTGTGTTTCAGTATTTTGTTGTATCTTTGCGCCCGAAATTAGATAAACAATATAATGTCTAACGTAATTAACTGAGAATTTTAACAATTTTATTAATGGAAAATTTAAAAAACATCACTCCTGTTGAAGATTTCAACTGGGATGCTTATGAAAACGGCGAAGCTGTAACCAGCATGAGCCACGAAGATCTTGAAAAAGCTTATGACGGTACACTGAACAAAGTAAACGACCGCGAGGTTGTAGACGGTACTGTTATTGCAATGAACAAACGCGAAGTAGTTGTCAATATCGGCTACAAATCAGACGGTATCATTCCTTTAAATGAATTCCGTTACAATCCAGATTTGAAAATAGGTGATACTGTAGAAGTATACATTGAAAATCAGGAAGACAAAAAAGGACAGTTAATTCTGTCACACAAAAAAGCACGTGCTACTCGTTCTTGGGACCGCGTAAACGCTGCTCTTGAAAATGAAGAAATTATTAAGGGTTACATCAAGTGCCGCACTAAGGGTGGTATGATTGTGGAC
>ENA-OPNJ01000294-OPNJ01000294.1-human-gut-metagenome-genome-assembly--contig:-NODE-294-length-24673-cov-8.118084_pt1 | contig 24673 bp, 20 predicted proteins | sample MGYA00241535_ERZ501767 | MGnify/ENA primary metagenome ERZ501767 (study PRJEB25962, sample SAMEA2042564) | human gut metagenome | biome: human gut; feature: human-associated habitat; material: faeces...
TCAAAAACTCATCCCAAATCATCGCACGATAAATTCAAAACAGCTTCTAAGAAACTAATCAATAAATCGACGGGTTAAATCACCAAATTCTTCAATGCGCCGGTCTCTTAAAAACGGCCACCAGCGACGGACGTTTTCACTCCGGTTCATGTCTATGTCCACAACCAGATTTTCTTCTTTTGTATTGCTTGCTTGTGCCAACAGTTCGCCTTGTGGGCCAGCAACAAAACTGTTGCCCCAAAACAGAATACCATTGGTTTGCCCTGAAGGATCGGGTTCCAGTCCTACACGGTTTACGGCAATGACCGGTAGCCCGTTGGCAACAGCATGTCCCCGCTGAACAGTTACCCAAGCACCGATTTGACGTAATTGTTCTTCATGTGTGTCCGTACTTTCCCAACCAATGGCTGTGGGATAAATCAATAGTTCTGCTCCTTTCAGTGCCATTAACCGGGCACCTTCCGGATACCATTGATCCCAGCAAACCTGTACACCTAATTTCCCGACAGATGTTTCAATCGGTTCAAAACCGATATCACCAGGAGTGAAATAAAACTTTTCATAATAGGCAGGGTCATCGGGTATGTGCATCTTGCGGTAGATTCCAGCAATATTCCCATCTTTTTCGAATACGACTGCAGTGTTATGATATAGTCCGGGAGCACGGCGTTCGAACAGTGACGTAACCAAGACGATGCCGTAAGCGGCAGCTATTTCACTGTAAAAGCCTGTTGAAGGACCGGGTATAGGTTCAGCTAAATCAAACAAACTTGTATCTTCTGTCTGGCAAAAGTAGGGAGTATTGTGTAATTCTTGCAATACGACCAGATTGGCTCCGGCTTGTGCTACGGAAGCAATGTTGCCGTGCAGTTTTTCTAAATTGGCTTTGATATCGTTCGAACAAGCCTGTTGTACGATACCTACGCGAATGATTCTTGTCATAATTGTCTTAATTATATAAAAGGTGAAGTAATTTAATCTTGTTTTACAAGGAAGGGCATACGCTTTCGGGATATTGCATGGTGACACAGTGCAATGAACCATGTTGCTGTATCAGTGCCCGGCAGTCTATTCCTATGATTTCCCGGTCGGGAAAAGCCGATTTCAATACTTTGGCAGCTTCTTTGTCTTTTTCTGGCTGAGCGTATGTCGGATATAATACAGCATCGTTCATAATCAGAAAATTGGCATATGTGGCAGGCAGTCTTTCACCTTCAGCATCGTAAATGGCATCGGGCAGAGGTACAGGGAGTAGGCGATAGGGGTCTCCGTTGAGTGTGCGGAAAGACTTCAGTTGTTCTTCCATTGCGTGCAGAGCACCGTAATGTTCGTCTTTTTCATCGGTACATTGTACATATACAATGGTATGAGCAGGACAAAGACGTGCCAACGTATCGATATGGCTGTCTGTATCATCACCAGCCAGGAAGCCATAATCTAACCACAATACCTGGAACAGGTTGAATCGTTCTTTCAAATATTGTTCGATTTCATTGCGGCATAAAGTATCATTCCGGTTTGGAGCCAGCAGACAAGTGGAAGTAGTAAGCAATGTACCTTCTCCGTCACTTTCTATCGAACCGCCTTCCAATACGAAATTGCGGCAATTGACGTAATGCCCGTTCAATACACCACTTTCATGCAGATGCATATTAATCAGGTTGTCTTTACAGGCGGCAAATTTCATTCCCCAACCATTAAAACAAAAGTCGAGTAACAGTGGGGAGGCATTTTGTTGAAGTACTGTGATGAAGCCGTGGTCGCGTGCCCATGTATCATTGGTAGGGCAGGCGATAAAGTGAATGTTATGCCTGAAGTCAACATTCTCAAGTATTTTCGGATATTCGGGAGCCACGAGCAACAACGGTTGCCGGGCTGCTATTTCCTGAGCCAAATGGAGGAAGCACGATTCTACTTCTTCAAGCATATAGTTCCAGTCTGTTCCGGCATGTGGCCAAGTCAGCTGGATATAGCTTTGGGCATGCCATTCGGCTGGTAGATAAAAATTCTTTCCCATAACTGAATTATTTAGTTTGTTTTTTGTTTCGTTTTTGTTGGGCGACAGGTTGTTCGTCTGTAGACTTCTTGTCTTTTCTTCTGCGAAGCAATATCCAATCGAACAGTTCGCGCCAATTGTCAAAGTCTTTTTTATACATTAGGCCGATGCCTTGCGTTGTCAGTGTAGATTTGGTAAAGTATCGGTCATTGGTCTCATTATAACCCTTTAAGCGGAATTCGCCGTTCCTGGTCAATATCCACATAGCCTCAAAGTCACCTACAAAATTGGTATTCTGCATGGCGTTGTCGCGGTATCCGAAATTGCCATTGATAATGAGTCTGTTGTTCAGTAGTCTTCCCGAAAGAATAGCTTCTGCTTCTACGTCACTCCAGCCGTTTTCTCCTGTACTTAGATTCGTGCCTACGTTCCAGTTCTGGTTGTCGATGACTTGCGAGAGCATATTGTTTAATTGACCGGACAAGGTGCTGAATGCCAGTGAACTGGTTGCATCCGATTGGTTGGCATTACTATTGTAGTCGTATGTGTAAAATTTGCCGACCCCCAACAGATAGATAATCTGGGTGTTCATCTGTTCTTCGGTACTGGTCAGGCTACGTACCAGTTCGCGGTCTTCATCGCTAACGGTGGGCAAATCAAGGTCGAACTTCAGTGTCGGGCTGGTCAGGTTACCGCTTAAATTCAAAAGGCAGTTTACACGTACAGTTCCTTTGGTGGAGGATGCGTCTGCTACAAGATCGTTCAATGAAGCCGAATTGACCGTATAAACAGCTTGTAGATTCAGATTTGCTTGACGTGGGTTGCCGTTAAATGAGACTGTACCTCCCGACTGTAAAACAAAGTCTTTGCGGATGACATTCTGCATACTCATTTTATATATACCTTCTCCGATATTATAGTTGCCGAATATCAGAAAATCGCCTTTGTTATAAAAATTAATGCGCAGGTTTCCCGTGCCGTTAGCAGAAATGTTGTCTCCCGCCACAGGATCCATGATAATGCGCATCGTAGCGTCAGGAGTGGCTTCTATTTGGAAATTTAAATGCATATCAAGAGGAGTATCGTCTTCTTCCTCTTCTTTCTGTATGTTAAGGGGATGGTATACTTCTGTATGGATGTTTTCCTGCTGGCGTCGTGGCGTTCGGTCTACAAATTTGATAAACTGTTTGCTTGTGGCCTCGGCCGCCGTAGCAGTAACATACGTAAATGATGTACGTGGGTCGGTACGTAAAGTGCCGTCTACATTCAGTGCATTGTTTCCGCCTCGTAACAATACCTCGCCCGTGGTGTAGATAGTTCCATAGAATGGAAATTCAGGGGTTTCTTTTTCTGTGTGATATACCAGCATGTTGTTGGTATTGAATCGGAAATTATAAGTCAAGTGTTTCAGCTTCTGATGGTTGAGGGCTCCGTTTACCAGACCGGTATGGCCTTCCATATCCGCTATTTGTACGTTTTCGAATCCGAAATGTCCGGAACGGATACGCACAGAGTCGGCGTGTAACTTGAAAGATGTATTCAATATGTCTACTTTCATGCTGGCATCAGCCTGGGCACTTCCTTCCAAATCCAGTCCCGAGAACGGACCGAACAGACGGACATTGCCGAATACACGTCCTTGCATATTGGTAAAAATGCCATCAATGAATGGCTGAAGAAAAGCCAGATTAGTACCTCCTGCCTTGATGTGTAAATCCAATCCTTTTTCTTTAGGCGAAATATAACCATTAACAAAAGTTGAATAATGTTCGTTCTCACGGATGTCTGCCAACAGGCGTATGCCTCCTAATTCGTTGTCCCATTCGCCTTTGATGTCGCCTCTGCCTAATAAAGCATCATTCAGTGAAAAACCTTTCACATCCAGTCGTGTGTACATGACAGGATTGTCCAGCACGTGATGAAGATGTACACGACCAGTAATCAGTCCGTTGAATTTGACTGCATGGAACTGGATGATATCCATGATGTATTGCAGATTGATGTTACTTAAGTCGACCAGGCAACTGTCTGCTTCCGATTTACCGATACGTCCGTTGGCGCGTACGTATTGGTCTTGATGTTCGAACAAAAAATTACGTACATCTACGATTCCTTGGTCGATGACAACTTCCGAAGGATGTATTTTCCAAATGGTATCATTCAAAACGATTTGGCTGGGCTGTATGTTGATACGTGTGCTTAGCTTTTCTCCTGATTCCGGTTTCTCGAAATATGCCTCGGCATCTATCAGTCCACTAAAAGTGTTAACTGTATTATTCCCCCAGTTAATGGTTGCTTTTAACTGGTCTTCTTTGGCCAGCGCATTGACAGCAAGGTTTATCATTCCTCCTTTTTTCATCCGTTTATTGGTACGGAGCTGACATTGCAATCCTTCTTCCGTATTGTCGCACAAAAAAGTCCCAGATTCGTAATAGGCACCTTTGTATGTAAATTCGGGTGCATAAGCCCGTACCTGGATGCGGGTATGGCTGTCGTCAAAATATCCTTGCAGGGAAGCCGGCATGGATAGTAGCAAAGGGACATCAAACACTTTTGATAAAAGCTCTGTATTGTCTATCTGTATATGGAAACGAAAGTTGTTGTTGGTATCAGAAAGATGCTTGTCGGCAGCCAGTAAAGAAGGCAAGTAATGTTGTACTGTCTTCAGGATACTTACAGGCAACGTGCGATACGAATAATACCCTTGTATTTCTCCTTTTAAAAAAGAGGACTGGATTTTAATTTGCTTCTCACCACTGTTGGGAACTGCTCCTGCCAGAATGCTGAAATGGTCGAATGTATAACACTTTTCCGGTTCGGGTGCCTTCATTATCAGGCTGTCAATGCTGATTTTTCCTTTCATGTCATCGACAGAATGTCCTGTAAAGTCTGCCATCAGATTCAGTGAGAAATCTGTGTTTTGATATTTATCTGTAAGATTCAGCCTGTTAGGGTTGAAATGACGGATAGTGGCTTTCAGGTTGTAATCGGGAATAGCCTGCTGGGTAGCGACATGACCTTCGATTTCGATACTTCCGTTCGGGTCATTTACTGATATTTTCCCATCAAATCCTCCGGGCGTGTATTGCCCGTCGAGTAAGATATTGTGGTATTCATATTGTTTGTAAGACAAAGACGAAACAATGCCTTTGATGTATGATTCCGGTTTCCCGTCCTGATAACGGAATCCTTGCAGTTCGATATCGAAAGCTGCATTGCCAAATGTTTTTTCCTGTCCGAGTAACGCACCTAAATTTAACTGCTCACTGATTATTTTGCCTGAATAAGAATGATACAACGCACCTTTCGGTTTATGCATCGTTACGTTAGCCCGCACAGAGCCGGCTTCGGATAGGACAGTGCCATGTGTTGTCAGCTGGTGAAGGTAGCCTGATACATCTCCATTGAAATGTACGTCTCCCAGATGTTTTACAATACCGGGTATGGAATCTTTGTCCGAGAGGTTGTGGAAAAGCCATGCCATCCCTTGGGCATCGGCATCTAAATGAGACACTTGCCCGAAAAGATAAAGGTCTTCCTTCCGGTTCCAATGATTGATCATACCTTGGGCTTTCAGCAATAAGGTCTGGTGGTTTCCGCTTACAAAGATATCGGTACAACGAGTATGGTTTCCCTCTCCATCCAGTGCCAGACGAAGCTCTACAGGACTGTGAAAGTGGCTGAACGCCGGTACGAACATGGATATGTCGGCTGGTGTAATACGGGCATTCAGCCGCATCTGATAGGTGGTATTCTTGGTCAGATGAGGGAAGTGGGGTACACTGTCGTACGCTGCGGTCAGGCTGTCAATGGAAAGAATGGTTTCAGGCAATTGCAATTCCAAATCATTTATGGTAAAGTAGCGTGGAGTAGCAATACATTTCAAGGCAAGTTTCTTTAGCCTGAACCCACTGATTTCATTGAAACTCATTCGCCGGACTTGTGCATTGACCGAATCATTGGTCAAAGCTTTCAATGCAAGAGTGGCCGAAAAATTCTGGATACCGATATGTTTGTCATTGAAACGGTTGGGAGTGGCAGGTTCGGAAAGCACATCATAATACACTTGTCCGCGCCGGATTAATATTGAGTTGATGCGCAAGTCAATGTTTTTCTCTTTCTTTACCGTGTCTTTCGAGGCAAAGGCATCAAGTACGAATTGGAAATTGGCAGGGCTGTCAGGTGTTTTGCGGTTCAATCGTGCATTCAGTCCGAAAAGTTGCACACTGCTGATACGGATTTTCCCATGCAACAAAGATGATATTTCCACTTTGGCCGAAAAACGTGAGACTTTAAGCAGCTCCTCGTTTTCCCGATCTTTTAACGTCACATTTTGGATGATAACCCGGTTCAGTAACCCTAAATCGATATTGCCAATGCTCACTTCGGTCTTCATGAGCTTACTTAGCTCTTCGGCAGCAAGGTCTGATATTTGTTTTTGGACGAAAGAAAGGTTGAATATGGCAATCAATCCGAAGTAACATACCAAAATCAGTATGATAACAGAACGGACAAAATGTTTTATGTGGATTACCTTTCTCATATATATGCTTTCAGAAAATTAACCAAAAGTACAAATATCAGCTGAGGTAAGCTTTATTTTCTTCTGTTATTTCAAGATTTTTAAAAAATGAATGCCACATTCGGGCAATAAAGACACGGCTCAAGCATGCTTTTTGATGAACATAAGTGGGTGGGTTGGTTCACATAAGTAACTTGGGCTTTTCACATAAGTAAGTCAGTCGTGTCACTTATGTTCGTTTGAGGAAGCTTTTAGCCGACTGTTTTTCCTGAAGCCTCTGAAATGAAAAAGCGTTGAAAAGGCATGGGGAAATATGAGAAAATTGTTATATTTGCATCCATATATCGATGATTTTATAAAAATATTACATCTAATTAACAGATATAGCGAACATGAAGAGAAGTATTGCATTCTGTCTTATGACAATGGCGCTGGCTGCGGCACAGGCACAGCAAGGGGGGATTACTCCTGAATTGTTGAAAGACATCAAAGAGAGCTACAAGCCTACGCCATCTGATAAGGCTATTTACAATGCGATGGCAGGGACCAGCATTTCAGTATTGGCAAAGAACCATGAGAATCTGGCAAATTTTGATACGCATTTTTCCAACCGTGTTGTTTCGCACGGCATTACCGACCAGCAACAATCAGGGCGTTGTTGGCTGTTTACGGGACTGAATGTACTTCGGGCACAGATGATGGCGAAGTATGGGTTGGACGAAATGGAATTTTCTCAAAATTATTGTTTTTTCTACGACCAACTGGAAAAAGCGAACCTTTTCCTGCAAGGCATCATTGATACCCGTGAAAAACCGATGGAAGACAAAATGGTAGAATGGCTTTTTAAGCATCCTATCAGCGACGGAGGACAGTTTACAGGCATTTCGGATATTATTGGGAAATATGGTGTAGTACCTGCTTCGGTTATGCCGGAAACTTATAGCAGCGAGCATACCGGACAGATAGCCGACTTGCTGGGACTTAAACTGAAAGAGTTCGGATTGCAGTTGCGTCAAGCTGCCGGGGAAGGAGCAAAGGAAACTGCACTGGAAGAACAGAAAAAAGAGATGATGGGCACCATTTACCGGATGTTGGCTTTGGCTTTCGGGGAACCGGTTGAACATTTCACGTGGACTATAAACGGTGAAACCAAGGAATATACACCACTTTCTTTCTATCAAACTTTTTTAGGTAATGACTTGACGGGTAATTATGTAATGTTGATGAATGACCCGAGCCGCGAGTTTTACAAGTGTTATGAAATCGATTACGACCGTCATACTTACGATGGGCGTAACTGGACGTATGTGAATCTGCCGATAGAAGACATCAAGGAAATGGCTGTCCGTTCGATTAAGGATAGTACGATGATGTATTTCTCGTGTGATGTGGCAAAATTTCTTGACAGCAAGCGCGGTACACTCGACTTGAACAATTACGATTATGCTTCTTTGATGGGCACCTCATTCGGAATGAATAAAAAACAGCGTATCCAGACTTTTGCAAGTGGTTCAAGCCACGCCATGACCCTGATGGCGGTAGACCTCGATGCCAATGGCAAACCGAAGAAATGGATGGTCGAAAACAGTTGGGGCGCAGAAGCCGGTTATCACGGACATCTTATCATGACTGATGAATGGTTTGACGAATATATGTTCCGGCTGGTAGTAGAAAAAAAATACGTGCCGGAAAGTGTACTGGACATCTTGAAACAAAAGCCTGTCCTTCTTCCGGCATGGGACCCGATGTTTGCCGAAGAATACTGATTTTGTATTCTTTACATTACAAAATAGCGGTTTATTCGTGATAAGACGTTGTTTGCTTGCTTGAATAAGGAAATATTTCTGTAATCGGGCAAGCAAACTTTCTTCGTTGCCCTATTATTGTGTAAATTTGTCGCGAACTTAGAATATTCATTTTATACCTGATATATGGCTAATCTAATCAAATTACGTAAAGGCTTAAACATAAACCTGAAAGGAAAAGCTGCTACGGAACTGATGAGCGTGAAAGAACCGGGATTTTATGCATTGTGTCCTGATGATTTTACGGGAGTCATCCCGAAAGTGGTGGTGAAAGAACAGGAGTATGTAATGGCTGGAGGGCCCTTGTTTATTGACAAGAATCACCCAGAGATGAAATTTGTTTCGCCCGTAAGTGGCGTAGTAACGAGTGTGGAACGCGGCGCACGCCGTAAAGTGATGAGTATCACAGTAGAAGCAGCCGCAGAACAAGACTATGAAGAATTCGGGAAACAAGATGTAACCCGTATGGATGGAACTGCCGTAAAGGAACTGTTGCTGAATGCAGGTTTGTTTGCATTCATCCGCCAACGCCCGTATGATGTAATTGCCGACCCGACAATTGCACCACGGGCGATTTTCGTATCGGCTTTCGATTCGAATCCGTTGGCACCTGACTTTGAGTTCGCGTTGAAAGGAGAGGAGGCGAATTTCCAAACCGGGCTGGATGCTTTGGCTAAGATAGCCGGCGTGTATCTCAGCATCAGCGCAAGCCAGCAGGCTAAGGCATTGACTCAAGCGAAAGGCGTTACATTGACCGTATTCGAAGGCCCGCATCCGGCAGGTAATGTCGGTGTGCAAATCAATCACATCGCTCCGGTAAATAAGGGCGAGACCGTATGGACGGTTGATCCGCAAGCGGTTATCTTTATCGGCCGCCTGATGAATACGGGCAGGGTGGATTTGACCCGTACCGTTGCTATCACGGGTTCGGAAGTGAAGAAGCCGGCATATTGCAAATTGAAGGTAGGAGCGATGCTGACCGATGTGCTTGCCGGTAATATTAATAAGGAGAGGGAAGTGCGTTGTATCAGTGGCAACGTCTTGACCGGGAAGAAAATTCCTGTAAACGGATTTTTAGGAGCCTTTCATTCGCAGCTCACCGTGATACCGGAAGGTAATGACGTGCACGAAATGCTGGGCTGGATAATGCCTCGTCTGAATGATTATAGTACCAGCCATTCGTATTTCAACTGGCTGATGGGCAAAAAGAAAGAGTATGTTCTGGATGCCCGTGTGAAAGGTGGAGAACGTCACATGATCATGTCTAACGAGTATGACAAAGTCCTTCCGATGGATATTCTGCCCGAATACTTGATAAAGGCAATTATCGCGGGCGATATCGATCGTATGGAAGAACTGGGCATATACGAGGTCGCTCCCGAAGACTTTGCTCTTTGTGAATTTGTCTGCTCATCAAAGATGGAGCTTCAGCGTATTGTCCGCGAAGGATTGGATATGCTTCGTAAGGAAATGTGTTAATTGATATGGCTTTTTGAGTTTTTAAGTTCTTAAGTTTTTTAAGTTGTAGCTGATTTGCAGGCAGCGATGGACAAACCAACAAACTAACAAACTCAAAAACTAATAAACTAATAAACTTTAATATGAACGCATTAAGAAATTATCTGGATAAGATAAAGCCAAACTTTGAAGAGGGAGGCAAATACCATGCTTTTCGTTCTGTATTCGAAGGTTTCGAGACATTTTTGTTTGTCCCGAATGCCACATCGAAGACGGGAACGCACATTCACGATGCGATAGATAGCAAACGTATCATGTCGTTCGTGGTCATTGCTCTGATGCCGGCATTGTTGTTCGGTATGTACAATGTAGGGTATCAGCATTTTCATGCTACCGGTGCTGAAGGAAGTTTCATCGAAATGTTCGGTTATGGTTTTCTGGCCGTGTTGCCCAAGATTATTGTTTCCTATGTAGTGGGACTAGGCATTGAATTCATTGTTGCCCAATGGAAAAAAGAAGAAATCCAGGAAGGATTTCTAGTGACAGGTATGCTGATTCCCATGATTGTTCCGGTAGATTGTCCGTTGTGGATGCTTGCTATCGCTACAGCATTCTCGGTCATATTCTGTAAAGAAGTGTTTGGAGGGACAGGCATGAATGTTTTCAATCCGGCTTTGATAACCCGTGCCTTTCTTTTCTTTGCATATCCTACCAAGATGTCGGGCGACACCGTATGGGTTTCGGGTGATAGCATCTTCGGTCTGGGTAAGACTGTGGATGGGTTGACGGCGGCTACTCCGTTAGGCGTGGCTAAGGTTGCCGAGTGCCCTGCTTTCTCGTGGGATATGGTGACCGGTCTGATTCCTGGCTCTATCGGCGAGACTAGCGTGATTGCCATCGCCATTGGTGCCGTTATCCTGCTATGGTCGGGAGTGGCAAGCTGGAAAACGATGCTGTCCGTATTCGTAGGTGGTGCACTTATGGGTTGGGTATTCAATACGTGGGGACCGGATACCGCCATTGCCCACATGCCTTGGTACGAACATTTGTGTTTGGGAGGCTTCTGTTTTGGTGCTGTGTTTATGGCTACCGATCCGGTTACCTCTTCGCGTACCGAAAACGGCAAGTTTGTTTACGGTTTCCTGATAGGTGCGATGGCTATCATTATCCGTGTGCTTAATCCGGGTTATCCCGAAGGTATGATGCTGGCTATTCTGTTGATGAATATTTTTGCACCGCTGATTGACTATGTTGTCGTGCAGAACAATATCTCACGCCGTGCCAAACGTGCAATGTCTAACAATTAAAAAAAACGGAAGAACAATGAATACCAATAGTAATTCATATACTATCATTTATGCTTCGGTATTGGTTATTATCGTAGCGTTTTTGCTGGCTTTCGTCAACTCTTCTTTGCGCGAACTGCAAGGAAAGAACGTTGAGTTGGATACGAAGAAACAGATTCTTTCTTCACTGGGCATTCGCGATGTGCAGAATCCCGAAGCCAAGTTTGCCGAGGTGGTGAAGGAAGATATGCTGGTGGCTGAAGACGGTTCGCTGAAACCGTATGAAGGCGCTTTTGTCACCGGATATGAGAAAGCATATAAAGAAAAAGGAGAAGCTCATCTCTTTGTCTGTGAAGTGGACGGGGAAACAAAGTATGTTATTCCTGTTTACGGTGCCGGTCTTTGGGGTGCCATCTGGGGATATGTGGCGCTGAACGAAGACAAGAATACCGTGTATGGCACTTATTTCTCTCATGCTTCGGAGACTCCGGGCTTGGGTGCGGAAATCGCTACCGAGCATTTCCAAAACGAGTTTAAAGACAAGAAAGTCATGGATGGTTCTGTGGTTGGTCTGGATGTCGTGAAGAACGGGAAGGTTGAGAAGCCGGAATTCCAGGTGGATGGAATCTCAGGCGGTACAATCACTTCGGTCGCGGTAGGCCAGATGTTAAAGAGCTGCATGGACCATTATACCAATTTTTTAACTACTAAATAAGGAGGACGAATATCATGGGAGGTTTATTTTCAGCTAAGAATAAAGAGGTGTTTTCTACTCCGATAAGCATGAACAACCCGGTAACGGTTCAGGTATTGGGTATCTGTTCTGCACTCGCCGTAACCTCTAAGTTGGAACCGGCTATCGTAATGGGGCTTTCCGTAACGATTATTACGGCATTTTCCAACGTTGTCATTTCATTGATTCGCAAAACGATTCCGAACCGTATCCGTATCATTGTCCAGCTGGTAGTGGTTGCCGCTTTGGTGACAATCGTAAGCGAAGTGTTGAAGGCATTTGCATACGATGTCAGTGTGCAATTATCCGTTTACGTAGGTCTGATTATTACGAATTGTATCTTGATGGGACGTCTTGAAGCGTTTGCGATGGCAAACGGCCCGTGGGAATCTTGTCTGGACGGTCTGGGCAATGGCTTAGGCTATGCCAAGATTTTGATTATCGTGGCGTTTATCCGTGAACTTTTAGGCTCAGGTACGTTGTTAGGCTACAATATATTGAATTACGATGCCATTAAGGAGGCGGGATATGTGAACAACGGCTTGATGTTGATGCCGCCTATGGCATTGATTATTGTGGCTTGCCTGATATGGTACCAGCGTGCGAAACATCCCGAATTACAAGAAAAGGAATAATAAGGAAAGGTAATGATTATGGAACATTTTATAAGTTTATTGGTCCGTTCAATCTTTGTGGACAATATGATTTTTGCATTCTTTCTGGGTATGTGTTCGTATCTGGCTGTGTCGAAGAATGTAAAAACTGCCCTCGGGTTAGGTATTGCCGTTACGTTCGTATTGGTTGTGACTTTACCGGTCAACTATTTGCTTCAGACCAAAGTGCTTGCGGCAGACGGTATCTTGGGCATTGATTTAAGTTTTTTGAGCTTCATCCTCTTTATTGCCGTTATTGCTGCCATCACCCAGTTGGTAGAAATGGTTGTAGAGCGTTTCAGTCCTTCATTGTATGCTTCATTGGGTATCTTCTTGCCTTTGATTGCCGTGAATTGTGCGATTATGGGTGCGTCTTTGTTTATGCAGCAACGCATTGGCTTGGGAGAGTCTGACCCGAAATTTATCGGCAATGTATGGGACTCTGTTTCATACGCCTTGGGGTCGGGTATAGGCTGGCTGCTGGCAATTGTGGGCCTGGCTGCCATTCGTGAGAAGATGGCTTACTCCAATGTGCCTGCTCCGTTGAAGGGCTTGGGCATAACTTTCATTACAGTAGGCTTGATGGCTATGGCATTTATGTGTTTCTCAGGTTTGAACATCTAATAAAGAAAGGAATAAGACAATGGACATGAATTTTATATTAGCAAGCATTGGAGTATTCCTGGTGACTATTCTGGTGTTGGTCATCATTTTGTTGGTGGCGAAAAAGTTCTTGGTAACTTCGGGTAAGGTAAAACTGACCATTAACGGAGAAAACCAGTTGGAAGTAGAGTCTGGTTCGACATTGCTGAACACCTTGGCTGTAAACAATATATTCCTGTCATCGGCTTGTGGCGGGAAAGGGTCTTGCGGGCAATGCAAGTGCCAGGTTTTGGAAGGTGGGGGAGAAATCCTTCCTTCGGAAGTAGGGCATTTCAGCCGTAAGCAGCAGAAAGACCATTGGCGTTTGGGATGTCAGGTGAAAGTGAAAGGCGATATGGCTATCAAAGTGCCTGAATCTGTCTTGGGTGTGAAGGAATACGAATGTACCGTTATTTCGAACAAGAATGTGGCAACATTCATCAAGGAATTCAAGGTGCAATTGCCTGCCGGCGCACACATGGACTTTATCCCCGGTTCGTATGCACAGATTAAGATTCCGGCATTTACGATGGATTACGACAAGGATATTGACAAGTCATTGATCGGCGATGAATATTTGCCTGCATGGAAGAAGTTCAATATGTTTTCGTTGAAGTGTGTAAATACGGAGCCTACCATTCGTGCTTATTCAATGGCGAACTATCCGGCAGAGGGTGATGTATTCATGTTGACGGTCCGTATTGCCACGCCTCCGTTCAAGCCCGACCGCAGTGGTTTTATGGATGTGAATCCGGGTATCGCATCTTCTTATATCTTTACGCTGAAGCCGGGTGACAAGGTGCTGATGAGCGGTCCTTACGGTGATTTCCACCCGATATTCAATTCAAAGAAAGAAATGATTTGGGTAGGAGGTGGTGCCGGTATGGCTCCGTTGCGTGCACAAATTATGCACATGACTCGCACACTGAACACACACGACCGTGAAATGCATTATTTCTATGGCGCCCGTGCATTGAATGAAGTGTTCTATTTGCAAGATTTCCTGCAATTGGAAAAAGATTTCTCGAACTTCCATTTCCATTTGGCGCTTGACCGTCCTGACCCTGCAGCCGATGCCGCAGGCGTGAAATATACTCCGGGCTTCGTGCATCAGGTGATGTATGAAACTTACTTGAAGAATCACGAGGCACCCGAAGACATTGAGTACTATATGTGCGGTCCGGGTCCGATGTCGAAAGCTGTCGTCAACATGTTGGATAGCTTGGGAGTGGATTCATCTTCTATTATGTACGACAATTTCGGATAAGATAAAGAGCTTTAATCAAAAACAGTTCTAAACAGGTGCTTTGAATATCAAGGAGAATCAACGTAAGTTTCTGATTCTCCTTGATATTTTTATGAATGTCCTTTAGCGAATCTGACCGAGTTGAAAACGCAGTAATACTGCGTTTGCCGATGAAGTTATATCCATAGGCGAATGCAGTATATATTCAATCGCAGATGCAGTATATATTCAACCGCTGATGCAGTATATATTCATTTTTCAGGGGTATATATTGGCTGTTGGCGGACATTCATTTTTTATTTAATCCTTCCCGATAATCCAGGCAAATAATCGGCAGGCAAACAGTCCGTCAGTTTCATCTGTTGAGAAAGCATGTACAGCTTCCACACACCCGTCTTTTATATTCCAATTTCGCTTATGCGTTAATGTTATGTAAATCTAAGCGGTTTACTTTTTAATATATCACAGTTTTTTATTATTTTTGTACGATTTTTTTTGAGACATGAAGATTAAGGAAGTTTTGAATGCCCTTGAGATGTTCGCGCCTCTGCCTTTGCAAGACGGTTTTGATAATGCCGGTTTGCAAATCGGATTGACAGACGCGGAGGTTACAGGGGCTTTGTTGTGTTTGGACGTGACTGAAGCTGTGGTGGACGAAGCAATAGCTTTGGGATATAATTTGATAGTATCACACCATCCGCTTATCTTTAAAGGATTCAAGTCGGTTACGGGTAAAGACTATGTGGAGCGATGCGTTATTAAGGCTATTAAGAACGATATTGTAATTTATTCGATGCATACCAATTTGGACAATGCTTTGTTGGGAGTAAATTATAAGATTGCAGAAAAAATAGGATTGAGGCAAGTGCGTGTATTAGAGCCTAGAGAAAACGCATTATTGAAGCTGGTGACATTCGTACCGATGAAACACGTCGACCAAGTACGTGATGCTCTGTTTGGAGCAGGTTGCGGTTGTATAGGCAACTATGATGCTTGTAGTTATAATATAGAAGGAATCGGGACATTCCGGGCTGGAAACGGTACACATCCTTATTGTGGTAAAATAGGTGAATTACATCACGAAGAAGAGATGCGGATAGAAACCATTCTTCCGGTGTATAAGCGGGATGTAGTAACCAAAGCTTTATTGGCAGCCCATCCTTATGAAGAACCGGCATTTGATTTTTATCCGGTGCAAAACAAATGGAACCAGGCAGGGGCAGGCATCATAGGTGTCTTGGAAGAACCGGAAACAGACGGTGACTTCCTGCGTCGCGTCAAGCAGATTTTTGAAGCAGGCTGCGTGAAACATTCGCGGCTGACAGGAAGGTTAATCCGAAATGTAGCTTTGTGTGGAGGAGCGGGAGCATTTCTGCTGCCACGTGCTATAGCCAGTCAGGCTGATGTGTTTATAACAGGCGAAGTGAAGTATCACGATTATTTTTATTATGAGAATAGTATTTTGATTGCAGAAATAGGCCATTACGAAAGCGAACAATACACTAAAGAATTGATTTGTTCTTTATTAGAGAAAAAATTCCCATCATTGGAACTTCGTATGACCCGAATCAATACAAATCCGATTAAATATTTATAAAGCATTATGGCGAAAGAAGTAAAAAAAGATCCTAGTGAACTGAGTGTGGAGGAAAAACTGAAAGCTTTGTACCAATTGCAGACCATGTTGTCTGAAATTGACAAAATCAAGACTTTAAGAGGTGAACTTCCGTTGGAAGTACAAGACTTGGAAGATGAAGTGACAGGCTTAAGCACCCGCATCGAAAAGATTAAAGGTGAAATAGAAGAATTGAAATCGAACGTTGCTACCAAGCGTATTGAAATTGAAACAGCCAAGGCTTCAATCGATAAATACAAAGCACAACAAGACAATGTGCGTAATAATCGTGAATATGATGTGCTGACAAAGGAAATCGAATTCCAAACCTTGGAAGTGGAATTGTGTGAAAAACGCATCAGAGAGTATACCTCTTCTATCGAATCAAAACAAGAGGAAATAGAAAAGAACACACATACCCTGGAAGAAAGAAAGAAAGACTTGGAGATGAAGAAAAATGAATTGGATGAAATCATTTCTGAGACTAAACAGGAAGAGGAAAAACTCCGCGACAAGGCAAAAGCATTGGAAGCAACTATCGAACCGCGTTTGCTTCAGGCATTCAAGCGCATTCGTAAAAACTCTCGAAACGGATTGGGAATTACTTATGTGCAGCGTGATGCATGTGGGGGATGCTTTAATAAGATTCCGCCTCAAAAACAATTGGACATCCGTATGCGAAAGAAAATCATTGTGTGTGAATATTGTGGACGCATCATGATTGACCCGGAACTGGCAGGAGTAATGCCTGAAAGACACTTGGAAACAAAAGTGAAATGATTTTTACCTGCAAAATATATGGGTCGCCCCAGCGAGCAAAGACATCTTGAGCTTTGTCCGTTGGGGCGATTCTTTTCATTCATAGTTCCTCATACGCCGGTACGGTGGGCAAGAATGTATAAGAGTGCGTTGCATAATCAATGTGGCAACAATAATGGTGGATTCCATTGCTCACAATCAGATATTCTACTTTCAGCACCATATTATAACGCGTAATTTGGTCGAATACAGCTTGCGTGATTTCCACATTTGGGGCTTTATATTCTATAATCATCCGGGCGGTCAGATTGCGGTTATAAAGCACCGTATCGCACCGCCTTTTCATTCCGTTCAGATTCAATTGGATTTCATTAGCCAGCAATCCCCAAGGATAACCTTTGTGCTCCAGCAAATAATGAGTGAAATGCTGCCGCACCCATTCTTCGGGTGTAAGGGTAACATATTTCTTGCGTAACACATCGAATATGAATTTTTTCCCGTCTTTGTTAGCAATTTTAAACGGATAAGGAGGTAAGTTTAATTCCAACATTTTATATCTTTGTATGAATAGCGTGAATAATTTATCATACAAAGTTACAAAAAAGTATGGCAAAAGAAATAACTTACGAAGAAATAGCCCGCAACCTGAAAAATAAAAACTATGCTCCCGTTTATTTCCTGATGGGAGAAGAGGATTACTATATCGACCGCATATCCGAATACATCATGCAATACGTTTTGACAGAGTCGGAGAAAGAGTTTAACCAGACCGTAGTATATGGAACAGACACAGATATAGCTTCTGTTATTAACGCAGCAAGAAGGTATCCGATGATGTCGAAATACCAGGTGGTTGTAGTTCGCGAAGCACAAAACTTAAAGAACTTGGACGAGTTGACGTATTATCTGCAAAAGCCGATGCTTTCTACCATTCTGGTATTTTGCTATAAACACGGCGCATTAGATCGTAGAAAAAAGCTGACAGCAGAACTGGAAAAGGTAGGTGTGCTGTTCGAATCCCGGAAGCTGAAAGACACTCAACTTCCAGGGTTTATCGCATCTTATTTAAAACGCCGTCAAGTGGAAATTGAGCCAAAAGCCTCAGAAATGATGGCAGAATTTGTAGGGACGGATTTGAACCGAATGGCAGGCGAGTTGGAAAAATTAATTATCACGCTTCCCAAGGGACAACGGCGGATTACACCCGAGCAGATAGAACAGAATATCGGCATCAGTAAGGACTTTAATAATTTCGAATTGCGGAATGCATTAATCGTAAAAGACGTATTCAAAGCGAATCGAATAGTAAAATATTTTGAAGAAAATCCAAAACACAATCCGTTGCAGGTTACGCTGGCTGTATTGTTCAATTTCTTTGCCAACCTGATGTTGGCATACTATGCTCCCCAAAAAAATGAAGAGGGAGTGGCCGCTCAACTCAGCCTGCGATCCCCGTGGCAAGCACGCGATTACCTGGCTGCCATGAAACACTATTCGGGAGTAAAAGTAATGAAGATTATCGAATGCATCCGTCAATGCGATGTTCGTTCGAAAGGTGTGAACAACGCTTCGGTTTCCGACGGGGAATTGTTGCGTGAACTGATTTATCAAATTCTTCATTGATTGCAGTCCGACTGAAGTCAATCAAGGCAAAGTCACAATACCCACGGTCCAAGGGCAAACGTATCTGTAAAATTATGCAGATGTATCCTCGGTAACGGAGAGGGTTATCCGATCTTGAAAAGAAGAATATCTTCAACATCGGGGCATTTGTGCAAAATTAATCCCTGCATCCAATTTCTAAAGAAACACATTTCCGGAAAGATGAAAAGTTGATTTGCTTCCGTGGCTTGTGTGATTTTGCCATTCTTTTTTCAACCAATATTGCCTACCAGACGAAGATATATTCATAAGCCATTCCAGATAGCTTCTACAAGCTATGAAGATAACTGAAATGGCTATGAATATATCTTTATTTTGCACATCATTATTCTGATGAATCTTAAAGAATAGATTCGGGCTTTTTTTACATTCAGACATATACATTTCTACATTTTGGCTCCAATAAACCTAAAATACATTTGTATTTGTAAATGCCATGAATCGATATGTATATTTGTTTAGGCTGTAGTACAAATGTAAATACATGGTCTTATGGTTATATTGTGTACTTTTATAAATGTACATGATAATTTATACAATGTATTTATACACAGGATAATAGGCTAAAACCCAACAATCTATGAAGAATTAATGAAATAATATTTTATATGGCATTAAATAACTGTTTACATTTCTATATTATCGAAGTGTAAACAATCAAAATTATAGTATAATAATCTATATCCTAGTAGTTTATATGAATTTGTTAAAGTTAAAAAGAACTTGAAACTGATGGTTTACAGATGTAAACATTAGATATGATTACAAATGTAATTCATGGTTATGTAATTTTGTTATTTGTTTTTCCATATGTAAATTTGCAAATGAAAATAAAAAGCATTACATTTGTAATCATTAAGATTATATACACAAATAATTATAATGAAAGACCGTATTTTACAAATCATACAAGAGGAGTTGTTAACCAATGCCGAATTTGCTGAAAAAATAGGCATATCGACATCTTCTCTGTCGCACATATTGACAGAGCGGAATAAACCTAGCCTGGAAGTGGTCATGCGCATTCACAAGGCTTATCCTTCTATTAACTTGAATTGGTTGCTTTATGGTGAAGGTGAAATGAAAGTCGTTGAAGAAGGTACCACAGATGGAAATAGCCGTCTGTACAGCAATGAGAATCCAGAAAATGCAAGCGGATATCCGGTTCGTTTTGATTTTCGCAAGGAAAACGCGTCTTCCACTCCAGGAAATGGTATGCAAAACACTGTAAAAGAAGAAATTAAATATATAGAAAAACCTCATCCGAAAATAGTTGAAATACGTATTTTCTTTGATAATGGAACATATCAGGTATTCAGGCCAGAGAAATCTTGATTATCTGTGGAAGTGGATGGGCAAAAGCGATGGAGTTTTCTCTATAGATTGAGGTAAATTCGTTATCTTTGTACTGTGAAACGAATTTACCTCAATTTATTTTATGAAGAAATACATTCTTGATTTGACTGTTACAGAAAACATACGTTTGCATGCAAACTATGTATTACTCAAGTTGACCCAGGCTGAGCCGTTGCCTGAAATGCTTCCGGGGCAGTTCGCCGAAATACGGGTAGACGGTTCGAACACGACATTCCTGCGTCGTCCTATTTCTATTAATTACGTAGACCGCCAGAAAAATGAGGTCTGGTTCTTGATTCAGCTAGTTGGTGATGGTACACGTAAATTGGCTACCGTGAATCCTGGGGACACAGTTAATGTGGTCATGCCGTTAGGAAACGGTTTTACAGTCCCAGAAGACACTGCTACTAAGGTGTTGCTGATAGGTGGAGGTGTAGGCACGGCTCCTTTACTTTATTTAGGCGAGACTTTGTTGAAGAAAGGCTTGAAACCTACATTCTTGTTGGGAGCACGCTCGAAGAATGACTTGTTGCAACTGGACTTGTTCGAGGCATTGGGCGATGTCCATACTACTACCGAAGACGGAAGTATGGGAGAGAAAGGGTATGTCACGATGCACAGTGTACTGAGAGACAATACGTTCGATCTAATCTGCACATGTGGTCCTAAACCAATGATGATGGCCGTGGCCAAATATGCCAATCAGCAGAGCATAGCGTGTGAAGTGTCGCTAGAGAACACGATGGCATGCGGTGTGGGGGCTTGCCTTTGCTGTGTGGAAAACACCCGGGATGGCCATGTGTGTGTATGTAAAGAAGGTCCTGTATTTAATATAAAGAAACTATTATGGCAGATTTAAGTGTAAACATAGGAAAACTGGCTTTATCGAATCCGGTGATGACTGCATCGGGAACATTCGGTTACGGACTTGAATTCCAAGACTTTGTGGATTTGGGGAAAATTGGAGGAATTATCGTGAAGGGGACGACACTTCATCACCGTGAAGGAAATCCTTATCCGCGTATGGCGGAAACACCGATGGGCATGCTGAATGCTGTGGGACTACAAAACAAAGGGGTGCATTATTTTGCAGAACATATCTACCCACAAATCAAAGACATCCGTACCAATATGATTGTGAACGTGTCTGGATCGCAAATAGAGGATTATGTGGAAACAGCAAGCATTATCGACGGCCTGGACTGCATCCCGGCTATTGAGCTGAACATCTCATGCCCGAATGTCAAGCAAGGTGGGATGGCTTTCGGAGTAACAGCTCATGGAGCCGCCGAGGTTGTATCTGCAGTGCGAAAAGCTTATCACAAGACATTGATCGTGAAACTGTCGCCCAATGTGACCGACATCACAGAAATAGCGCGTGCAGTGGAAACTGCCGGAGCAGACAGTGTATCACTCATCAACACGCTGCTGGGAATGGCAATAGATGCCGAAAAGCGTAAACCGGTCTTATCCACTATCACTGGAGGGATGAGTGGAGCAGCAGTGAAGCCTATCGCCTTGCGCATGGTATGGCAAGTAGCAAAAGCCGTGAAGATACCTGTCATTGGGTTAGGTGGAATTATGAATGCCCGCGATGCCGTGGAGTTCCTGCTTGCTGGAGCAACCGCCGTACAGATAGGTACGGCCAACTTCATTGATCCGGCTATAACCGTAAAAGTAGCGGAAGGTATCAACGACTATCTAGACCGCCATGGATTTGCTTCAGTTCGTGACATCATCGGCGCGTTGGAATATTAAAAATAATTTACATATGCGAATGGCATACTGAAAATGCAAATAAAATAATTGGCCACAGATTTTTTTACTTTTTTGTCAAGAGAGAGGAAAAAATAAATCTGTGGCCTTTTTTCGTGAATATGTAGATTTGAAATAAATGTAAAGAAATATCTTACTTCAGTAAGTCCGGACGCAACCGTTTGGTACGCTCTAAAGATTGTTGAAACTCCCATTCACGTATCTTTGCTTCGTGCCCCGAAAGCAGAACATCGGGTACCTTCCATCCTTTGTATTCTGCGGGACGGGTATAGACTGGTGGAGCCAGTAAATTATCTTGAAATGAATCGGACAGTGCCGATTGCTCGTCGGATATCACACCAGGGATAACCCGTACGATGGCATCAGATATGACGGCTGCCGCCAGTTCGCCTCCAGTTAGTACGTAATCGCCGATACTGATTTCCTTCGTAATAAAATGTTCGCGGATGCGGTAATCGATGCCTTTGAAATGCCCGCACAAGATAATCAGGTTTTGAGTCATCGACAAGGTGTTCGCCATTTTCTGGTCGAACTGCTCGCCGTCAGGGCTTGTGAAAATCACTTCGTCATAGTCGCGTTCAGCTTTCAGGGCCGAAATGCAACGGTCTATCGGCTCTATCTTCATCACCATTCCTGCACATCCGCCGAAAGGATAATCGTCTACTTTTCGGTAGCGGTCGAAGGTGTAGTCACGTAAATTATGGATATGAAATTCAGCGATGCCTTTCTTTTGTGCCCGGCTCATGATGGAGCAGTTGAAAAAGCCCTCAATCATTTCGGGCAAAACGGTAATAATGTCTATTCGCATGTTTCCTTGTTATTTTTTTGCAAAAGTACGAAGTTTCCGTTGTTCCCGTACCGCACACTGGCACATTTTTGCTATTTTTGCAAGAAACATCCGAAACGAACATGACAGAAACAGAAAGAATCGACCAGTTGCGTGAAGAATTGCACCTTCACAACTATAAATATTATGTAGAGAATGCGCCCGTCATTTCCGATCAGGAGTTCGACCACCTGATGCGCGAACTGCAAGACCTCGAAGCCCGACATCCGGAGCATTACGACCCCAATTCGCCCTCGGTGCGGGTGGGCAGCGACATCAATAAGAACTTTGTCCAGGTAGAGCACCGTTATCCGATGCTTTCGTTAGGGAACACCTATTCGCAAGCCGAAGTGACGGAGTTTTACGAGCGTATTGCCAAAGCACTGAACGAAGATTTTGAGATCTGCTGCGAACTGAAATACGACGGCACTTCCATTTCGTTGACTTATGAAGACGGCAAGCTGGTACGTGCCGTGACACGTGGAGACGGTGTGCGAGGCGATGACGTGACCGATAATGTGAAGACCATTCGGGCTATTCCGCTGGTGCTGCACGGCGACGGCTATCCCCGCCAATTCGAAATGCGCGGCGAAGTGCTGATGCCCTGGAAGGTGTTCGAGGAACTGAACCACGAACGCGAACTGCGTGAAGAGCCTTTGTTTGCCAATCCGAGAAATGCGGCTTCGGGCACGCTGAAGTTGCAGAACTCTGCCGAAGTAGCAGCCCGCAAGCTTGACTCTTATCTTTATTATATGTTGGGCGAAAACCTGCCTCACGACGGACACTATGAAAACCTGCAAGAGGCTGCCCGATGGGGCTTCAAGGTTTCGCACGTGACACGCAAGGTGAAGACCCTGCAGGAGATATTCGACTTCATCAATTATTGGGATGTAGAACGGAAGAATCTGCCCGTGGCTACCGACGGCATTGTGTTAAAGGTAAATTCTTTGCGCCAGCAACGCAATTTGGGCTATACAGCCAAATCGCCGCGTTGGGCTATCGCCTACAAGTTTCAGGCAGAACGTGCTTTGACCCGATTGCTGAAAGTTACTTATCAGGTAGGGCGCACGGGAGCCGTAACACCTGTCGCTAATTTGGAACCTGTGCAATTGGCGGGAACGGTAGTCAAACGCGCTTCGTTGCACAACGCCGACATCATTGCCTCACTTGATTTGCATATTGGCGATAACGTCTATGTAGAAAAGGGAGGCGAAATCATTCCGAAAATAACAGGTGTAGACGTGGCATCCCGTCCCGAAGGAAGCGAGAAAGTAACCTTCATCACCCATTGTCCCGAATGTGGAAGCCCGTTGGTGCGTTACGAAGACGAGGCAGCCTATTACTGCACCAACGAAAGTTCCTGTCCGCCGCAGATAAAAGGGAAGATCGAGCATTTTATCAGCCGCCGTGCGATGAACATCGAAGGTTTGGGACCTGAAACCGTCGACCAATTCTACCAGGAAGGACTGATACACGATGTAGCAGACCTCTACACGCTGAAGGCAGAAGACCTCGTACGGCTAGAACGCATGGGCGAAAAGTCGGCAGAGAACATCATTCAAGGTATTGCCCGTTCGCGCGAAGTGACTTACGAAAGGGTGCTTTTTGCATTAGGCATCCGTTTTGTAGGTGAAACAGTTGCAAAGAAAGTGGCACGTGCTTTCCGTTCCATCGAGGCATTGGCTACAGCTACGCTTGACGACCTGATTCACGTAGACGAAATCGGCGAGAAGATAGCTGGCAGCATACTGCGTTATTTTGCCGACGAGAAAAACCGCAACCTTATCGAACGCCTGCGTACGGCTGGGCTGAAGCTGGAAGCCGATGAAGAAGACCTTGCAGGGCATACCGATAAGCTACAGGGAAAGTCGATTGTCATCAGCGGCGTATTCGCCCGTCATTCGCGCGATGAATATAAGGAGATGATAGAGAAGCACGGAGGGAAGAACGTGGGCAGTATCTCGAAAAAGACCAGTTTCATCCTTGCCGGCGAAAACATGGGTCCCAGCAAGCTGGAAAAAGCCCGTGCACTAAGCATACCTATCCTAAGTGAAGATGAGTTTCTGAATATGATAAACGGATAAAAATAAAATGAGCTCCGCAAACAGCCAATACCCCTGAAAAATGAATATATACTGCAACCGCGATTGAATATATACTGCATTCGCGATTGAATATATCTGCATCCACTTACGGATATATACTTCATCGGCTGACGCAGTACTACTGCGTTTTTCACCTCAGTCGGATTGGCTAAGAGCCTGTTTAAATTTTCCAATAAAGTAAGAAGCTGTTTTGAATTTCTCCAAAAAGTTTTTCTTGGCTTGATGTATCCGTT
>ENA-OPNJ01000299-OPNJ01000299.1-human-gut-metagenome-genome-assembly--contig:-NODE-299-length-24348-cov-6.541555_pt1 | contig 24348 bp, 17 predicted proteins | sample MGYA00241535_ERZ501767 | MGnify/ENA primary metagenome ERZ501767 (study PRJEB25962, sample SAMEA2042564) | human gut metagenome | biome: human gut; feature: human-associated habitat; material: faeces...
CGCCGTTTGAACGGCTTATTTCAAGAATTTCTGTCCGATCGAGTAAATTAATTAGCTGACCATATGCCGGCTGTCCGATAAAATGGCTACCTTTGTTCATGGTTCCTTTAGTTTTGTTGCAGAAACAAAGATAACCAAAAGGCTGGACCTCCCAATCGGAGATTCAGCCTAATTTTTTGTACTGTCAAAAAGTTTTAGCGGACAGTAATAATTCTCAAGGATGCTTCCGCCACGGCGATTTATGGGGCACGAGGAGCCAACGGAGTCATGCTTATAACCACAAAGACGGGAACGGAGAACACGAAGGCGAAAATCAACGTCACCTACGAGCACTCGTTCCTCCAGCCGGTAAATGTCGTGGACTACACCGACGGCGTGACATTCATGGAAACATACAACTACGCCCATAGGATGCGGTCGTCATCTCCGCTTCAGAAATATAGCGACGTGAAGATTGAGGGAACGCGGAATCACGTGAACGAGTACGTCTATCCCGACGTAGACTGGTACAGCCTCATGCTCAAGAAGTTCACGATGAACGAAAGGGCGAACATCAACATCCAGGGAGGAGGTTCACACGTGACATACTACATGTCCCTTCAGCTCAACCACGACAGCGGAATGCTGAACGTTCCGAAGAACTACTCACTGGACAACAACCACAACCAGATGAGGTACATCTTCCAAAACAACCTCCAATACAAAGTCTCAAATTCGACAACACTCGGACTGAGGATGAACGCGCAAATTTCCAACCTCAAGTCTCCGAACACATCGTCTGACGCGATTTTCAAGGAAATTTACAAGAACAACCCAGTGCTCTATCCGGCCGTATTCCCAGACGACGGATGCGGTCACATGAAGTTCGGTTCCGAGTTCATAAGTTCGGGAAGCTACTATACCAACCCTTACGCGAACATGCTCAACTCTTTCAAGGAGGTGAACGAGAACAAGCTCAATGTCTCGCTCAACTTCGACCAAAAGCTTGACTTCATCACTCAGGGGCTATCCCTCTCTGCACTGGTCAACTTCAACGCTTGGTCATACGCTTCATACACAAGGTCGCTTTCGCCATATCTCTACCGTGTTGCGCCCGACAGCTATAACGTCGTGGCAGACAAATATGTGCTCGACCTGCTCAAGGAAGGAGAGACCTACATCAACCAGTCTGGAGTCACCAAGACATCGGACAATCTATTCTATTTCGATGCAAGGGCAAACTACAACAGGCGCTTCGGAAAGCACACCGTCACGGGAATGCTCATGTACATGATGAGACAGTACCGCACATCAGTGCTCCCGAGCCGCAACCAGGGATTCTCCGGACGCGCTACCTACGACTACGACAACCGCTACCTCGCCGAGGTGAACTTCGGCTACAACGGTACGGAAAGGCTCGGCAAGGGCGAAAGGTTCGAACTCTTCCCGGCTATGTCTCTCGGATGGGTGGTCAGCAATGAGAACTTCTGGACTCCGCTGAAGAATGTGGTGACCCACCTCAAGATTAGGTCATCCTATGGACTCGTTGGTAGCGACGAGACTGGAGGCAGCAATGCTCCGTACTATATGTATATGTACAAGGTCAATCTCTACGGAGGACCATTCTTTCAGTCAGGAATGCAAAGTGACTATTCCTACAATTACAACGGGCCGATTATCACGGACTATCCTGTCGAGAACCCGTCATGGGAACGCTCGAAACAGTTTGACTTAGGTCTGGACATCCATCTTTTCAACGACCTCCAGATTGTCTTCGACTGGTTTGACTACCAGCGGGAAAGAATACTGATCGAGAGGGCGTCATTCCCAGACATCATGGGATATATGGGAGTGAAGCCGTGGGCAAATCTCGGCAAGGTAAACAACCGGGGCGTGGATTTCAGCGTCAACTACCGCAAGGAAATTATCCCCGAACTCACCATCGACCTGCGTAGCAACTTCACCTACACGGCGAACAAACTGGTCTATAAGGACGAACCAGAGTACGACTACTCATGGCAGACCCAGACAGGAAAGCCGCTCAATGCCCTATACGGATTCATCTGCGACGGGTTCTTCTCCGACGAAGAGGACATCGCCAGACACGCCGACCAGAGTTTCTTCGGAAGTCACGTAATGCCGGGAGATCTGAAATACAGGGACATAAACGGAGACGGAGCTATCACGTCCGAGGACAAGGTGATGCTCTCTCCTTATGGAAGCACTCCGCGCATACAGTATGGTTTCGGCATCAGCGTGACCTGGAAAAAGTTGGACGCGAGCGTATTCTTCAACGGCTCGGCCAAGCGGAAAATTATGCTTGACCCGAGTTCGATGCAGCCTTTCAACCAGTCATGGACGGCGGACCGCAACCTGATGCAGTGGATTGCCGACGGTTACTGGAAAGAAGGCACAGACAACTCCAAGGCCGTGTGGCCTAGGCTCGCAACCGCACAGGCACAGCAGGAAAACAACCTCAATCCGAGTACATTCTGGATGAAAGACGGCAGTTTCCTCAGATTCAAGACGCTTGAAGTTGGATATACCTTCCCGCATTGCAGGGTCTATGTAAGCGGCGACAACCTTGCCGTATGGTCGACGTTCAAGTATTGGGATCCGGAGCTTCAATACAGCACCTACCCTCTAAGCCGGACCTTCAACGTCGGCGTTCAGGTCAATTTCTGAGAAAAACGAGGTGACGACACATAATAAAATATAAGATAATGAGACACAATAAATTGCCATATTTATTCCTTTTATTTTCCCTGACTGCGGCAGTTCCTTCCTGCGGATTTTTGGACGTGGTACCGCCGGAGACCGAGGGCCCGGACGATTTTCTTCTGGAAGCCGAGGACGCGCTGCAATATCTGTACGGATGCTACGGAACCCTTCAGAACAAGAACACGAAGGTCCTATCCTACAACACGCTGGCTTTCGGAAGCGATGAGATTGTGGGACCGGAGACGGTGTATGACAACTTCCGCAAGCAGCAGTGCAACCAAATTACCGGTTTCAACGTGGCAGCAAACGGAGGCGTGTGGAGCGACTACTACACCGGGATAGGCTACTGCAACAAGTTTATTGCCGACCTCCGGGCAACGGAGGTGAAAAACCTCACGAACAGCGACAGGACTGCATACCTTGCGGAGGCGAAGTTCCTCAAGGCCTATTACCACTACAAACTGATGTCGGCCTGCGGTCCGATTCCGATCATTGATGAGCAGCTTCCGATGTCAACGTCCAAAGAGCATATTCCCGGACGTTCGCATTTCGACGCGTGCACTGACTATGTAGTTCGACTATGCGACGAGGCCTATCCTGAACTGGAGACAGGCTTCGACAACAACGCCCGCTCCTACGGCCGCGCGACCAAGCTAGCCGCAAAGGTGCTCAAGGCCAAGGTGCTCGTGCTTGCCGCGTCACCATTGTGGAACGGTTCGTTCTACGACAAGTCATGGAAGAACGAGAACTTCGAGACCCCGGGCTATGGTCATGAATTAGTCTCTGGAACTTACGACCCGGCAAAATGGGAACGGGCCGAGAAAGCCTGTCTTGAAGCCATTGAGGAGGCTGAAGAGAACGGGCACAGGCTCTTTTCCGTTGAGGATTCGGAGGTTCTCAGAGCCGCCGACGGCATTCCTCTCCCGAGAATACCTGTAACGGACGAGTCGGCGAGGAAAGAGATTGCCAAAAAGGTCATGATGTTTCGCTACCTCAGCGTCGCACGTCCTAATCAGGGAAACAAGGAGATCCTTTGGGGAATGTTGTGGCTCACGAACGAGATTTGCTCATGGGCGTCATATCCCCACTATGTACTTGTGAAGGAGAACGGGCAGCCGAAAGGAGGCTGGGGAATGATAAGCCCGACACTTCAGAGCGTAGAGTCCTTCTTCACGAAAAACGGAAAGCGCCCGGCCGACGACCCTGTCTTTCCTAGCGAGGGAGACTGGTTCAGACGGGCAGGTTTCGAAGGAAGTCAGGAAAATGTAATCAACCTCTGCGCGAACAGAGAGGCACGGTTCTATGCTGCAATATCTTTTGACGGGGATGAATACTCCCCGGTAATCGCCAACGGTGCGCCGCTCTTCGTCAACGCCCTGAATCCGGACGAGAATGGCTACAATACAGACAAGTATGGTGTGAACAACAATTCCAGAACAGGATTCTGGAACAAGAAGTTGGTGCACCCGAACACTCGCTATGATAAATGGGGCAACGACAACACCGGTTCAATGGCCAACCACCCGTGGGCGGTTTTCCGTCTTGCAGACCTCTACCTCATGTACGCCGAGGCATGTGCTCACACCGGGCACATAACCGAGGGCCTGGACTACCTCAACCGAATCCGCCGCAGAGCCGGAATCCCGGAATACACAGCTGCCGAAGTCAGTGGCTCCGAGGCCTTTCTCAAGGCCGTGCTGGAAGAGAGGTTCTGCGAGCTATATCTTGAAGGCTGGCGTTTTGAGGACATAAGGAGATATGTGAACGGTGCAAAATATATGGGACACGACAACTATCAGGGTCTCAACGTTCTGGAGAAGAATCCCTCTTTCGACTCGTTCAACGTCAGGACGCAGGTCGAGCAGCAGTATATGTGGCACAACAGGATGTACCTCCAGCCGGTGCCTGATGCCGAGGTGTATGCCAACCCGCAGATGGTCCAGGCTCCGCTTTACTGACAGACTGCCCCATGATTTCTAAACATCAGAAGAAATGAAAAGATTCATATTCATACAATTGGCCTGCCTCGCGCTCGCCATTTCGTGTTCGGAACGAAAGGAGATGGACATCTTCCCCGAACATTACAAGACCATCATCTACATCAAGGAAAGCAGCACGGAATATGTGACCATCGATGCGACCGCCGCCGACCGCACGCTCGACTTCACCGTCTGCAAGGCCGGCAGCGACATCGGAACAAGGGTACACGCAGAACTGACCCCACTCCTCCAGAGCGAGCTTGACGAGAATTTCAATGCTGGCGGTGCTTCGGTCAGGTACATGATTCTGCCGGAAGATACCTACACCATGGACACGCCTCTCGTTCTGGATTTCTCTGAAAGCGAGACATACAAGGTCATCGCCTGCACCCTCAGTTCGGAAAAGTTGGCACAGCTGAGCTCGTCAAATCCCGGAACGCGCTATGTCCTGGGATTCAGGCTCAGCAGTGAAAGCACTTCTGTGAATGAAAAATGCGCTACATATATGTGCGAGATAAGCGATGTCATCGTCCCTACAATCGGTTTCGAGAGAGCCGGGCTCAACCGCGTCAGCGCGGCAATAGACGAGACATGGCCTGGAGACAAGATGGAAATCAGCATACCGGTAGAGGTAAAGTCGCTTGACAACAGGTGGGACATAGACGCCAAGGTAATCATCGATGAAGAGTATCTCAAGACATACAATGCCGTGAACCTGACCGACTACGCCCTTCCGGCCGACGGCTATGAGGCATCTACATCAGTCTCCCTGCACTCGACGGAGCAGAAGGCATACGTGAAGGTGTCGGTCGGCGGAATCTCAAAGTTGCTAAGGCCCGTCATGATCCCACTCCGCCTTACGGACGCGTCACAGTTCAAGGTATCGGAATCCGACGGGATCTGCGCCATTCTCATAGACCCGACAATAAAGTATCCTGTGGAATTTGACCGCACCGAATGGAAATGGCAGGAATGCTGCCACGAGCCATGGGAGAACAGCGGCAATTGCAGCGCCTACTACATGATAGATAATGACATAAATTCCTACTGGCACTACTCATGGGAAGCATCAAGTCCATGCAAGGGTCAAGAAAATCACTGCTTTGTCTTTGACATGGGCCGGACGGAAACCATCACCGGCTTCGGGTACATCGGGCGTCAGAATATGTGGTCCGGCAACGCGCTGAACGCACTGAGCTTTTTCGTGAGCGACGACACGGCCGTATGGGGGCAGTCCGTTCATGACCACACGAACTGGACGAAGATTGTCGATGCTGCAAGCGTTGACAACGGCAATGCGGAACAGAGCATCCCATCACGACTGTTCCGAGGACGCTATCTCAAGGTCATGATTGCCGGTTCAAACGGCAAGGAAGGTAACAACGGCGTCATGAAAGGCTGCATAGCGGAAATAAAGGTATATGGCAAATCAAATTAAAATTATGATGAAAAATAGAATAATATCATTAGTTCTTCTTGTTCTGGCTGTCGCCTGCGGCAAGGGAGAGGGAAACGCGAACCCAGTGCATGACCCTACCGGAAAGTTCGTTGTAGTCAAGGGTACGCAGCTCTATCAGGCGGACGGAAGCAGTTTCATGATAAAGGGAGTCAACCTCAACCACTGGCTTACACCGGAGTCATATATGTTCGGTCTGAAGAACATCTCCGTCACTGAAACAGACAAAGCTTTCAGACAGATGTTAGGCGACGAGTACATGAACTCGTGGTGGAAGCGCTTCATGGAGAATTACTTCACTCTCGACGACTTTCTCTATCTCAACTCCATCGGGGCGAACACAGTACGTATGCCTCTGACCTACAAGATGTTCAACGACACCTTCTATCTCTGTGACAACAGCCCTGAAATGGGATTCGAGTTCATTGACAGGGTGGTGTCCTGGTGCAAGGAAGCCGGACTCTACCTTATTTTGGACATGCACGTGGCTCCGGGAGGACAAAGCGGTGCCCCTCACATTGACGACAGCGATGGCTATCCGAAGCTGTTCGAGAGCGAGGAGAATATGGAGGAATTTTGCAGAATCTGGAAGAAAACCGCGACCCGCTATGCCGATGAGCCGATAATACTCGGATATGAACTCCTCAACGAACCGATAAAAAAGGAATATGAACGCCTCTACCCATATCTCCAGCCCACTTTCGAGAAGGCGGCTGCAGCAATCAGGGAAGTCGATAAAAATCATATCCTTATCATAGGAGGAGCGAACTTTTATGACGATTTCACGCCTCTTACAAATCTTGCCTTCGACTCAAAGATTCTGATGACGCGCCACCGCTACGGCAGCACGGTCGTCAAGGGCGACGCTGAACTTCGCGACAAATACGAGCTTCCCATCTTCATAGGGGAATTCGGGCATTGGAACGGAGGCACGGACATGACGGCGCAGATTGTATCAAACATGAAGTCTTCCGGAATCGGCTACACCTACTGGCCTTTCAAGAAGATGGACAATTGGGAGTCGCTGCTCGGATTCGAGACTCCGGAAGGCTGGCAGCTGATTTCCGCCTTCGTGTCGGCCCAACGCGACACTCCGGTTCAGATTCAGATTGCCTTGGGAAATATCGATGTGGAGAAGGCAAGGAAAGCGATGGAGGATTACCTCGAGAACTGCCTGTTCCGCAACTGCTTTGAAAGGGCGGAAGTAAAGGAAGGGCTTCAGTTCAAATAGAATGCGTATGAAGAATACATTGAAAATATTCGTTGCCGCGGCTCTATGTCTGGCCGCGACATCATGTGCGGACAAGTCGCCGCAGGACAGAGAAATGGATCGCTTTATATCCTCACTCATGAAGAGGATGACCTTTGAGGAAAAAGTGGGACAGCTGAACATGCCCGACCATGGGACTATGACCACGGGAACCGGAGCGTCATTCAACATCGCGGAGCGGATAATCAAAGGCGAGGCAGGTGCGATACTAAATGCGAGGGGATATAAGAAAATATATGAACTTCAACATCTTGCAGTCGATTCGAGTCGTCTTGGAATACCACTGCTGTTCGGAATGGACGTCATCCACGGCTATCAGACAGTGTTCCCTATTCCACTCGGCCTCTCCTGCACATGGGATATGGAAGCAGTGGAGGAATCCGCCCACATTGCAGCAGTGGAGGCCAGCGCCGACGGCACGAACTGGACATTCAGCCCTATGGTTGACCTGGGGCGGGATCCGCGCTGGGGACGGGTTGCGGAAGGAAACGGAGAAGATCCCTATCTTAACGCCAGGATAGCCGAAGCTATGGTTTGGGGCTATCAGGGACGGCCCGGTCACCGTTTCGAAAAGGAGGACCAGATTATGGCCTGCGTGAAGCATTTCGCCCTCTACGGAGCTGCCGAGGCGGGACGGGACTACAACACGGTGGATATGAGCCGACAAAAGATGTTCAACGAGTATATGGTGGGTTACAAGGCTGCAGCTGATGCCGGAGCCGGAAGCTTCATGACCTCATTCAATGTCGTCGATGACGTGCCCGCATCCGTTAACCGCTGGCTTATGACCGATGTTCTGCGCAAACAATGGGGTTGGAACGGATTTGTGGTAACGGACTACATTGCAATCAATGAATGCGTTGACCATGGAGTCGGAAACTATCACGAAGTCGCTGTCAAGGCCCTCAAGGCAGGGGTCGACATGGATATGGTCGGAGAGAGTTTCTTCACACAGGCAAAGTCCGCCGTCGAAGCAGGTGAGCTCAAGATGGAGGATGTTGACCGGGCATGCCGGCGGGTGCTTGAGGCTAAGTACAGGCTCGGCCTATTCAGAGACCCGTACAAGTTCTGCCGTCCGGACGATGTGGAAAGCAGGATGTACTGCGAAAAGCCCAAGGCAGCCGCACGCCGAATATCGGCGGAGTCTTATGTGCTGCTCAAGAATGAGGACAACCTGCTTCCGCTTGAGAGGAAGGGAACGATAGCCCTCATCGGGCCGCTCGCTGACGCCGCCAGGAATATGCCTGGAACATGGTGCGGAGCCGCAACACTTGACAAATATTCCAGCCTGCTTGAAGGAATGAAGGATGTTGCCGGCGGCAATGTCAGGATTCTATACGCAAAGGGTTCCAATCTGACAAGGGACGAGCGGCTCGAAAGGAACTCCACGCTGTTCGGCAAGACTCTCGTCAGGGATTCCCGCAGCGAGAGGGAAATGATTGCCGAGGCCGTCGCAACCGCACGCAGAGCGGATGTCGTCGTGGCTGCTCTCGGGGAATCCGCCGAGATGTCAGGAGAGTGCTCCTGCCGCTCGGATATCACGATTCCTGACGTACAGAAAGACCTGCTCAAAGCGCTTATAGCAACTGGCAAGCCTGTAGTGCTCGTGCTTTTCGATGGTAGAGCCCTTGCCATAGACTGGGAAAGCCGCAATGTTCCAGCCATCTTGAATGTCTGGTTCGGAGGTTCGGAGGCGGCATATTCCATCGCAGACGTGCTCTTCGGTGACGTGAACCCGTCAGGAAAGCTCACTATGACCTTCCCGCAGTCAGTCGGCCAAATCCCGCTCTACTATGCGCAGAAGAATACCGGCCGTCCGGCATACAAACCCAAAAATCCCGAGGACTGGTTCTGGAAATACCGTTCCAACTACCTCGACATCAGCAACGAACCCGTCTATCCTTTCGGCTACGGACTGTCCTACACAAAGTTTGAATATGGGCCAGTGGAACTGTCCTCTTCTCAAATAGCGTCCGACGGCAAAGTCGTCGCGAGCGTCGTCGTGACAAACACCGGCAAAAAAGCCGGCAAGGAAGTGGTGCAGATGTATATACGCGATGTCGTCGCATCTTCGTCACGCCCTATGCGCGAACTCAAGGGATTCGAGAAGATAAGACTTGAACCAGGAGAGAGCCGCACCGTGAGTTTCGAAATCGAGCGCGATGCCTTGTCTTTCTGGAATATGGATATGGAATATGTCTGTGAGCCGGGAGAATTTGAAGTTTTCATAGGACCGGACTCTACGACTGAGAACAAGGCGTCGTTTGTTCTGATGTAAAAAGCTTCTAAGTCAGTGTAAGTATGAATATTCAGAAGTTTTTGTCCATAATCATCGCCATGGCCATCGGGACAGCCGTTTCTTTCTCCAAGGTTATCCCAACGCCCGTCTTCTCCGACAATATGGTGCTCCAGCAGCAGAGCAAAGCAGCGATATGGGGAGAGGCAACTCCAGGAAAAAAAGTGAAGATTTCAGCATCGTGGTCAAAGTCAAAGTTTGAGGCGTATGCCGATGAGAACGGGAAATGGTTCACGAGGATTTCGACACCCAAGGCCGGCGGTCCATACAGAATCGTTCTTGACGATGGAGAGCGGACAGTCATCGACAACGTCCTCATCGGCGAAGTCTGGCTGTGCTCCGGGCAATCCAACATGGAGATGCCTATCAAGGGATTCAACGGGCAGCCGGTGAAGGGCTCTGCGGAAACCATACTGAACGCAAAGCCGGAAATCCCCGTGCGGCACTGTTACGTAAAGAGGGAGACCTCGCTCACTGTGAGAGACAAGTGCACGGCGACATGGACGGAGAACACACCGAAAGACGTAGCCGAGGCCAGTGCGCTCGCATATTTCTTCGCGTCCAAACTCCACGATGTCCTCGGTGTGCCGGTAGGCGTCATCAACGTGTCATGGGGTGGCAGCTGCATAGAGGCATGGATGAGCAAGGAACTGCTTGACAAGGAGTTCGCGGGAGAAATGGACATGAGGGCATACGAACTCGGACGTTGGCCGAAAGATTTCAAGGAATTTGTCCCGGCATGTCTCTACAACGCCATGCTTCATCCGTTGGCTCCATACACGGTCAAGGGCTTCATCTGGTATCAGGGATGCAACAACCGCAACCGTCCGGAGCAGTACAGAAGACTCCAGCCGGCATTCGTAAAGATGCTCCGCGATGAGTGGGGCGATGATTCCCTGCCATTCTATTTCACCCAGATAGCCCCGTTCAAGTACGGAGGCACCGAGGATGACCCTCGGACCGGCTATTTCATGTGGGCACAGGCTCAGACTTTAGAGAAGATTCCGCACAGCGGGATGGCAACTACCGTTGATGTCGGGGAAGCCAACTGCATTCATGCAGCAGACAAAGCCGCGCCCGCGCATAGGCTCGCATATCTCGCTCTGACAAAGGACTATGGCATCTCCGGCCCAGATGTGGATACTCCAGTTGCGGAGTCGTTTGCCTTCGGGAACGGCACGGCGACAGTGACATTCCGCTGCGGTCCTCAGGGTCTCTCGCCCATATCCACTGACCTTCATGGATTTGAACTGGCCGGAGCAGACCATGTTTTCCATCCCGCGACCGCACGAATTGACGACAATGACTGTAAGGTCATTCATGTCCGCTCCGATGAGGTCAAGACACCGGTGATGGTCCGTTACTGCATGAAGAACTGGTTCGTGCCCACGCTCTTCAACTGCTTCGGCATCCCTGCCAGCCCTTTCCGCTCCGATGACCAGGAATAATACCTTGAGACGAACCCGTCCGTCGTCACATAATGCGCTCCGGAAACCTCGAATCTTTTGCTTACGTAATACATATTGTCGATGCTATGATTCTTCCCTGTTATCTTGTTCTGCCAAAATTTGTTTATCCGAGTTTACAAGGTTAATCAACAATGTCGTGGATTCATAACTATACGGATGTCGAATTTTTCTCCGAGTCTTTCCTCAATATCCCGTATGAAACTTTCTTCCTTGACTTCGCAAGCCGCTTCGCTATGCAAGTCTGATGTTAATGTTTATAGTGTGAGCATCTCTCTATTGTTCCTCATAATAATACGAATTATCAATCCCTTTCATAAACATCTCCCTGTCATTAACTCCGGAAGCATCAAGGACATCGGTAAGTCTCATCTTTCCATCAGGGGCTCTCAACTTGAACTGGTTAGTGCCACTAACCAGTTCAGGGTTATCTGTTTTTAGTTTGCCTTTCAGATACTTCCAGTAGTTCCTGTTCTTTGTATAGTCCTCCTGTGCATTCAACACCCCGACTATATCAAGCACACTATACCACCATTTGGAATTCTCCTCATCCCAAAAAAAAATCTCCAGCGTCGTGCAGGCATTCTCACGAGCCGTATCCGCAACCTCCTTTGAATCAATGTCAGCAGAATGAACCGCACCATTGGTTATTTAGGAAACCCTTTTTTACGCAAGAACTGGAGATTGAGCCAGAAAGAGTGCTTGTACGTGTCTGTAAGCGGCTTCCTGTTGGTAACGGCATCATTCATCACTTTCCACTTCCAGTCCTCAAGATTACGTTTTCTGCGGTCCCAATCAACCATCTCTTTGATCAAATCCAATGTGATATCATCAGTTTGGACACCGGATTCCTGCCGCCTCGCTATGCAATCCTGAAGTCAATGTGTATAGTGTGAGCATGTCAATATTGTTTGTTTTACGGCACAAAAATAAGCAAATAACATAATTGGGATTCTAACCGGCACCTATTTTCAGTTCTATTGTGTCTGAAAGTGTCACAGTAGAAGGCTTGAAAACACTTTTAATTGATCCGTATACTTACTTATCGTTGAACTAGGCCTAAGTGGAACCGGTTATATCTTCCACCCTGAATCAATCTCATAAGAAATACTACTAAATCATACTTTTCGTTCTATTATACTTGTATGCTTGCAATATCATAATTTACAAATAAAAACGTGATTATTCTTTGAATTAATTGGAGCTTTTGTTGTCAAAAAAAAACATTATATTTGCGTTTGTGGCAAATTTAAAATGAAAATGAACGAAGATTTAAACAGAATCAAGGTCGTCTTGGTGGAAAAGAAGCGAACTAGCAAGTGGCTAGCCGAAAAGATGGGAAAAGATCCCGCTACTGTGTCTAAATGGTGCACGAACAAGGCCCAACCTAATGTGGCTACACTCGTGGAAATTGCTCGGTGTCTCGAAGTCGATACCAGAGATTTACTGAGGCCGATTACAGAGATTGACGAGATTGAGAGGTAAAGAGATGAGGAAAAAGTGTACTGTACTTGATTTGTTTTGTGGGTGTGGTGGCCTTTCTAAGGGATTTGAAATGGCCGGATATGATATTGTTCTTGGCGTTGATTTTAATCAGCCTGCTTTGAATACTTATGCGTTCAATCATAAGGGAAGCCAAACTCTATATGCGGATTTATCAAAAGATGATACTTTTGATGCAATTGAAGATAAATTAAAAGGGAAAACGATAGATGTTATAATTGGAGGCCCTCCTTGTCAAGGTTTCAGTTTAACAGGCAGAAGACAGTTTGATGACGATAGAAACAAACTGTATCTTGCAATGATTGAGACTGTACGTCGTTTCAAACCTAGAGCCTTTATGATTGAAAATGTTCCAGGTATGGCAACATTGTATAAGGGTGAAGTGAAAGATGAAATCATGAAACGTTTTACGGATATGGGATATAAAATGAATAACAAAATTTTATGTTCAGCGGACTATGGCGTACCGCAAATTCGTAAGCGACTTTTTTTTGTCGGGATTCGAGATGGCGAGGATAAGTTTGAATTTCCCGAGCCTTCTTTCATAAAAGAGAATTATGTTACTTGCGAGCAAGCAATAGGCGACCTGCCAAGTCTAGAACACAGTCTCGGCAGTGACACTATGGATTATGAGTCAGCACCTCAAACGGACTATCAGAAAATGATGCGAGGAAAATGTACTGTCTTACATAACCACAAAGCTATTGATCATAAGCAATTTGTGAAAGACACCATTGCATTGGTACCTGATGGCGGTAATTGGAAAAACTTACCTGCCGGCGTTGGAGAAAGCAGAAAATTTCATATGGCCTGGACTAGATACCGAAGCGATGCTCCGTCTCGTACGATTGATACAGGTCATCGGAATAATTTTCATTACAAATGGAATAGGTGTCCAACTGTCAGAGAAAGTGCACGATTGCAGTCCTTCCCTGATGATTTTGTGTTCCTGGGCACTAAAGGTCAACAAGACAAACAAGTAGGTAATGCAGTACCTTGTCTTATGGCAAAAGCAGTAGGAGTTCAGCTGCTAAAGTATTTGGGTAAAGATGAAAAATAAAGTTTATAATACAATAGATTTATTCGCCGGCTGCGGTGGTCTGATGGACGGGTTTATGCAATCTGGACATTTCAACACGTTAGCGTGTGTTGAATGGGATAAATACCCGTGTCTAACAATAGAGAATAGATTAAGGTCAAGATGGGGACATACGAATGCCTCTAATGAGGTGATTCGATTTGACATTCAACGAACGGATGAACTTATACACGGCTTTGATGACTCAGAGTTCGGAAAGAATCTTGGTCTTAATAAGATAATAGGCAATAAGAAAGTTGATGTCATCATTGGAGGCCCTCCTTGTCAGGCATATTCATTGGCGGGAAGGATTCGTGACCCGCAAGGGATGAAAGATGACTATAGAAATTATCTTTTCGAAAGCTATATTAGAATTCTTAATCAATACAGGCCATCATTTTTCGTTTTTGAAAATGTTGTTGGTATGCTTAGTGCATCTCCAGATGGTGCACCAATTGTTGACAAGATACATTCTGCTTTCAAAGATGCAGGATACACTGTAATTGATGATTTCAAGAAAGCTGTTTTCGATGTGGCTGATTTTGGCATACCACAACATCGTAAACGAGTTATTATACTTGGGGTGAGGTCGGATATTTCAAAGAACAGCTTAAATGTTGAATGTCTCTCTAACTCAATTATAGAGGAATTCTACAATGTAATCATGCCAACATATAAATTAAAAGCAAAAAGAAGAACGGTTCGAGATGCAATTGGAGATCTTCCGAAGCTTACACCTCTCCCGGTAGTGATTCGGCAAAATGGCCAGAAATATTCCCATGGTCCAATTACTTCTCCAGGAGTATTAAATCATACGCCAAGATTTCATAGCGAACGTGATCAGAGAATCTTTCGTCTATTGGAAGAGGATATAGAAAGCGGTAGAAACAAATATGTCAGTACAGATTCTTTAAAAGAATTATACACCCAGTTTACAGGAAGGAAGAGCAATATTCATAAGTATTATGTATTGCGATGGGATGAGCAAAGCAATACTATTCCTGCGCATCTTTACAAAGACGGGATGAGGCATATCCATCCTGATCCCAAGCAAGCTCGCTCTATCACGGTAAGAGAAGCCGCCAGGTTACAGACCTTCGCTGATGACTTTGAGTTCATCGGCCCAACTATGGCTCAATATAAAATGATTGGGAATGCTGTCCCGTCAGATTTTGCAAAAGTTATTGCAAATGGTTTATTTCAATTATTAAACAAGTATTGCTAATATGCCTGATGAAATTATTAAAACTGCAGCTCCTATTTGTAGGGCACAGAATCCTGAACTTGATGTCGTTAAGAGGTTCTTGAACGCAATGCCTAATTACGATATGCCGAAGAAAGACTACGATAGCGAAACCGAGGCTAAGTTTAGCGGTTGGACTAGCACCCATTATCAGATGGCAAAACAGATGGCATTGTACTACACGAAAGATGATGTATGCCATCCAAGATTTAAGAATAATGTTACGACCGAGGACATCTTGAAATATATGGGATGCTGGGCCAGAAAGTACTATGCACCGAATCCTTTCACAAAAGATTTGAATAAATACAAAGAAGCTAAGCCAACTGTACTATATGCATACTTCGCTGATTGTCTCAGAAATGGGGTCTCATCCTACAAAGAGGCTTGTGAGCATTTGTTTGGAGATATTCAACTTAACAATATGGACAAAGTAAAGTTGATGCTAAACAGCTTTACTGATATATATGTTGACCAATCTGGAAATATGGCATTCCAGAAATGGTCGCCTGCTATCGTCCCTCCGCTAACTCCCGACATTGAGCATCCTTTAGATGAAGATTGTTTCTTTAATTATTTTGGAGACCGGACTATAGGAGGGCAATCATCTATTAGTTTCGAATATCCTCTCCAACAGATTTTTTACGGCGCGCCAGGAACGGGCAAGTCGCACACGATAAAGGATTACACGAAGGGGAAAGAGGTTATTAGGACAACATTCCATCCGGACAGCGATTATTCTACTTTTGTCGGGGCGTACAAGCCTACGACCAAAGAGGTTAAGCTTCGTGATGTATCGGGACACGTTGTCCTGGAGGATGGAAAAGAAGTTGTTGAAGACAAGATTGTCTATGAGTTTGTAGAGCAGGCTTTTCTTCAGGCTTATATCAATGCGTGGACGAAGTATGCTGAGGCTAAAGATGGAGAGCAGCCGAAAGAACAATATCTTATCATCGAGGAAATCAACCGAGGTAATTGCGCACAGATTTTCGGTGACTTGTTCCAGTTGCTTGACAGGAATGATGCAGGGTTCTCAGATTACCCTATCAAGGCGGACAATGATATGGCCGAGCATCTGAAGAAGGCATTGGGAAATCTGGAAATCAAGGCAAAAGAGCGCATAAATGGCTTATACCCGGAAGAGTACGATGATGTCATCGCTGAAGTCTTAGAGGGAAAAGTGCTGCTGTTGCCTAACAATCTTTTCATTTGGGCGACGATGAACACGAGTGACCAAAGTCTCTTCCCTATTGATTCAGCATTCAAGAGACGTTGGGAGTGGAAGTATATTCTTATTTCCAATGCAGAGAAAGGCTGGGTAATCAAGACAAACGGAAACAGATATGACTGGTGGGCATTCTTGGATAAGATAAACGGCGTTGTTTGCGATACAACGTCTTCAGAGGATAAGAAACTCGGATATTTCTTTGCGAAGGCTGATAGCAATGGCGTGATTTCGGCGGATAAGTTTGTCGGGAAAGTGGCGTTCTATCTTTGGAACGATGTCTTCAAAGATTACGGGTTTGACAATGACATATTTAAGGGAGATGATGGAAAGACTATTGCATTTCAGGAGTTCTTCCTTGCTGACGGGAAGGCTAATGAAATGATGGTGGAGAAGTTCTTGAGGAATCTTGGGCTTGATAGCATTGACAATAAACCGTCAGATTTGCCTCAAGTAGATGACGAAAACAATTAGCGTATATGGGAGAGAACATTGATCTGCTCGTGAAGGAGCTTTGCAAACTACCGGCTGAGACAGGTTGGCTAGAGTTCAAGGAGAACAACTGCGATCCTATGATGATCGGAGCGGACATCAGTGCTTTGGCAAATAGTGCGACTCTGCTTGACCACGACTGCGCTTATATGATTTGGGGTGTTGAGGATGATAGCCACAACATCGTCGGTACGACCGTCAGACTTCCGCAGGTGAAGAAAGGGAATCAGGAGCTGGAGAATTGGCTTAGATACCTGTTATCAAAGAATGCTGATTTCGAGTTCTTGAGCACAGAGATTGACGGAAAGCACATTGAGGTTCTGAAAATCCATAAGGCAATGAATGAGCCTGTGGCATTCCAGAATGTGGATTATGTACGAAGCGGAAGCTATACGAAGAAACTGTACGAGTTTCCGGCGTTGAGGACTCAGCTTTGGGACAAACTTCGGCACAGCCAGTTCGAGGATGTTTTCATCAAGGAGAACCGGCATTTCACTGACGTAATAAGGCTGATAAACATCGATGCTTACTTCTCTCTGCTTGGAATCCCTCAACCGTTAGACGAAAACGGCATTGCGCATTATCTTCTGGAAGACGGAATTATTGCGAAACTAGACAACGGACTTTATGCTATCACCAATCTTGGAGCATTGCTTTTCGCCAAGGACTTGAACGAGTTTTCAAAACTTGGGAGGAAAGCGCTGAGGGTTGTGCAGTATGCTGGTGTCAATCGTCTGGCGATACAGAAGGAAGAGACTTTCAGCACTGGATATGCCGTAGGATTCAAGAACGCAGTGCGTTATGTTAGCGCACTTCTGCCGAGTGAGGAGGACATTTCAGCGATTCAGCTGACAATGCAGAACAAGTTCCCTATTCCAGTCATCAGAGAGGCTATCGCTAATGCTCTCATTCATCAAGATTTCTACATTTCCGGAGCAGGTCCGATGGTGGAGATATTCGAGAACCGCATTGAGGTGACGAACCCTGGAATTCCTTTGGTTGACATCAAGAGGATTGTCGATAATCCGCCGAAGTCACGCAATGAGAAACTTGCCTCACTGATGCGTAGGCTCAAGATGTGCGAGGAACTTGGCAGAGGTTGGGATAGAATGGTTTTGGCTTGTGAGATGCTATATATGCCGGCTCCTCGCATCGAGATCTTTACAGATTCAACAAAAGTGACTTTGTTCTCACGGATGGAGTTTGCTAATATCCCGATGGAGGATAAGTTATGGTCTTGCTATCTGCACGCTTGCTTGATGTATATTCAAGGTGACGGGCTGACTAATGCTTCGCTAAGAAAGAGGTTCGGGATCAAGGAATCATTGGCCGGTAGCATATCGAGGCTAATCAAGGAAGCGGTAGGGCAAGGGCTTGTCAAACCTCTTGATCCGGACACGGCACCACGATATATGAAATATATTCCGACTTGGGCATAATCTAACTTGACGGTAACTTGATTTCAACTTGCTTGTAACTTGATTTCCGAAGAGGGATAAAGGCGAAAACGCCAATAGAAGCCACTGCAAGGCACACGGACAATTTGACTTCAACTTGCCGGCAACTTGCTGAAGAAACTTTTGATAGGATATGAGACTGCTGATAGAAGAATATCAATATAACGTCTCCGATGTCAAAGAGAGTCTTTCGGGACTTGACGCATTGGAGAATATCGACCATCTGGTCAGCATGAATTATGTGGGATATTTCTACAATCCCACTATCGGAGACTGCGTCTTTATCTTGCCGAAAGTTCTGATGAATCAGGAGAATCTTGTATTCGGGCATCTGAAGCCGGAAGAGATCATTGACTTCGACAATGCCGATGGAGTTTCGTCGTTGGAGCGGAACTTCATCTATGAGTTTGCGGTGTGGATTTACCGTGCGATTACGGTGTTCAATAAGTCGAAGAGAGACAATGACATCGTATATCATCGACAGGTCACTCAGATGGGAGGGAACAGGAGACATCAAAGTCAGACGTTCCTTGATGTGCTGCTTTCACTGGTCCGTTTCAACCGCGAGAATCAGGATTTCTTTATGTTTACGATGAAGAATCTGCGTTCCGGGCTGAACAAGATTAATTGGACAAGGACCATCGCTCACTCCGCTGCCATCGTGCAGGACGGCTCTCCTGTCTATATTTCTCCGGTGAATAAGAAACGACAGATCAATTTCGATGAGGAATTGCTTGTCATATTTTTTTCGACTCTGAACTACATCAGTGAGACTTACGGATTCCCTGTTTCTATAACATTGGGATTTGAATTGATTCGTGGAAAGCGATTTGAACAGTTGCTAGATGGTCAAGGTAAGGTAAGACTGCGGCAGATTAAATACAAGTATTTTTCTGACAAGGCTTTGCAGATTTGGGATTTGTGCTATGCGTTCTTTGACAAGGCATACCAAATACGAATCAATGCTGATCAGAAGGAGTATTTGCTAGTGAAGAACTTCAACATTGTCTTTGAGGCTATCATCGACGAACTGATTGGGGATAGAAATATTCCTGTGGGGCTTAAGGAACAGTATGACGGCAAGAGGGTCGATCATATGTACAGTTGGCAAGGGCTCATCGAGAATGATGAAAAGCCGATTTACTACATTGGCGACAGCAAGTATTATAAGTTGGGGAACGATGTCGGGAAAGAGTCGGTCTATAAGCAATACACATACGCACGGAATGTAATCCAGTGGAATCTTGATTTGTTTATGGACGGGAAGCAGAAGTCTTCCGATGTGAAGCTGAGGGATGATGTGACTGAGGGGTACAATGTTATTCCTAACTTCTTTATCAGTGCGAAGATGGATTCCGGACTATCCTATGCGGACAGAGTTGATGAGACGGAGAGGAGACATTCGTACTTTGTAAGTCGGCAATTCGAGAACAGGCTGTTTGATAGGGATACGCTGTTGGTGTTCCATTATGATGTGAATTTCCTTTACGTGGTGTCGCTCTATGCACGAGACAATGCAGGGCAGAAGGCGGCTTGGAAGAACAAGGTGCGGGAGATTTTCAGAGAGAAAATTCAAGATATTCTTAGTAAGCAGTATGAGTTTTATGCTATGAGGCAACATCCCGGTGTGGATGGGGTTGGATATATTCGTGAGCATTTCAAACAGTTGCTCGGCAAGGTCTATACTCCTTTCGAGGACAAAGGAATTTATTCGTTGGCTTTGGAAGATCCCTCGGCAGTCCCGGAGGATAGAAGATGTGATGTGGCGCGAGAGAATGCTGCGGTTCTAGAATCTCTTCGGAAATCTTTCTATGTGGAGGCCTGTGAACTCGGGCGGAATCCGGAAGAAGTGCTGCCACCAAGTGATGGTGCTGTTCCGATGGTTGTGACTTCTGGAAAAGATGGTGTGCTGATGGTCATGATGGAGAACTTCGGAGCAAAGGCTTCGCGGTTTCTTTCGGATGGGAGGATTGCCGTGGGACTGAAGTATTCACGAGAGTCTATGGAGATTGCGGAGCACATCGGGGAAATCGGTTATGTGATGTTCCATAATCGGAGAAGAGACGGACAGCACTTGTTCGCTGTGAAATCGTGTAGCGGGGTGATAGGTCAAGAGGCAATTGATGATAGTGTTTACAGGAATGTTGGGACTTGTGAGATTTATCTGGTAGTGGAGTTTGATGGTGAGCAAGAAGTGGATAGTTCTGAGTTGGATTGCGCTCGGGTTGAGTGCACACCTAAGACGCGATATGATGCGCAGTTTGCGAGGTGGGAGAGGTTGAAATGAGGATGTTAAAAAGAGTAATGATATGTATATCAAGAAAATTCATATTGAAAACTTCAAGAAATTTAAGGGACCTTTTGATCTTGAACTCAACGAGGATTTAAACATCATCGTAGGCAACAATGAGGCTGGCAAATCGACCATCATCGAAGCAATATTTTTAGCTCTCACTGGTATGTTCAGAGGGAAATATCTTCGTAATGAGTTAAGTCAATACTTATTCAACAAAGACATTGTCAAAGATTACATCTCAAGTGTAAATGCCGGCAATGCACAGAAGCCACCTAAGGTTCTTATTGAAGTGTATTTTGGTGGGGAAGATGCGCCGGCATTATTTAATGGTTCTCATAATTCGGAAAATTCAAATGATTGTGGAGTGCGTTTTGAAATTGAATTTAATGAAAAATATAATGATGAATATAATTCCATTATTGAAAACTCGATAGAGCTGAAAAGTTTGCCTATAGAGTATTATGATATTGTCTGGACTTCTTTCGCTTGGGACAATATTACCAGCCGGTCTATCCCCCTTAAGGTAGCATTAATTGATTCCGAGAGTGGTAAGTTGCCCAATGGCTCAGATATTTATATTTCACGAATTGTCAAGGATAGCCTTGAAACTGATGATATAGTTAAGATAACTCAAGCATTCAGAAGTTTGCAAGATGATTTTTCTGACAATCCATCGGTATCTGACATCAACAAGAACCTTAAGAATACTTCCGAAATCACCAATAAAGAGATAGAAATTTCAGTTGATATGTCATCAAGAAATGCATGGGAATCGTTTTTGATGACATATCTCGATGATATTCCTTTTACTTATATTGGTAAAGGCGAACAAGCTATCATAAAAACAAACTTAGCATTAGGTAATAAAAAAGCATCAACGGCAGGAGTCGTTCTTGTAGAAGAACCTGAAAATCATCTTTCTCATGCAAAGATGAATGAGTTAATATCTTATATAAGGGAGCATTGTACGGGAAAACAAGTGATCATAAGCACGCATAGTAGTTTTGTCGCAAATAAATTAGGTCTATCAAAATTACTATTACTAAATGAGAATAATGTCCTTAAATTGTCAAATTTGGATATAAATACCGAAGCATACTTCGAGTCTTTACCCGGCTATAACACGCTTCGACTCATCTTGTGCAATAAAGCTATTTTAGTGGAAGGCCCATCTGATGAATTAGTTGTTCAACGTGCTTATCTTGACAAGCATGAGAAATTACCAATCGAAGACAGCATTGATGTAATTTCAGCCTACAATTTATCTTTCTTACGTTTCCTTGAAATTGCGGATAAATTAGCTCTAAATGTATGTGTGGTTACGGATAACGATGGGGATGTGTCTGCCTTGCAGAATAAGTATGCAGCATACCTGAATAGGTCAAACATCAAGATATGTTTTGATTCGAATGTTGATTCATTTCCAACAGAGATTGAGGGAAAACCATACAACTGTAATACACTTGAGCCCAAATTATTAAAGTCAAATTCTTTACAGGTTTTTAATGGAGTTCTAAGCAAGTCATTCTCAAAAGACGAGGATTTGCTTAAGTATATGAAAAGCAACAAAACAGATTGCGCTTTAGCTATCTTTAAGAGTGAAACAAAAATAAACTATCCTCAATATATCTTGGATGCAATACAATGAGCAATAAAGTTATAATTGCAGCGGCCGGCTCTGGAAAAACTCAATACCTTGTCAAGGAGGCTATAGGAAGAGCCTCTGGGAATGTATTAATAACAACATTCACAGATAAAAACACAGAGGAGATAAAATCACGAATAATTGCAGAAGTTCATCACATTCCAATAAATATAACTGTTATTCCGTGGTTCTCCTTCTTATTAAAACATGGTGTCCGTCCATATCAGAGTATGGTATATGCAGATAAAAGAATAGATAATTTAATTCTAATGAACCAACAATCGGCACCCATGACAAAGGAATCTGATTTTTGTCATCATTATTTAAATAACGATGGCAAAATATATTCTGATAAGATTTCAAAACTGGTCTGCAAAATTGATAAGCAAACTAATGGTTTAGTTATTTCTAGATTATCTAAAATCTATTCTAGTATCTTTATTGATGAAGTACAGGATTTGGCCGGATATGATTTGGAATTTATAAAGTTGCTACTCCACTCTCCAATCAACATCTTATTGGTCGGAGATCATCGACAAGGAACATTTACAACAAATAATTCGAGTAAAAACAAACAGTACCGTCAAGAAAGGATAAACACGTATTTTTCAGCACTATATACTGCTGGAATTATCGAATATGACGATACGACATTACAAACTAATTATCGGTGTGTTCCAGAGATTTGTAATTTTGCCAATTCCATTTTTCCTGAGTATAGTCAGTGTGTCTCTGGAAATAAGACCAAAGTGAATCATATGGGGGTCTATATCGTGAAAGATGATGATGTCGACTCTTATCTAGATACTTTTAGTCCTGTTCAACTACGAAACAACAAAACCACAGCTGTATCTAGCAAGTATCCAGTAATAAATTTCGGAGCATCTAAAGGACAATCTTTTGACAGAGTTCTTATATATCCAACGCATTCAATCATTGATTGGATTTTGAAAGGAGCAGAACTTAAACCAGAGACTAGGAGTAAACTTTATGTTGCTGTAACAAGGGCGAGGTATAGTGTTGCATTTGTATATACACCAAATGAAACAGATGTTCTTAACATCCCTTTATACAAAAAAGAATAGATAGGTTTATAGAACATATTTGATTGTATACAGATAATTGTTAATACTGAAGATAATGACCAAGATATCAATATGTTTTTTCGACGACCGCGAAGTCAGGGCCATTGTACAGTGTGCTTGATATTGTCGGCGTGCTGAACGCACAGGATGATTACACGAAAAACAGGAACAACTGGAAGAATCTGTATGATTATCTGACGTCGGAGAATGTGTAATGGGTCGGAGAATGTGTGATGACTTTATAAAATATTGACAATGAAGACAATAAATGTGGTGGCTGCGGTGATTATGAAGGAAGGCAAGGTGTTCGCGACGCAGCGCGGATATGGTGAGTTCAAGGACGGATGGGAGTTTCCCGGCGGGAAGGTTGAGGCGGGGGAGAGCCCGGAAGAAGCGCTCCGCCGTGAGATCCGTGAGGAACTGGAGGTTGAGGTCAATGTCGGTGACCTTATCGATACCATCGAGTACGACTACCAGGCTTTCCACCTCTCCATGAAATGTTATGCCTGCACGATCGCCGGCGGCAGTCCGCACCTTCTCGAGCACGAGGCCGCCCGCTGGCTCTCAGCAGACCAGCTCGACTCCGTAGCCTGGCTACCTGCCGACATTACATTGATTCCGAAGATTGCAGGACTGCTGTAGGGGCGTGGTTGCGATGGTCGGATGCGGTGGATGTAGATGGCTCTGACATGGTGAGGGATGTCGGGCGGATAGTTTACTTTTTGGCGCAGCGCGTAACTCTCTGAATACTAGTGTTTTAATCATTTTCAGAGTTGCGGTTTGCTCTACTCTGAAAACAGTTAAATCGCTGATACTTAACGCTTTACGGGGCGCGCCAAGTGTGTCGTCCTGAAAAAAGTTTACTTAAAAAAGTAAACTTTTATGGAATCTAAATGCTATCGGGCGATGCAGCGCGCCCAGGGAAAAATGCTGCGCGAGTAATTCTCGGGAGTGTCTGTAGAAAGCCAGTCAAGGAGGTATGGCTACATGTATCGCGACTCTTGACATCTTTTCCGGATATACGGATTTTTTCAAAAAATTCTTATATTTGGGTGTATGAAATGGACTAGACAAAATCTTTATAGCCAATATGTTTTGGCTATCTTAGTTCGTCCAGCACGAACATACTCTAAAGGGTGCAAGTCCCTAAACCGCCC
>ENA-OPNJ01000329-OPNJ01000329.1-human-gut-metagenome-genome-assembly--contig:-NODE-329-length-22986-cov-3.540317_pt1 | contig 22986 bp, 21 predicted proteins | sample MGYA00241535_ERZ501767 | MGnify/ENA primary metagenome ERZ501767 (study PRJEB25962, sample SAMEA2042564) | human gut metagenome | biome: human gut; feature: human-associated habitat; material: faeces...
TCGCTGTACCAATGTTCCATCCGCTAAATGATACATTCTATCCGACAACTTCTTTATAAAATAGATATTAATATCATATTTTCCATTTTGGTATTTGTTACAACGTATTTCATATTCTATGTAAAAATATTCATTTTCATATTCCAACTGTACAGCAACAATATCATTTTTGCTATATATTGGAAATATATCTAAAGATAAAGGATCTTTAAAAATATTTTCATTTTTGAAATAGTTGTACAAATCTATATTTTTCATAATTATTTTTACAATATGAGCGGAATGTTTTCCGCTCAACACTTTGAGAGTTATTAGAAAAAAACTTATTTTTTGACAAATAAGCAAAACTAATTATATTAAGAAAAATATTATTATACAGAATATAATTCTTTTTTTAATATTTTCATAATATCTTTTGAAATTTGTAATTGATCAAGTAATGATTTATTTTTATTTTCAAAATAATTTAACATTATCGCCGTAATTTCTTTTTTAATATCAAACAATGTATAATCATTAAACATAAAAATATTTTGAAAATATTCTTGATCTATGAAATCCGAATAAATAAAAACTTGATTATCTTTTGTGACAGTAAATGTGACTATTTCTATTGTATCATACACAAAAGAAAATATTTGTGGCCTAATTTCTATCCATTCCGCCATTATTTGTCTTTTCCTGTGATTAATTTTGAATGAGGTAAGCTTAACATCCATTTACAAAACAATACCCATTCAGGAAGTCTATGGTTATTTCTTTGTTGATAAATTGTTTTTAACTGTTGATAATTTGTAGTCATTCCTGCTGTAAGCTTAAATCCTACAGGCACATTATACAGCAAATTTAGATATGCTTCTTTTTTTTCTTTTTCATTCTCTGTGTCTAAATTATTGTATGTGTCAACTAATTCTTGAACAATTGCAATAATTCTATCATCCACATATTCAACACATTGTTGTTTTATATCAAATTTAGAAATACAATGCATTGTACTTTGAGAACTAACAATATCAAAAAAATGATATCTTTCTGCTTCTGTCCATGCTTTGATTGTAAATGTTAAATCAAATTGTACAACAATTCCTTTCAGAAAATTATCATGCCCACTTCCAGATTTCGCAGTTCCAAGATGTTCTATTGTTTTTGTATATTCTGTTGTGCATTTATCAATATTTACAGACATTGGATATTTTGATCGCTTAAAACTCTCTTCCAGTCCATAAACCGCAACATTTGAAACAATATCTTTGATTTCCAATTTGTCAACCTTTCTTTTTCAGTCTAAGACTTTTTAGATTTTAATATTTCTTCCACACTGTCTAAAGTTGTTTTAAACTTTTGGATTAGAAACATTTGTCCTTCTTTAAATCCTTTTTCATATCCTTGGGCATATCCTTTTGTGAAAATGGTTTTAGAATATTCTTCTACAGTTTTTTTCGTTTCTTCTTCCTCAAGATATGCATTTTCTTTTTTATCTAAAATATTTTTTGTTGTGTTCATTGTTTTTTATATTCAATCTTGCATTGGAACAAGGTATATAGGGCTGATTCCCATCATTGCCGCTATTTCTTCTTGCTTTTCCAATGCAAGCTGATAACTATCTCTTTTCTCATTATCAGCAATGTTATAATTAATCAGTATATCGCAATCATCGTTAGTATTCTTATAATTTGCTGATTTTGGTATTCTGTATTTTAAGATCATTTCCCTCTCCAAAAATCATTATACAACAATGATTCTCTTTCATCAATACTTTTTTGAAAAAATTTTTAAAAATACAATCTCAAGATTGTATACAATTTATTTTATTTTTTATAATACAATATATTCTGACGACTCCCACGGGCAAGCCCGTGGGGTTCTTACTACCAAGTTTAGCTTGTAATCGTACATCATTCTCAGACTTTGGAATACAAGTGTAAGTCTATTTGAGTAAGGACTTTTATTGCCGGGCAGTCCTACGACCACATTGACGGCAAATTTCTATCTTTTGATAAGGAAGTATCGTCAATCTCCCTAACGTATTTCATTTATGCTGTTTTTATTCCGCTATTTAAAATTTTAATCTGATTCGCCTGAATCCATTCAATTAAGGCTTTTTCCCTCTTGTAATGTTTTTCAAATTCTGTTCTACATTTTGTTTTATTTATCTCTTCTATTTTATCATCGTAACAGTATAGTAAAAATGAGGAATACCAGTCTCGCTGTACCAATGTTCCATCCGCTAAATGATACATTCTATCCGACAACTTCTTTTTGATATAAGCATCTGCGGTATGGTCATATTGACTTGCTCTATAATTGCTCGCCACTTCTATATATCTGCCACCAGACACTTCAAATTTCTTTTCTATTGTCGTTTGAAATCCACCAGGGCATCGATTCTTTATTGATTTACCGAAACGCTTTTTCTTGTTAAACTTACCTTTATTGTTTTTCGTAGTCGCTTTCGCTCGTTTCATAAGTTTACTGGCATTTTTAGGCTCTGTAATCAACACATCTCCAAGGCTTCTTAGATAGTTGGCATCTTCATTTATCGCAAGCTGTCTGTTTCTTGCATTAATACGGCATAATTCTGCGTGTTTCGCTTTCAGTCTTTTATAATGATTCGAGTATTTCCAAATCTTTCGACCTTTTTTAATCGTACCATCCTTATTATAATTCTGTGGATTGGTCGCTCGTCTGCTTCTATCCATTGCACGATAATAAATTCTTTCTAATCGCTCGGATTTTTGAATACTGTTCCCTCTTTCGGATAAGTTTTTAAGACCAACCTCCGTATCCGATGTATAAGCAACGGTCTGCGTTCCAATATCCGCACCAATGATACCTTTTCCAAATTTATGCCTTGGATTCCCAAATCTGTCATATTTCGGTTTTGCTTTCCCCTCAATCGTTAAGTGCAAATACACTCTGTATTTCCCACGAATCAACTTTGGTACAAGCGTAGCATAGCAGGGTCTGTAAGTATTGATACAATACGCTTTCTCTATAAATATCTGGATTGCTTTCTTATCTATTATTTCAGGTTCAGCAAGGTAATCCAAAACAGCGTGAATTTCATCCGATTGAAATCTATCTTTCAGTTGTATTCCAAACGTAGATTTACCAAATTTAAATTGCAATTGATTCTCTTTCACAGAAATTGGAATCCCACGATTCCTTTGTTTGGCTCGAATACAGGGCAACACTCCATATTTAGAAAAGTGGAGTGTCTTACCATTTGCATATAAGCATTTTTCTATCCCTCTCCAAACATCTTCGGCTTTTGTAAGTGCAAATATAGCATCAATCCCATATTTTTTACCGATTGGTATCATAGATGTTCTACAATCATCCCATGTAACATGATATTGCTTTTGCATTTCATTCAGCTGACTGGCAAGTACTTTTCGTTTCTTTTTCTCTTCTGTAGCACCATAAAGTTTCCGTACTTTCCGATACCTTTTCGTACGGATAAGCTGGTCGTAATTCTTTCTCATAAGACCAACCAGTTCATTTCCTGCTTTTCGAATCTTATCAGAAAGAGCTACCACCTTTTGTATATCAGAAAAAGACATATCGGTTTCTACGACCAGGATATGTCTGTCAGAATGTTTATGAAATTGTCTTAGGCTTTTCTTATATTCCTTCTCATTCATGACTTTTCTGTTCCTCTATATACTGCATTACTGTTGCTTCACTTATCTGTCCCACTGTAGATATAAAATATCCCCTCGACCATAAAACACCACATCTTGCATAAAACCGTTTCAGTGTTGGATATGCCTTAAATAATTCAATCGCACTTTTACTTTTGAGTGTTCTAACCACATCGCAGGGAGCGACTGTTTGTGGCACATCTACAAAAATATGGATATGGTCCGGCATTACTTCAAGTGCTTTAATTCTATATCCGTAATCCTCGCATATTTTTTGTAGTATCTGTTTGAGAGTAATATCTGCTTTTCCATGTAATACAGAAAATCTAAATTTTGGACACCAGATAATATGATACTGTATCAGATACTTGCAATGCGAAGCACTATGATAGGGTTTCCTGCTCATCATTCTGTTCTCCTAACTGATACTTTTCCTGAATTCCTCGACGCATTAAATCAAGGAATGTAATTGTTTTCCCTTCCTCAACAGAATAGATACGAGCAATATTTTCCAGTTCTTTTTTCCACTCCATAGGAATTGAAATGTTAATTTGTACATTGTTTGATTTCGGTCTTCCCATGCACTTAACCTCCTTTTTATCTATGCATATATTATACATCTATTATATGCAAAAACCAAGTAAAAAATATGTGGCTTTCATCCCACAGGCAAGCCTATGGGTTTTCGCCACTAATTTATAACATATTCCGCAGGATTTTGTTAATTTTGTGCAAGGCGAAATTTTGTCTTCACGACAATGTCTCGCCTTGCTTATCAGAAAGAACAACAGCAAAACTTAATGAAAAGTTTTGTGACGATGGTGGGCCACAGAGGATTCGAACCTCCAGCCAGCCGGTTATGAGCCGGATGCTCTGACCGTTGAGCTAATGGCCCTTATTGGCTCTCTTGCATGGATTCGAACCATGACTAAAGCATTAACAGTGCTCTGTGCTACCTTTACACCACAAGAGAATATGGCGGGAGTAGTAGGACTCGAACCTACGGATCACGGGATCAAAACCCGTTGCCTTACCGACTTGGCTATACTCCTGCATTTTTTATAATGTATAGTAGAGGATGCCACAAATCACTCTACTATACATTATACCATTTTTCTTCTCAGATGTCAAGAACTTTTTTCTTATTTTCGACAATTATTTTTACCGCGTTCTTACAATACATAGTATACTATATAGTAGAGACTATGTCAACAGTAAAATTAAATTTATTTCAAAAATTTTTTGAACTCATCTAACGTAATAACTGGAATAGATAAATCCTTTGCCTTGTTCAATTTCGAACCTGCATTATTTCCACAAATCAAATAATTTGTTTTCTTAGACACAGATGTTTTAAAACTACCTCCATTCTCTTCGATCATTTCTTTGATTTCATCTCTTGATAATTCTTCAAAATTTCCAGTCACAACAAAGTTCATATTGTTTAATATGTTTGATTTCACTCCCGAAGTTATAAAATTTAATTTATAGGAAAGCTTCATCATTTCATTAAAATTAGAATCATTATCAAAATAATCATGAATGGAACTATTAATTTTTTCTCCAAAATCACTAATTTTTGTCCAGTCATATTTTTCAAGCAATAATGAAATAAAATTATTAATTTTCCCTTTACATTTTTTTGATATTTCTTCGGATGCTTTCTTTCCGACTAAAGGAATACCTAAAGCATTAATAAAATTTGAAAGTAAAACTTTTTTACTTTTTTCTATAGAGTTCATCAAATTATGAAATGATTTTATTCCAAATCCATCTATACTAACAATATCATTTTTATATTTATTCCAATTGTCCATATCAAAAATATCTGAAAACTGATTCAGAATTTTCATATTTACAAATTTTTCCAATGTTGCGTCACTGAGTCCTTCAATGTTCATACCTTCTCTTGAACAAAAATGAGAAAATTTAGCAACTAATTTCATAGAACAATTTTCATTAGAACAATATAAATATCTGGCATTTTTAGGTTGTTCAATCATTAATTTTTCTCCACAACAAGGACAAATCATATTAATTTGATAAGTGTTGCTTCGATCTAAATTATCTGTAATTTTTGGAATAATATCATTTGATTTAATAATATTAATTCTATCTCCGATTCCTAATTCTAACGATTCAAAAACATCTATATTGTGTAAAGATGCTCTTGTAATTTCAGATCCATTAATATTTACAGGATCAAATACTGCAACAAGAGAAACCATTCCTGTTCTTGTTGGAGTGAGTTCTACTCCTCTAAATTGTGTAATATGTTCTTCATCTAAAAATTTAAATGCAATACTATGGTTTGGATGATGCTCTGTTTCACCTAATAGTTTACTATAAGACTTATCATTATAGGTAAACACTACTCCATCAATTGGAATACCCATATCATTACTAATTCTTTTTACATCTTCAATATGTTCTATGATTTCTTTTTCATCAAAGTTAGGATAAATCATATCTGTGTAAGTTGTATAAGAAAATCCATTACTAAACAAATAATTCAAATCTTCTATCTTACTTTTTGACTCATTGCAACTTGAAGATAATAAATTGTATGCAAAAAAACGTACACAATGTCTTTTACATAAAATAGGATCGTCATTCCGCACAGTTCCTGCTACAAGACTTCTTTGTAATTTAAATTCTTTTAAATTACTATTTTTCAATTTAAGATTAATTTTATCAAAATCGTTTTTTAATACAACTAATTCTCCTGAAACACAAAGATCTTCGTTATTCATTAATTCTAAAGGAAACCCTTCGATATATGGAGCACGATCTGTAATATCTTCTCCAATTTTTCCGTTTCCTCTTGTTGCCATACTAACAAGTGTTCCGTTTTTATAAGTTAAAGAACAACTAATTCCATCAAATTTTGGCATAATAACCAACTCGTGATTGTTCCGGAAAGACATAATTTCATGTACGTCTTTTGTTTTTTTAAGGCTTTTCATTGGATGGATATGTTGAATTTTATCAAATTTTCCAGATAAAGATTCCCCAATAGTCTCTTGATATTCTATATGATTATTAGCTTTCAATCTATGCAATTCAGCAACTAAAGAATCATATTCTGCATCAGAAATATAAGATTCACCTTTTTCAAAATATGCGTTGTCATATTCTTTTATTTTTGATTCTAATACTTGAATTTCATTCATAATGCGCTCTCTCCCTTCTATTAAAAAGCCTATGATATAAATATTATACCATAGGCTCATCAAAAATCAATATATATTTTTAATTATCAGATTCTGCTGGTTCTTCTTGAACTGGAATTTCTTCTGTTGTCTCAAAAGCAGTTTGACATTCTGGACAAAATACATCTACTTTATATTTAATTTTAAATTTCTTACCACATTTTGGACACTTATATGAATAAGAAATCTTTTTTTCTGTTTCTGTCTTTTCTACTTCTGGGAGACTACGATACCAGAATAAAAAAGAATCAATATCAAAATTTATATATTCATCTATCAGTTCTTGTAATCGAGTAGAAATTTCTGTCTCACCAAAGCCAACCTTCTTATCTGGGTCTACGCAAACAAGACCAAATCTTTCCGCAGTTTCTTTAAACTTTTTATTATGTTTCATTCCTGAAACATCTTTGATTCCATTGATCGCATTGTATAAATGGCACATTTCATGAATTAAAATTCCACACAAATCATTTTTATTTAATTCATAAAAATTTTCTGGACAAATATTTAATTCATACGCAACAACATTATCTTTTTTCCCAAACCATATAGGCTCCGGAGAAAGCCATCCATAAGTAGAAACATTTTTTCTTTTTTCAGGAATAACCGTAATTACAGGTTTTGGTAATTTATCACTAAATATTAAAGAATTCAATTCATCAAATAAATTTTCCAAATTTGAAATTGTTTTTGATAACATTAGTTGTCTTCTCCTTCTTCTTCATTTTCATTTTCTTCTAAGAAAATTAAGTTGCCATATCTATTCACTCTAATCAAATCGTTTTCATGAAAAATCCATATATTTTCAGGATCATCTATAATCATATCATTTTCACAACTATGAATTTGTTCCAATGTATACAATCTTTCTTTATAGTGATGAGCAATAAATATGTTATGTTTATGATTTGCCAACCATTTTCCAAACTTATCTAACACTTGTGATGTTTTATACAATCTTAAAAAATTAATTTTTACATAACACCCATCCTCAATGTCATCTTTTGTTTTTACATAATGTACGACATTATTGTATAAATCATCTTTTTCTACATCGTTTTCATCTTTGTGATGTTTTTGATCTTTTTTATTATTATAAAATAATTCACATATTTTATAAATCGTATCAAAAATCGCATTTAATATTTTTCTTATTAAATTCATGATCTTCCTTTCTTTCTTTTTATTGTTATATAAAAAATATTATATTAATAATTTTGGTTTTCTTTGCTGGAAATTATTGGAAGTTTCACCGAAATAATTTTGGTCTATGATAATTCTTACCGAAATATTTTTTGTGAATGGGTTAAAACACAAAAAATATTTCGGTAATTTTGTACTTAAAATTTCTATTTTAAGTACAATTTTTTGAAACATGAACAAAATTATTTTTTCGTTTCTTTTAACTCTTGCTCAACTTGCTGTTTCGCAAAATCAAGAAATTCATCCCACAACCCATTAATATAAATACATTCTTTATTGGTATAATCTTCCTTTTTTGCTTCATCTATTATATTTCTATATTCTTCCTTTTGTATCTGTAATAGTAAAAATTTTTTCACTACATGTCTTACAAAAATAGCTTTATCTATAGGTACTTCAAATACATTGCAAATATCTTTAAGTTGTTGCTCTTGCTCAGGCGGAATAACGCTTTTATTTAAGCGATTTTTGTCAAAATTTCTTGCAGAAAAAGGTGAAATTTTTTTCCCACGAACAGACGGTAAGAAATATTCGATAAATTTATCTAAGTCTTGTTCATAAAAATAAATTATTCCTTCTCCGCTTGTAATCTCTAATGAAATATTTGCATCCTTATGTTTTGCTTTGATATTCTTATAAATATTTTTTGTGGCTTTTTTTCTATGAGAAATATAATAAAACAAAGTACCATATCCATGCTTAATTTTACCATTTCTACACTTAATGTATAAATCTTCAAAATCTTCATACAGTTCACCATTAGAATCCCTTGGTAAATTTTTTGTAATAGGATCTACTTCACAACATATTCTATAAACACCAACATATTTATATAAGTATCTAAAGTATTTTTTTTCATTATAATCACATATCATTACTATTCCTCGTCGTTCTCTTTTCGTTTCATCAAATTAAAATCATATAATATTCTATCAACACTTTTTTCTTCATCAGAAACAATCCATGCAAAAAAAGCAAGCCAATTATAATCAATTGGATTCAATATAAAATTATTACATTTAAAAAAGTTTAAATTTTTTATTATATTATATTCATTATTCTCCATTAACTTTTCCGATCTTTCCTAAAAATGTATTTCTCTTTTGTTCTTTCAAATTTTTCACTCCCATAGAAAAAGACTTTGGATCGGCTACAACAATACATTTTTTTTCTGCCCTTGTGATTCCTGTATATAAAGAATTACAAGAAAGCAATTTATAATTTCCATTATCTATTGCAAAAATTACAACTTTGGATTGATCGCCCTGTTTCTTATGTACTGTTAAACAATATGCTAAATCCATGTTTGACAAATAAGTTTTATCCATTCGATACTTACGATCATCATCAAATGTTACAACAAAAGTATCTTCTTCTAAATCTATTTCTGTAACCGTACCTGTTTCGCCATTTAATAAACTTCCCAAATTACCATCTACATCAAAAGCCATATAAGAATTTTTAATATTAATTACTCTTGCACCCAATCTGATTATTTTTTCACCAAACTGCAAAGTATTATTTCCATTATCTGGAATTAATAAATCTAATAATTTTTCATTTATGACTTTGCATGAATTTAATGTTTTCTCTCTTCTTGGAGATATAATAGAAATATCTTGTACATCTCCTATTTTGTTAACATAATTTAAAAATAGTTCAATTACTGTTTTCTGTATTTCTTCTGCACTATTTCTAAAAATATACATCATATCTTGTGTTTTTCCATGAACAATAAGATGCTGTATTTTTTCAAATGGCATATTTCCTACACGAATAATATTAGCATCTGTTACAATGCCGCTATCTTGTGCTTGCCGATATACTGTAGATAATTTTATATTTTTAAAATATTGATTATTAATATTTAATAAATCATAAAAAATTGCACCCGCTCCAATTGGTGGTAACTGCAAATGATCTCCTACTATTACCACCTTGCATTTTTCAGGAACTGCATTTAATAAAGAATAAAACAAATATGTATTTACCATAGATGCTTCATCCAATATTAAAATATCACATTCTAAAGGACTGGAAGCTGTACGTGCAAACTTTTCACCATCATATCCAAGCAGTCTATGAATAGTAGCCGCTTCATGTCCTGTGACTTCTTTTGCTCTTTGTGCCGCTTTTGCTGACAATGCACAAATTTCTATCCTTTTATTTTCAAAAGCCGTAACAATACTTTTAACTACAGAAGTTTTTCCTGAATTTCCTGTTACAAAAATTCTTCCGTTTCTTCTCAATACAAGCATATGTGATGGAACATTAAAACAATATTCATATCCGTCTACTGTCTTATATTCATGGACTTGTATTTTTTGATTATTTAATTTAAACATATTTTTTTCAGTTAAAATTCTTATTACAAATCCTTTGTATGTATCGGACGGATAAATATAAGAATTATAACCTAAGTTTGCACATATAAACTGAATTTTATCAGCCCAAAATCTGGTTTTGGCAAACATGGAAGTAAATATACGATCTTTTTCTTTTGCGTTATTTATTTTTAATTTAATTTTATCGTATAATCTTTGAATTTCTTCTTCTGTTAAATTTTTGCTATAGAGATCATTTTTAAATCCAGATTCAAAATATACGCTATTCGCAACTTCTTTTCTTTTGTTTATTTTTTTATAAAAATAAGAGAAAGTTCCTTTTTTTAATCTGGATAAATTTTTTACACTTCTGTACACAACCTTATGCACTTCACTAATGCACTGGTCTATATTGGCACCATCAGTCATATGATATAAGGTATCTTGTTTATTTTTTATATAAGCATTAGGAACTACTAACTCAGACGTACCATCTTCATTATATTGCAACACAAGATCTTTTTCAGGATCATATTCACTAATCTTTTTCCATATTCTTCCATTAAAAAATTCAGTATCACAATCGACACATCCTGCTTTTCCTGAAATTGTTACAACATTATGCTTCGCAATAATTTTGATGATTTCTTTTTGTTCATCAGATAATTCAAACCCCAACTTTTGATTTGTTTCTTCGATTATTGCATCATAATTATCAAAATGAAATTCATTATCTTCATTTGAAATTTTAATTAATTTATCATAAATATATGTTTCTGCAAAAAAATTAATTGCAGATCCACAAAATACCCCATCACAATACAAGGATGTAATAGTATCTGCATCATATTCTTCTTTTGCTTTTCTCAATATTTCATTTACAAGTAAAGTTTTTCCGGGAAGAATTTTCTCTACTTCTTTTTTTAAAAGAGCAATAGAAATTAGTGTATCTCCCTTATCTTCTCCAACATTCCGAATCACATAATTAATTGCCGCACGAACTCTTGATGTTGAATTTTCAAAATCACTATTCAACTTTAAAGCAAATGCATCTATCTTTGGAAATGTCAAGCGTGGTATTTTATGTAACAAATAATATGGATTTTCTTTAATTTTATGTATGGCTAAGTCCATATTTTGATTAAACAAATCAAATATTTTTTGAATTGTTCCTTGCGTTACTCCAAGCGGATTTAAAAACGAAATCAATCGGGACATTCCATATGACGCAATAATTCCATCTCTTATTTTTTTAAATGTTGCTTCTTTAATTCCTTTTAATTCGCTAAAGTCTGGTACAAATTTAGGATTTTCTGCAATCGTTTGTATAATATCAGGATATTTTTCTAATAAAATAGTAGCTCTGTCTTCTGAGGTAACAGTCTTCAAATAATTTAATTTGTCCTGAAAATTCGTAGGGATTTTTCCACCTGTGCTGATAATGGCAAATTGTTTTCCATACTTTTTGTTTTCCACCATTTCTGCTTCAATCTCATATTCCAATCCCTCAACTAATTCAGGACAAACACCTACTAATGTACCAAAACTAAATATCTTATTTTTTCTCCCAACACTCTTTTCAGCATATGGAATATCATCTTTTGACATAAAAGCATATATTCCATAATTATTTTCTTTATTATAAAAAACTTTTTTCTCTATTAATGCTTTGAATTTATATACCGTTGTATTTTCTGCTTGGATATTCATAGCTTCGCCCTGTCCTTTCTTAAATAATTTACAAGTTCCTACCTTAGAATATCACAAAAAATACATATTGTCAAGAGAAAACCGGATAATTTTTTGAAACGAATTCTATCATGAAATCATTAAGATTGTACAATCACAATATAGTCTCCTATAACTTTTTCTGTTTCGTCAGTTCTAATATATGTTTCTCCCACTTTTTTCATTTTTTTTCTTTCTTTATAAGAGTTAATTTGTATAATAGAATCTACTTTAAATGGATTTTCAGAAAAATCTCTATCAGAAACTATTTTTGTTCTTAAAGATGTTCCATACTTCAAATTATACAATAGCAAATAAGGCTTAAAAGGATTCTGATATATTTTCATTTCTTCCACAAAATACCAATTCTCTGGAATATCTTCATTCACAGACACTACTTTGCCAAGTATTTCTTTTTCTTTTAATAATTGTACTTTTAAAGATAATGGTTTATCTTCTAATATATCAAATAAATCATTCAACATTTGTTTGATATTTAATTCCTTATACAATGAAGCCGTTTCTTTATTTGCATATTTTTTTATAAACTCTTCTGCAAAAGGAAATTTTTTCCCAATTTGTTTTTTATTGATTTGTTTCACATCATGCAATAAATCAAAATAATCAAAAAATCCTATTAACTTTTTATTTTTTCCAAATTTTTCAAAATAATTTAAATAGATCAATGATTTTATTTGTGTTTTGTTGATTGTAGTTTTAAATAAATCTTCCAACAGATCCACAAAATGATCATATGTATTTTGTCCAAGAGAATATAATTCCTCCCCTACATTATCTCCGAAAGATTTAATTGATGCTAATGAATCGGTAATACAATTATCTTCATAAATTACAGTAAATTTTCTATTATCATCTCCAAATCGAGGTGCTTTTATTTTAATTCCAAATGCAGACAATGCTTCATCCTTTGCCTTTTGAGCACGATCCTTTTCATTTGTTGCAATAAGCTGGTTCAAGAAACATTCATAAAATTCTAATGGATAATGTGATTTCAGATAAGCACCATATAAGCTATCTAAAGCCATTGAATAAGAATGTGAATTAGATGTAACAATTCCATTATTTACTACAAAATTATGATAGGGAGCTTTCATCTCTACATCATAAGTCATTTCTTCCCCAAAATATTCAATGTATTTTATTTTAGATGGAATAGCTTTTCTTTCACAAGTATGATTTTTATAAGAAACACTTTGCACATATAAATCGTCTCCAATTTTTAAATTTTGTAATTTCCGCAATCCTTTCGGCGTTGGAAATTTGTGATTCATTGTACAAGTAATTCTTTCCCATGTTTCCGTTATAACAGTATATAATTTTTGTACTCCTGCTTCTCTTATGTCAACAATATTATTTTCCACAATCGTTTTATCATTTCTCATAGAAAATATTTTCTTACAAAACATTTCTCTATGATGGAAAAAGTATTCTATTGTATATTTGTCAACTTCTTCTTTATTTTCTGTATAAAATATTGTATCTCCTGATAAACAAGAATTAAAAGAATATTCAGATGAATCTTCTAAAATTTGCCATACATTCTCTGCAATTTCTTCTGACTCAGGTTCAGAAAGATGTTCGATTTCTATAATTTTTTTCTTAAATCCAGAAATCATTCTTTCTTTATATTTGATAATTTTTTCTTTATTTTTTTTCGATATTGCTTTTACAATTCCATAAGTTTCATCCATAGGAATCCCGGAAAAATTCAATACTTGCATTGTATTTTCTTGATAAAGTACAAAAGTGCTTGTCATATCTTTTGTTTGAATAATATTATCAAATACAGGAATACCATAGTCAAAGTGTTCTCTGGATTCAAAGATCGGATACATACTTTTAAAACCCGGTCGAATAGCGGCAATAAAAGCAGACAATTCAGAAATATTTTTTGGCTGATATTTCATTACTTTTTTCTTAGCCCCATCTTGTTCTACCTGATTAATACCCATTACATACCCGTTCTTATAGATATCCCATGCCAACGTATCCTTTTCACATAATTGAATTAAAGTATTAATATCTGGTACATCTTCATTTTTGACTCCTATTCGATTAAATATCTTATATATTAAATCAATACTATTAACTAAAAGAATATCGTCTTTTAAAAATTTATATTCTTCTGCCCAAGACTTATCTATTACACAACAAATATTATCTTTGCACTTTACCAGTCCTATTTCTTCTTCTATATTTTCAGGATAAACTAATATTGCAGATGGAGCTATTTTCCAATCTGTAACAATTCCTAAATACTTTTTACTTTTATCAAAATATTCATGATATTTTTCATCTATATAATCATAAATATTTATTGTTTCATCATATTTATGATTTTTTTCATATTCCATTATTTGTTTTGAAACATCATTTGCTATTTCAAAGTTAATGTCCATAGCTTTTGCATACATTTGCCATGCAGATTTTTCTTTCATTGTACCCAATGCAAACATAGGGATAGCATGTTGCTCTCCAAATAATTCTATGTGGGCTTTAATAAATGGATCTCTATTGTTCACATTATGGTCTATATCAGCCAAACTTTTTGTTTCTAACATTCTTGTTGTAGACATAAACCTTTCTGGGAACAAAGGAACAGGTGCATTAATTCGATCTATTTTAGTAAATCCAAGTAAATTATTTAAATAAAAGCTACATCCACTCCCTCTACCTGTTGGAGTAATAATGCCACCATTTTCAATTCCTTTTTTTACCATTTCATAGTTAGCTAAAAAATAATCAACATGATCTGTATCCAAAACTGTTTTTATTTCTTTTTTTATTTCACTTAAATATTTTTTTCTTTCTTTTTTATCAAGTTCAGCAAATCTTTCTTTTATTTTTTCTAAGATTAAGTTTAAAAATTTATTTATTCTATCTTTTTTGTCCATATCGGGATATGGATTCATCATTTTTATATTTTTATTAAAAATATCAGACGTATATTCTTCTACCTCTAAAAATAGATTTGTTCTATTTATAAAATCATAAATTTCTTCGTCTGTAAAAACATTTTGTTGTTGAAATCTATGAAATAAAGTATTTCCATCAGGATAGTCCATAAACCATCCTTGCTCTTCTTCATAAAATATTCCCTTAGATTTTTGATAATCATCTCTTTGCCATGCATCCGCTTCATCAATATAATGACTATCTATTCCTGCAATCATCTTAATATTTAATTCAGCAGATAATTGTTTGATTTTTTTATTCAATCTTACCTGTGTTTCTATATTATGCGGTTGTACTTCAAAAAAGAAATTATCATTAAAATGCTCATGAAAAATTTTAAATATTTCTATACTTTCATCTCCATATCCCCAACCTGCTAAACATGCTGTAGTAACCCATACATCATTTTTTGGCAAAGACAAAATCATAGGAATATCAATTCTTTGTCTATAATAAAATCCATTTGGATTTTTTACAGACTCAGACAGAATTCGATTAATATTACGTCTTCCATTTTCATTTTTTGCTAACAATACAATATGATTATTTGTACCATCTTTTTTCCCATTTTCATCTAATGCAGAAATATCTTTAACCCAATATGCTTCTACACCAAACAAAAATTTTAAATTATATTGTTGTGCAAATTCATAATGTTCAATATATTTTCCTTGCCATCCATGATTAACACTGCTAATAATTCCATGTCCTAATTCAACAGCTCTTTTTGCGTAAGACTTAGGAGATTCAACAGAATCAGGAACAACAGGATTACTGTAAAAATCATGTTTATGATAATTTTGATAGACAATATTTTCCATAAGCATTAAACACCTTTCTTCATCAGATACTACCATCTATTATATCACATTTATTACAAAAAAGCAATAAAAAAATGTACTATTAAAAAAATAATAGTACATTTTTCACTTATGAAAAGAGGAAATCCATTATAACGCTTTTGTCAGAATCACTTAATTGTTCTTCATTCATCTTGTCTAATTCCTGATAGAATTCTTTCAATGGTTTATGCTTTTGCACTCCATAAGAACATAAATTCAAATAATAATATAGATTTTCATTTCGAACATCAGACCAGAACAAATGTTCATCATTTGTTTCTTTATATAATTTTGTTTTTTCTTCAATTTCATCACATTTTTCAATAATTTCTCTTTCAAAATGATTGATTTCATTTTCTGAAAAAGGTATGTCTACAATGCAATCACAAATATTAAATTTATCTCTTAGTTCTATTGGTATGTTATTTAATAAATCATTATCAATATAAAACAATTGATTCTCTTCTTCAATTTTTGTTATTACACTTTGAATCTCATCATTATTATATTTAAATTTTCTCATCCACATTTTAACTTTTGGAATTAATTTCTGATACAATTCATTTCTTAAACACATCGTTTGTTTAATCGCACCATTAACTTGCTGATGTTCTAAGGTGGCATATTTTAAGAAATTCCAACATACTTTTATTTTATCATATGGAATATCAGGAAATTGTTTATGAATCATGATTGCATATAGTAACAATTGTCCTTTTTCTTCTTCAATTTTTTTGCCTTTATAAACTGTAGATGTTTTAAAATCTGTTACTATGATATTATTATCATTATCCACACGTAACATATCAATATATCCATGAAACAAATGATCTCCTAATTTAGCCCAAATTAATTGTTCTAATTTTGCACCAGTTTCTTTTTGGCAATTATTAAAATAATGTCTCATACATGAAACATAATTTAATTGAATTGTTGTATTTTGTTCTGCATTGGTACTAAATTTAAGATTATTACTCAGGTTTTGTAATTCAATATTATCATTGAAAATTTCAATCATTTCTTTCTTAGTAATTTCATTATTATAATACTTTTCTATCAGATCATGTGACACCCCGCCTAAAAAACTATAAGCATTATCAGGACGATCCATCTGAACCTTATTAATATATTTTAACAGATAAGAATAAGGATCTTTTTCATATAGGCTAAATTTCGACCAAGAAAACAAAGTATCAACATTATATTTATTTTTTAATGCTTCTATTTTATCAAGAGTTAATCTCATAATATATTTTACCTTTATTTTTTATAGATTGTTCTATTTTTAAACATTTTTTGATAAATTTTATCATTCATATCTGCCGGAGATTCTTTTTCAGGAAGAATGTTATCATAATCATAAATATATGATACTTTTCTGATATTATAAAAATTATCACATAATTTCTTTATTATTTCTAAACTTATTCCTTGATCCATAGCAATAACAATTTCTACATTTAAAGAAATTAATATATTTGCTTGTTCTGGAGAAATCTCGTGTCCGCATATCGCGACAGCAGTTTTATCTAATTTACTATATCGTTTTAATACAGACTTTTCAGCTTCAAATACAACAACATATCCATGATTTTGTATTTCAGAATAATTTTCTTGAAGTCCATATATATTCATTGTTTTAGGATATTTTTCTTTTCTCATAGAACAATATTTAGGTATATCTAATTCTTTATATTGTGGCAGTGTTGTTCTGCCGAAAATTCCCGCAAAATCATTGCTTTTCCCGCACCATATTCTATGAGGAATAATAATTCGCTTTGTACGTACATCAAATCCAATGTTAAATTTTTCTATTGCAAATGGCAAAATACTTTCTTTTATCCAAGAAATATGCGGTAAAAAAATATATTCTTCTGGAAGTTCATTGAATATTTCTATTTCTTCATCCCTACAAGAATTTGAATTTACCTTTGATTCTATTTTTTTGAATATGTGCAACACATCTGTTTTATCTGATTTTGGTACTGTTGTTCTTTTCTTGTAATCAAATTCAATATTCAAAATATGTGCAATTTTTCTAATAGATTCATTAAAAGATACATTATTCAATTGCATGATAAAAGAATAGATGTCACCTGACATATTGAAAGTATCATCAAAAGATCGAATATACAAGGTATCTTTTTTGACTCGAACAGATGTTGCATTGTTATGATTAGGTAATGCACATCTAATTTCATTGCCCCTGTCCGTAATTTTATGACACCCAACATGTTCTAATATATCTATAATTTTATTATTATCTATAATGTATTGTTTTAATTCAATCGCGTCCATATCAAAAATCTACTGGAACATAAGTCCATCCCATTTCTTTTATAATATTTTTACTATGGTCTACTTCATAGACAAGTTGTCTCGATCCGATTCCTGCCGCTGATTCTCTTCCTTTAACAATAAATAAAATCTGATATTTTTTATTCGGATCTAATTGAACTACAGTAATACTCTTACCATTCATCCCTGCATTTTTATATACTTTTAACGCTCGATCACCAACTTGTTCATCATCATACATATTTCTTATAAACAATCCTGATGCACAAGGATTTATAATATTTTTTGATTCCGACAAGGCATCTTGTGTTAAATATCTAATTTTACTTGTTGCCTTAGTTAATTGAACTGTACAAACTAAACATACATTTTTTACACTATCTTTTATGATATTGTATAATTTTGTGATATTTTGTACCATTTCAAGACGAGTATTATTATTTATTTTAGCATCATTTCCATTATCAGCCTTAAACGTATCTATTACAAAATATTTAACACCTAACGCTGAAAATTTCTTTATTTGTTTTATAACAATATCTGTTGTATAACTTTCTAATGGAACCAATGTAAATGTATGATCTTCTTTTAATTTTGATAGATAATCTGCACATTTATATAACAATTCTTTTAACTCTTTATCATAACTGCCGTTTCTCACTCTCCATTTCTCTATATCTTCACCATAAATATTATTAGCAACCCATACAATCATTTCTCTTTGCCATTTTGCAATACCTTCTTCATTTAAAAATACTACAATTTTTTCTGAATTTCCTTCTTTATCTTTTTTCATAATAGAAGGTATGATTGCTAATCGAATAAATGACGATTTTCCTGCATTAGAAATTCCTCCGACTAACGTAATATCTCCTAAGTGAAGACCGCCTAATTCACGTGTAAGAATTGGCATGTTATAAAAAGGAAGTCCTATTGCATCACCTTGATCCCATTTTTCTATTTGTTCATAAATGCCATCAGCAATAGAATAACTTTTTACATCAAAATTTACACTGGAAAATATATTGTTAAGATTGGCTTCATATTCGTCATAGATATCATCGACTGACATATCTGCAAAATCAGATAATCTATTAACAATTGGAAATCCGTTTTTTGCTAAAAGAAGTACCCTTTGCCATTTTCTTAATTCTTTTATATATCCTAAAATATTATCTTCTTGAACATATTCTTTTAATTTTTGAACAGTATCAAACCCACCATATTCTATAAACTTATCATATAGTTTTTTGTGTTTTTCTAAATATGCTCCAACTGTAATTTCATCTAAAGTTTGTTTATTTTCAACACGAATTATACCATTTGCTATCTCAAAATATACTTTCCAATGATTTTTACTAAAATCATGAATAGTGATATCTTCATATTCAATCAATAGTGCTGGATTTTTCCAAAATATAGACACAATGTTAGCTTCACATGTATCTTTATATTCTAAAACTTTAGATAAAGTTTCCTTTATTTCTTTTTTATTCATATCACTACATCACCAAAATTTATCAAAATTTTTATTCTTGGTTGTGCTTTTTGTTTTATATTCTGCGATTTTTACATCATCAGAAATATAACTTGTATCCTCATCTTTTACTTTTTCTAACATTTTTTCTCTTCTATTTAAAGCATCTTTAACTGTATTTAAATTTTTCTCAACAATGAGCAACATACCATTAATTTTATGTTGCTCATTGTTAAATGTTTTGTTAGAAAAATATTTAGAAATTTCATTTTTGGAATATCGAAATGCATATAAAATATCTTGATATGAATAATATTGATGCATATTTGTAAAAGAACCCTTATGCATAAATTTACCTACTCTCATTGCATTTATTCTATTCCACAAAAAACGAGGAAGAGCTTTATCGGAACCATAATGTAATATTTCATTTCTGATATATTCATTAAGTTCATTTCTTTGTTTCTTTTCTTCTTCTGTTAATTTATTTGAAGTTTCTTTTCTATTTTTCATAACATTATTTCTTATTCCTCTATCGTATTAAGAATAGCTTCTATCTTTTTGGCAACATCCATCGGGATAGAAGGAATGTCGTTGTAGTTCTTAATTCCATGCTCCTTATTAATTTTCTGGATTTCTAATAACATTGGTTTTGTTATTTTATTATTTGCCGCATAATTATTGAACTTATTAAAAATTTCAGACTTTAAATCATCTTCTTTTACTTTTTCTTTTTCAGCCATTTCATTTTTAATCAATTTATCATAATTTTTACTAAGTTCTTCATTATCTTCACTCTTAGTTTTTTCAAATTCTTCATCTGTCATAACATCGTCGATCTTAGAGCCTTTTACTCCTGCTTCAAACGCTTTCATAAAGTTTTCCGCAGATAATTCTAATTTTTCTGGAAGTCCGTCAAACCTACCTCCTGCTCTGATGACACCATTATTCAAAAAGTACATCATTCTTCTTGAAGACAGCACTCTCTTGACGTCGTAATCATCGACAACATTTCCACTTTTATCTTTAATTTCCTTATTGTATATTGTATCAGAAAAATCTTTTTCATTTACAATATTTACTACCATTTGACAAATATTAGAAACTGGTTCAAAGAAAGTAGACATTAAATTATTTGTGACCTCTTCGTACACAGTTCCCGTAACAGCATCACTATTTTCCTTTTTCTTTACATGTGAAAGGATAAAAACTGCATATCCGGCATCACTTAATCTGGATATTTCAGCTACCATTAATTCTGCTACTTTTCTTGGCCCTGCATTATATCCTCCCAATGCGGCATTTAAGCTAACAGGATATTTCCCTTTAAGCTTTCTATGCATTTCAAGAACTTCTTCCGTAGCAATTTCTACAAGTTTATCTAATGTATCAATGCAAACCATCTCGATTCCATATTCATTTTTATTAATAATTAAATCATCGAGAATTTGAACAAAACCTCTTTCTCCTGTTTCTTCGTCCAATTCTGCATCCCAAACTTTTGCATCTTCTACCTGTAACTGATCCAATGCATAGTATCCATTTTCATCTGCAATAGAAAGCAATAAGCCTTTTGTTGGTGTTTTATAATTATATAATACTAAGTCTCTAAACAGAGTGCTCTTTCCAACTTTAGATTCTCCCATAATCAAATAAGGAGGATATGCTTTTAAATCTGCCTTAATTCTATTTAATTTAAATCCCATATGCTAATCTCCCTTTCTTGACTAAAATAAGCCATCAAACATTGAATCTAAATCAATGTCACCAATTTTAGATTCGTCTTCTGTATTTTTACTTGGCTCATCTTTTGTTTGATTTGAAGAATTTTTAGCTGATTGTTTTGGTGAAGGATTATCTTCATTAAGAGAAAATCTACTTACAATATCTTTCATAAAAGTTACTTCGTCCACTTTGTATTTTTTCTCTTCGTAATCTGGTCTTATAGAACCTAAGCCCTCTGTATTTTCATCCCCAACACGAACTACGCGAGGCCCTTTAAATGTAAATATTTTTTCTGAACTATTTTCGGAGATTACTTTTGAAACTGCTTCTTCCATAGTTAAGATGCCTGTTTCAACAAAAAATCTGGTATCTTCATCAAGATCCTCAAGCTGATAAGATGCTAAGCTTACTCCCTCTTTAATTTCTCCCATTGCTGTAATTGCCGCAAACCATCCATCGTGGAATTTAAACCATTTCTTAAACATATTGATAACAGCTTGAGATGAAGCAAAATCATCTTCGTAAATATAAAAATCCTTTGGCATCAGAACTGTTTCCTTTACAGGGATACTGTCATATTTCGAAACATATTCCGGTACATATGCATATACAGGAATTCTCTTTTTCTCTTTTTCTCTCTTTCCAATAGAATCCTTGTTAATCAAGAACATCTGAGAATAGGTTGCTTGTAAAGCCGCTTCGTCGCTTGCCAACTGAATTTTATTAATAATTTTTCTTGTTTGAATTTCTCCGTTGTAATAAGTATATTGAAGTACACCGTCAATTCTTACTTTTTGTCCATTGTTTAATGTCTTGTATAAGAACTCTATAAAATCATATGCAGATAAGAATTTTTCAGTAATTAATTTATCGTCTAAATCTTTCTGTAATCTTGCAATATAGAAACATCTTTCACCTACATCATAAAGCAAATCTTTATTGAATCTATCTTCCCATGCAATTGTAAAACTATTTGAATAATCATCCATACCATCAGGTTTTTTCCCATGTACATAGATCGGATATTCATTCATAGGATTGTGACCGCCCATAACTTCACAGAAAACTACGTTTCCATTTCCACAGTCCACGCTCAGATTGATTCTGTTATAAATGTAACCACTTGCGGATTCTTCCTGAATCCTAAAAGAATTATCATTTAAACGAATATTTCCAACTAATGTAAAATTTGATGCACCTTTTCTAATCTTAATTTTTTCCTCTTGTTTCATAATTCGTCCTCTCTTGAATTTGACAATTTGAATATTATTATGCTATTAGATTGTATATCCGTATTTTGATTTTGTCAATACTTTTTCACAAAAAATATTTTAAAAAATATTTAAAAGATAATGGCTATCCAACAGATAGAGAAAGAATGTCATCAGAAAAATATAATTCATTAAAAGAAGAGTATGCTAATTATATAAATACTACATATACGGAAAAGTATAATGAATATTTTTCTAAGACACTTGATATGTCGTATGAAAAATATGTAGAAAGATTAACTCAACTTAGTTGTGAGATCGAACAACTTAAAGCATCAAGATATGA
>ENA-OPNJ01000347-OPNJ01000347.1-human-gut-metagenome-genome-assembly--contig:-NODE-347-length-22369-cov-3.706686_pt1 | contig 22369 bp, 18 predicted proteins | sample MGYA00241535_ERZ501767 | MGnify/ENA primary metagenome ERZ501767 (study PRJEB25962, sample SAMEA2042564) | human gut metagenome | biome: human gut; feature: human-associated habitat; material: faeces...
TTGCAGTACCGTTGACATTCCACTTACCCTCTTTGTCAAGCAAAGTTACATAGTATGAAATATCATTTGCACTCTTATCTTCCCAAGTACCGTTTACTACTTTAAAGGTTACTTTCTTCTGATATTTATCGGGTATTCCGTCAGGCTTTTCTCCGTTACCTATCTTATCTACTTCCCATATTGCCGTGAAGATATAGGCTACATCGTCTTTGCCTTTCTGCTTATCCCAACCCATAAATACATAATTTGTTCTTGTCGGGTCTTCGAGTTTTATATTCTTTTCAAGAACGAATATTGCTACATCATCACCCGAATAGGTTTTGTTATCGTGAACCCATACACCACCGTTCGGCTTTACCTGTATTTTCTTTCCGTACTCTACTACCTGTGTAGCAGGTGTTGGTTTATCGTTTTCGTTTGGTTCTTTGTAATCAACTTTCGGGTCGGTTTTCTTTGTAAAAGTATAAGTGTAAGTTTCCGCATTTGTTCCCTTTACAGGCGACTTTGGTTCAATGTCCCACTTGCCGTTTTCATAACCGTAATTTGCTATCATACCTGTTGGAATATTGATTCTTGCAGTACCGTTGACATTCCACTTACTCTCTTTGTCAAGCAAAGTTACATAGTATGAAATATCATTTGCACTCTTATCTTCCCAAGTACCGTTTACTACTTTAAAGGTTACTTTCTTCTGATATTTATCGGGTATTCCGTCAGGCTTTTCTCCGTTACCTATCTTATCTACTTCCCATATTGCCGTGAAGATATAGGCTACATCGTCTTTGCCTTTCTGCTTATCCCAACCCATAAATACATAATTTGTTCTTGTCGGGTCTTCGAGTTTTATATTCTTTTCAAGAACGAATATTGCTACATCATCACCCGAATAGGTTTTGTTATCGTGAACCCATACACCACCGTTCGGCTTTACCTGTATTTTCTTTCCGTACTCTACTACCTGTGTAGCAGGTGTTGGTTTATCGTTTTCGTTTGGTTCTTTGTAATCAACTTTCGGGTCGGTTTTCTTTGTAAAAGTATAAGTGTAAGTTTCCGCATTTGTTCCCTTTACAGACAACTTTGGTTCAATGTCCCACTTGCCGTTTTCATAACCGTAATTTGCTGTCATACCTGTAGGAATATTAATTCTTGCAGTACCGTTGACATTCCACTTACCCTCTTTGTCAAGCAAAGTTACATAGTAAGAAATATCATTTGCACTCTTATCTTCCCAAGTACCGTTTACTACTTTAAAGGTAATTTTCTTTTGATATTTATCGGGGATTCCGTCAGGCTTTTCTCCGTCGCCTATCTTATCTACTTCCCATATTGCTGTCAATTCATATTTTCTGTCAATTGAATCTGTAATTTGTTGGCTGTTGCTATAAGTGCTTTCACCGCACTTCCAGCCGTCAAATACATACTCATACTTAGTTGGTTTATTATCAATTGTTTTTACGAATTCACCCTCACGGTAAACAAATTTTGTATCACCGTTGAGTGTACCACCATCAAGATTATAAACTACAGAGTAATATTTTATCTCTATGCTGTTATCATCACTGTCAACGGTAAGAACCGCATTATCAATCTGTTTATAATCATTACCGTCTTTTAAAAACACTTTATAATTGCCTTTAGCAAGTTCTGCAGTATAACCGTTATCACCGCTCTGCAAGACAACGTAATCACTGTCAGACTTTACGGCAACCTCGTACGGTCTACCGAATATGCTTTCAATATCCGCTACAGTATCATCAAGTTTGAAAACCACACTTGATGTATAGCAGTCCTTTGTTGTGTCTTTTACATAGGCGTATGCAGTTTTAGTTGTATCGTCCTCGTCAATATAACTGCCCCGTACCTCTATGGTATATTCAGTAGAGGGAGTAAGACTGCTAAAAATTATTTTGCCGTCAATTACTTCACCCTTAACACCCTCAAGATAATATTCGCATCTGTCATCAAGATTTGTAAGAGTGAGTGTTGTTGCAGTTGTGGAAGTGTTAGGTTTTTTAAATACTATTACGGTTGTAGTCGAACTGTTTTCCGAGTTTTTATGGAATTTGCAGTTCTTCTTTTGAAGATTAATTTTAATTACACCTTCACCGGCTTTTAAACCGGTTATTGAATAACCGCTTTCTGACTTGCTTAAACTTATGCAATCGCTGCCGGAAATTATTGTTCCCTGACTTACATAACAGGCAGGACATACAACATGAACAACCGAGCTTTGACCTAAGAGGTTAAGAATATCAACGCTCTCACCCTCAAACACGCCAAACACTGCGTTTGCCATATCTTTTGACAGGTCATAATTTTTGAAATCGTCATCATACGACGCTGTCGCAATGATATTTCCGTCAGAATCCTTTACTGTTACGGAAATGCCGCCTTTTAACTTTTCAGCGTTAACAGATGCACCGTAAACTGCCGCATAAGCAAAGCCTTTGTGCGAATAGCTGCGGTTATAAGATCTGCCGCTCATATTATCAGATGCGAACAAGCCTTTATCCGAATTGTAAATTTCAATTTCACTTTTTGTGCCACGCACCACAGCCATATCGTGCTTGTCAAATACATACAGATAAGTGCCAAGCTTATTTTTCCATTCGTAAGTCAGCTCTTGAGGATTACCGTCGTAATTGCTTACTTTTGCCATTAAAAGCTCACTTGAACGAAGATCTTTACTGTCGCCCCTCATAAATCCGACAATTTCTACTGTCGGATTTGCACCGTCAAGTGCAAGTACGGCCGAGGGAACACCCACCGCACCCAAAATTGTTGCTGCCAATATAAAGCAGAAAACTCTCTGCAATGCTGACAACAACATTTTTTTGTGTTTTTTTAACATTGCCATATATTACCTCCATGCAAATGATTATATGCAGAAGACAGGCAAATAATACACGGCAAAATAAAAAGGGAAAGCTAAACTTCCCCTTGTCCTAAAAAATTCCGTATTTAGTTTTTAATCGTTGCAATTTTCTTCCGATTGGTTTTGTAAGCAGCAACAGGAATATTACATTTGAAACCATATAAACAACGGTAAACGGTGCTGCGGTTGTAATGCTTGCCACAAATCTTGCTATATTAAATGTACCGTCAGCCCAGAGAGTTGTCCATACATCCATTATAAAAGAAAATGCTATGCCCGATAGAGCGCCGTAAATAATAAGCAACACCTTACTCTCAACAAGTTTTTTAGCAAGCAAGCCCGCCAAAAATCCGATAAGTCCCCACGCAAGCATTTGAAACGGAGTCCACGGTCCTTGTCCAAAATAGAAATTTGAAACCACAGCAGAAAAAGATCCTGTAATAAAACCTGCTTCACTGCCAAGATAAATAGCGGTAATAATTACAATTGCAGTAACTGGCTTAAAAAACGGAATGGGAGCAAATACAAACCTGCCCGCTACAGACAATGCCGTCATAACAGCTATTATAACAATTCTGCGTGCATCGTTTTTACCTTTTTCAAAAGAAATAAAAAACGGAATACAGGCAACCACCGACAAAACAAGCGATATAAAGGCATATTTGCGGTCGCCGAAGAAAAACACTCCGCAAAGTACAATAAGCGGCGCAACCACAAAAACACATAAGTATTTTATTATCTTTTTAGCAGTCATTTTACTCCTCCTTAACAGCAGAAATCAACTCTTCCGTTGTTATAATGCCGTCTTTTATACCTCGTGAAATTTTATTTGCAGAAGTCGTATAAAATCGTTTTCCGCAATAAAATTCGTGCGGTTCAAGTCTTTTTGAAAGAGTACCGTTAAAAAGCATTGCGCATACGGTGGAAACTTCAGCCGAAAAATCAAGGTCATGTGTAACAAGTAATATTGTAATTTGGTTGTCGGAAAGTTCTTTTAAAGTTTTTGCAAGTTCTGCTTTTGAAAAACTGTCACAACCCTTTGTCGGTTCGTCAAGCAATAATATTTTCGGTTCGAGAAGTAAAAGTTTTACAAAACCTGCACGCTGAATTTCACCTCCGCTAAGGTCATACGGATGGTGATTTAAAAGACGGTGTACATTAAACTTTTCTGACAATTTATTAATTTTTTCCAAATCCCCGCTCACGCTTTTAAAGTCTTCAAGCAAGCTGTCTTTAACAAATAACAATTGTGGATTTTGAGGCATAGTAGCTGTTTTTTCATTTAGTTTTACCTTGCCTCTGTACGGCTTAAGCCTTGCTCCTATTACGGAAAGCAAAGTTGATTTTCCGCTGCCGTTTGCACCGACAACCGAAAAAATTTCCCCTCTGTTTACCGATAAATTAAGACCGAGGAGCACATCATCAGACTTTTTATCATATCTGAAATATACATTTTTAACCGATAATATTTCATCGTCGGAATTATTATTCTGCAATGTATGTTCTGTAAAAGAATTATTTTTGCTATATTTTGCAAAAAGTTCTCTGCCTTCTTTGACCGTAACGGGGCATTGCGATTTACAATCCGTTACGGAATAAAGCCGTGCAGGCACGGGCAAAGCGAGCATCATAGGATGATTTTTTGAAATTTTGCTAAGAGCATTGCAAGTATCTTTAGGTGCGGTATCGGTAATTATTTTTCCTTGCTCCATAACAATAATTCTGTCCGCAACGGGAAACAGCTTTTCAAGTCTGTGTTCGGTAATAATTACAGTGATACCCGAGTCTTTATTAAGTTTGTCAAGAATTGTAAAAAAGTTTTCTGCCGATACAGGGTCAAGCTGACTTGCGGGTTCGTCAAGAATTAATACATCAGGCTCGGCAACAGATGCCGCCGCAAGATTAAGAATTTGCATCTGACCGCCAGAAAGTGAGTTTGTCTTTTGTTCTATTATTTTTGAAAGTCCAAAGTAAGTAGCCGTTTCACTTATTTTAATATTTATTTCTTCACTCGACATTCCCATATTCTCAAGCGTAAAGGCAAGTTCATGGAGTACGGTATCGGTTACTGTTTGATTTTCGGGATTTTGCGAAACATAGCCTATTTTAAAAGCCGTATCTTCTTCACTGCATTTTTCAATATTTTCGGAACAGAAAAATATTTCTCCCGTTTTTGTGCCGTGAGGAGCTGCCTGCGGCTTTAAAAGTCTTAGCAGTGTTGTTTTTCCGCAGCCGGACTGACCGCAGATAACACAAAACTCTCCCCTTTTCACAGTGAAATTCACATTATCCAAAGCCTTTTCCTGCATCTGCGGATAAGTAAAACTTAAATTTTTGACAGAGAAAATTTCCATACAAGCTCCTCCTTTAACTCAATGATAAACGGCATAAATGACAGTACACCGAAAGCCGACATTCCGATTACGGATAATATTGTAAAATCACACATCTCGATATGCGGATATATAAGAAAATCAAGTTGACCTGTCGCTAAAGCAAACAGCACTGTAGTCAACATTCCCAGAGAAAGTACAGTAAAAACCGTATCTGCTTTTGTAAAAGGAAAGCGGCAGTAAAAACTGCGCTTTTTAACTCCGTATCCTCTTGCGCTCATTGAATCGGCGGTTTGAACCGAACCCTCAAGCATTACGGAAACCGAAGCAGAAAATGCACCTATGTATTGTTTAAATTTATTTTTACCGCAAAAATCGGATTGAGCCGCCAATGTGTGCTTAAACACAAGAATAAATTTAGGCACAAAATGAAGTACCATCGAAAACAATAATGCAAGTCTTGGTAAAAACCTTCCGAAAATATATATAAGTTTTTCGGAATCAAACACGCTGTTGAATACCGAAAACCAAAGTATTACGCTCAAAAGCATCAGTCCGAGCACCGCACCGTAAACTATAGCCTCAAGCGTAATAGGAATATCATTTATAAATATAAGCGGTGTTACTCCCTTGTGTGAGAAAAGCGGATTGGTTATTGTTACAAGTAAAAAAATCAGCACATAACCAAAAAAGGATTTTAAAAATAATTTAAAACCCTTTTGTAATACAGAATAAGCCGCCGCTCCGAAAAGCGACAGCAGTAAAATTATATAATTCCATGTAAACATTGATACCAACAGCACAGATACAAAATATATAAGCTGTGCCAGCGGATTAAAGGAATTAAATCTTAGCATTATTCTTCTCCTGTAAATTCGTTTCCGATATCTGCGCCCAAATCGCAGGTATATAAGAATTTAATTGTATCTCCGTCATGCAAATCATAAGAATTGCAGCCTACCGACGGAAAAACATCATTTACGCAGTATTCCCAGCCCGAAAGCTGACCGCAAGAAAATTCATAAAGATTTGCGATACCCTCGATATAAATATCTGCGTCCGTTCCCTCGTATTCATATTGAATTTTATTCTGACGGCAGGCTTCACTAAGCGCATCATATGCGGTAGCATTTTCGTCAAGAGTAATCTTTGTAGGCTTGAGAATTACGCCGTCACTCGGAACATAGCTTTCAAGACCGCTTTCAAGCTGATCCATATTATTTAAAATGGTTGAGCAGTTGATTGAAAAAGTAACCTCCATTCCCTCTTTTTGAGATGAAGAGGAATAGTAGTCATCGGGAGTCTGAACCGAACAGCCGCATAGCACGGCAGTAATTATCAATACAAGTAATAAAAGTTTTAATTTCATTATTTGTCACCTTTTCTTTTGCCGAATAATCTGAACGGCTCACCGTCTTTTTTCAGCACTGTTAATCTTATAATTAAAAGCACAGCCGCTACTACCACAAGTCCGATAAGAGAAACATAGAAAATAAAATTATTGTCGTCATCCGAATTTGCCGCCGCTACGGAATCCGGAGTAGATGCAAGCGTAAAAGGCTCGTAATTGTCATCTGCCAAAGCCATTACCTGATCATCATAATTTTCCGCATTATTGGATTCGGGATTTACAGTTGTTTCCTGCTGTCCTTCGTCAACTTGCGAATTATGTTTTTCTGTAATATCACCTGTATTTACAGAATTATTTTTATTGTTGCTGTCTATATTAACCTCAGAACTGTCTGTGTTTGAATTTTCAGTGTTCTGTCGGGAATTTTCGCTATTAGAATTATTTTTCTTTGTATCGTCAAATTCAAAAATCTCGGTATTGCCCTTTGACATATATTTATATAAATCAACAAGTGAGTTTAATGCCTGATAACACGCAATATTATTCGATTTTCCGTTTTCAATATGAGAAAAACCGCCGTCAGAATTTTTGAAAGTCATGAGATTGTCAACAAGAGTGTTGCCGTTTTTAATAAATCTTGAATCCGACTGCACATCTATATCGAGTGCAACAAGCGCAGAAATAACTTGGGAAACACTCTCGGAATTTACTGTGCCGAAAGAAGAATATCCGCCTTTTTCATTTTGTTTTTTAGATAAAACATCAAGTGCTCTGTCAATAGATTCTTTTACCGTACTGTCAGATTTATAAGGAGCAAGTGCCTGTAAGCACATTGCGGTAACATCGGTATCGGCAGACTGTCCCATAAGTGTAAAAACGCCGTCCGAAAGCTGTAAGCCTATAATTTTTTTAATAAAATATTCTCTGTCATATTTTGCGTCACTCGGAACTTTTGCATTTGCACAGTCGAGTGACAGCAAGGCATAAACATATGCATTTATGCCTTGCTTGTTCACATTTTCACTGTTATAAACTCCGTCACTAAGCAAATTTTTGCCGTTGATATTTTCAGGATTAAGTCCGCAGGCATAAAGTGCAAGTGAGGTACGCTGAAAATCTGTAGCTTTGCTTTTTGATTTATATAACTTTTCGGCAGATTTTATCATAGAACTTTGTACAGCAGTTACATCTGTACCGTATTTTGACAAAGAAATAATATACCACTGTGTTTCAGAATTATCTGTGGTTTCAGAAAGTTTTTGTACAAACGAAGCTGTATCGTCAGCCTTTAAAATTGCCGATTTATACGAGATAATTCCGTCTATAGTTTTTGAAATATCTTCTTTTGTGTAGTTTTCAGCCGCATTTACCGTTACCGATAAAGATAACATTACTGCGCATATAAGTAAAGCTGTCAGTTTTTTCAGCATAATTATCATTCCTTATTAGAATTATTCTGTTTCACCCGAAAGAATTGTCTGAAGTGCTGTAACATCATTTACATCAACTTTTCCGTCTTTGTTTACATCAGCAATTCTTACTTGTTCTTCGCTAATATTGTTATAATTGCTAAGGTATGTCTGAATAGCTGTAACATCGTTAATGTCTACCTTACTGTCAAGGTTTACATCATTGACAATCTTTGTATCTACAAATACTGTGTAGTCATCTGCGTAACGAAGAACTGCAGGAGCACCGCTGTAACCGTACTTTTCAACCTGTAAGCTGTGAGGACCGAATGTAAGCTGATCCTTATCAATTACAACTACACCGTTATAATCTGTTGTGTATTCTTTGCCGTCAAAATATACTGTCATATTATCAATCGGAAGAACAGCGTCACCGAATGTAGCCTTTGCTGTAAATGTAATTTTACCCTCGCTTGTAAGCAATGAAGTATCTGCAATCGGGAGGTAGCATGGATACTCACCGTAATAAAGAACTACTGTATCATTATTATTAAGTGTATAATCGCTTACTCCTACATTAGGAACTACGCTGTTTACAGCATAATACCAGCCGTCCCAGCCGCCGAATGAACCTGCTGCAATGCCGTTTACCTCTGAAATATAGCCTGCATCTGCACCTACTACTTCGATATTATCAGAAACTTCGTCTGCATATGAGATAAGCTGACCGACATTGCTGTCCTTTGCAATTTCAAATGTGTCTTTAAGGTAGCAAGCCTCCGGACCTTCAATTCTGAGATTTACATTAATTGTGTTTTCTCTTGCAATATTAACTGTAAAGTCGTCAGCATAACGAAGTACGGCAGGAGCACCGTTTGAATTTTTCTTTTCAACCTGAACACTGTGCTCACCTGATGTAAAATCAGCCTTGCTAAGTGAAATTGTACCGTTTTCATCTGTTGTATAAGTATGACCGTCAAAAGTAACTGTCATATCTGCAATAGCAACTGTGCTTACGGTCGGATTCCAGTCGCTGTCATATGTAGTTGACTCTGCATTAAAACTGATTTTTCCGTCACTGTTTAATGCCGAAGTGTCAATCTGCGGAAGAAGACAAGGAAAATCACCGTAATAAAGAACAACTGTATCATTGTCGCTAAGGGTGTAATCACCTACGCCAACATTTGGTGAAACTGAATTTACAATATACTGCCAGCCGTCCCAGCCGCCGAATTTGCCTGCTGTTTCGCCGTTTACATCTGTTATGTAATTATTTTCGGCGCCTGTTACCGTAACATCATCAGAAAGCTTGTCTGCATACTGAATTAAGTCAGCTGCCGTGCTACCCTGTGGAATTTCATAATTGTCATAAAGCACACAAGAATTCACACCCTCAATACGAAGTGAAACTGTAATGTCCTTTGTTTCTGCCGCAAATGCCGTAACTGCAGATGCAGAAACAAGCAAAGTAGCAAGTGAAGCAGAAATAAATTTTGCTGTTGTTTTCATAAACATTCTCCTTAAATAAAAAATAGCCCCTTAAAAGAGGCATAGCTATATAAAGGGTAATAATTTACCCAATAACTATTCTCCCACTGCCCAAGAAAGTTTTTCAAACTATGTTATGGCAGGTCTCCTGACTTACAGTCTGCATTAAAGCAGCCCAGGCGCCTTCTCGGTTTCCCAATGGCATGAGCCAAGGCTATAACTGTTTACAGTAATGGCGGTTGTGACGGACTTGCACCGTCTTCCCTATTAATTAAATGAATAAACCATAACAAATATTAAGTTCAAATTAAATTTTATAGCATAATCGTTGTTATGTCAAGTTAATGCCTGTCTTTTTCCTCTTTTGCCTTATTTTTCCGCTTTATCACAGATAAATACAGCACAAAACACAAAACACCGACAGCAAGTCCGCAAATAACTCCAACTATAAGCATAAATACAGTGTTATCTGAAAATTTGCCGTTTAATGAACCGAGTTCGTCAATACTGCTTTTTTCTGAATTTCCTGTACTTTCATTGCTTTCGGATTTATATTCCGTTGTATCCGATTTTTCATTATCATTTGATTTTTCACTGCCTTGTTTTGTAACACTTACCTTACCGCTTGAACATTGCGAAATTTCAACGCTTTCTGCCGAAGAATTAACACAGTCATAGGCTGTATATTGCAAATTACTCTGACCTTCGGCTGTTGCCTTAAATTCTAAATTAAGTATTACCGTGTCATTATCAATATTTTTGCCGTCTTTGCAAAGGTAAGATACATTTAATGTACTTCCGTTATCATAAGCATAAGCCAGACTGTCCGAATCGGTGCTGATTGAACGGTATTCTATTATATTTCTGTCATAAGTAAATTTTAATAATACGGCAGAAATTTTTTCGGACGATTTTGCCTTTACATCAACCTTAAAAATTCTGCCTTTATCACAATTTATATCTTCTGTTTTAAAAGCTACGCCGTTTGTATCGGCGGCAAAAACAGAAGCAGCGGAGAAAATTATGAAAAGAACCGTAAACATTAATAATACAAATCTTTTCATATTTTCTCCGCTCCTTTTTAAGCGTGTTCTGCTTTATTAAAATTTTTTTGTTCGGTATCTGACCTTTGTCCCTCTTTTTTGCTCTGCACATTGTAGGAAATGCGTGTAAGCATATTTTCACTCACAAACCGTTGAGCAACTTTTGCTACTTTCATTGTAAAGCCGGGAATAATAACCATTTTGCCTTTCATAGTTTTCTCAATCGCATACTTAGCTACAAAATCCGGCGAAAGTCCGTTAAGGCAAAACTTTACATCCGCAACATTATTAAAATTAGTATTCACAGGACCGGGACAAAGCACGGAAATTTTAACATTACTGCCCTGTCGCCTCAGTTCTTCGTGAACAGCCTCTGTAAGCCTTACAACATAATTTTTTGATGCATAATAACTTGAAAAAGTCGGACCCGCCAAAAAGCCCGCTGACGAGCCTACATTAAGAATGTAGCCTTTATTTTTCTTAACCATATCCTGCAAAAAGCATTTTGTCAGAATATGCACTGCACTTATATTTGTGTGAATTAAATCAAGCTCTTTTTTCAGCGGTACATCCAAAAATCTGCCATATGCGCCAAAGCCTGCATTATTGACGAGAAAATCTATATCCTCGTCTTTTAAATGCTCATACAAATCAATAGCGTCTTGTTCCCGTGACAAATCAATGGTGATTACTCTGACATTTACATTTTTAAGTTCAGCCTTAAGCTCTGTCAGCTTATCATAGTTTCTTGACGCAACTATCAAATCATACCCCATTGCAGCCAAGATTCTCGCAATTTCCTTACCAATCCCCGAACTTGCTCCTGTAATTAAAGCCTTCATATATTCACCTACTTTTATTTATTTTTTGACACCGATGGCACAAAGCCATGTAGTGCCGTCCTTTTTATGGGTTTCAATGTCTTCAAAGCCTGCCTTTGCAAGCATTTCCCGTATCTCCTCCTCTGTCACTGTTTTTATGCCTACCTTGTCCTCTACAGCCTTCCATTTATCAGGCTCTTCGGGAGTTTTCAGCATTTCAAATACAAGCATAATCCTGCCGTTTTGCTTTAACACTCTATAAATTTCTTTTAAATCATTAAGTTTGTCCGGCCAGAAGTAATAGGTTTCTACCGCAGTTACAACATCAAAGCTGCAATCCTCAAACGGCAAAGACGAAACCGAGGCAAGTACGATTTTAACCTTATTACAGAGAATGTTTTTTCTGTTCTGTGCCTTTGAATGTTTGATACAAAGCGCAGAATAATCTATTCCGTAAACCTTGCCGTTACCGATTCTCTCTGCTATTCGTGACACGGTAAGACCGCCGCCGCAGCCAACATCAAGCACACGATAATGTCTTTCAAAATTTATATGATCAAGCGCCCAACCGGTAAGCTCGTAATGTCCTTCATTCATGGAACTAATCATTTTTTTGCCCCAAAAGCCCTTCGGCTTCTTGGCATTTTCCAACAGCTTATGATATTTCACAAGAATCTTCCTTTCCGTAAAACACATATTAACTTTATCAAATATATTAATTTTGCTTTAAACTCATTATTGTGCTATCGATTATAACACATATTTATATATTTTACAATTACTTATTGATTTATTTTATTTGATTTTTGTTCATCAATAAGTTCCTGCACCAAATAATCGTCACTTATACAATGCATATCCGATATACCCATTTAGGTTTTATTGTCAAAAGCCAAAATCATATTTAATTTTACAATACTATGTTCTTTCCGTCCCATTCAACCGAAACCGCTTTATTATCATTTTCCAAATTAATTAATAATCCCTCATCAAGATTTTTTATGGAATGGTGAACGGACAGAAGGAATAGAAAGATAGCGAATCACGGTAACCGTAGCCGATTCGTTTAGCGACCTTGATCTTGTTGTTGAAGCCTTCGAGCTTGCCGGTGCTGATTGGGTAGATGGCATGAGCCGCTAAGCCGGGGAGTCGTTTTTCTTTTTGAACTGCAAACCGTACCAATGCGGGAATCTCACTTTCTTTCGCCGCCTGAAACCATTTTGTCCATTCCTTTTTCCTTTCTTTCATTGTAACACACTTTTTCCAAAATGCAAAAAGTGTGCAAGTTATTTTTCTAACTTACACACTTTATTTTACAAGCTCGGTCGTGATGATCTTGCAGAATAGATTGTAATTGCTCGGTTTTACTATCGGAGAGTTTATCAGAGTTAGTGAGCAATGACCAGCGCAGCTTCTTGAGTTGGCTGTATTCCTGCTTTTCCGCTTTAGCTTCTTGTTTAAGAGATTTCATAGTTTCCTTGTCGGTATCATCCGAGATATCGGCAAGAATTTCTTTTTCTTTGGCTTTATGCCTGCGAGCTTCATCCAGACGAACAGTGCCGAGAACATCTCTGCCAAATTGCGACTGCATATGAAACCGATCATATACAATCCGTGCTTTGTTACAAGCTTGTTGTAAGATGCGTTCATGTCCATCGCTACCGCGATGACTGCCGATAAGGAGTCGGAAGGCAAGGCAAAAAACGAAGCTATAGCTGCAATCACTGCTTCTCACAAATCGTCATCTGCGGCGAATGCGGTGAAATGTTCCGCAGGCTCCACTGGAATAACCGAGGTGTTAAGTCCATCGTCTGGCGCTGCATCAGCAAGCTAGAACCCACCGGCCTTGAATGCCACGCCAAAACCATAAACGAACTTGACCTGCAGGAAATCGTTCTCACAGCCTTGAATGAGTTGCTTGGTGATAAATCCAAATACCAGCAACAGCTACAGCAGAATATTGCATCAGTCATCAGAGCTTCCGCTGCAATCACCACGGATGGCATTGACGAGCAACTGATGGAACTCCAGAAAGAGCTTCTCAAAAAGGCTAACAACAAGGAAGCCTATGATGAGATTGCAGACCAGATTTTTAAGCTCCGTGAACAGCGAGAAAATTGCACTGTTGACACTGCCGCCAGAGACGCACAGATTCAGCGTATCAATGAGCTGCAGGATTTCATTAAGCAGCAAAGTGCTACCCTCGAAGTTTTCGATGAGACATTGGTAAAACGATGGCTTAAGCAAATTACAATTTGGAATGACCATTGTACGGTTGAATTGAAATCCGGACTTAAGGTCGATGTTGAAAGATAAGCATAAATGCACTAAACCCTCCCAGCCATGATGGTTGAGAGGGCTAATGCTTATTCCATTGAATCAAACAATGTAAGCTGACATTCCTTGAGTGATACCATCTTACGTTCCTTTATTGCATCGTCATGGCAAACTTCTCCGAAAAGAAGAGGGGATAAAGGATTATGTACCTGAGTATTTCGCATGACTGTATTATGGCTATAATTGGCATAACAATAAAGGCAACCATTTTTGCATGTGTTATATGTTCCAATATCAATGCTAGCAATACAACCACATTCTGGCCGCTGATTCTGATCTTTTCCTACAGCAAGTTTGCATTTTCCTATCCGTTCAAAACGTTCTCTATCAATGCAGTGAGCATGTGTTATTCCAAATCTATCAAGATCGATTGCTTCAGAACAGGTGTCTATATAGAAACCATACTCTTTTGCGATTTCAGAAAACCTTTGCATCAGTTCTATTTGTTGCTCTTTTGACTCTGGATGGATTTTTAGCGGCTGAGTATTTCTTGCCGTATTGCGATAGAAGTCGAGAAAACTCACGGTGCATTTTTCCGTATAATCCCCCAATTTTGCTGCCAGAACCCTGAAATATTTGCAGTGGTATTCCATTGTATATCTATCATTGAAGAAGATTGGGTCATATCGCCAGATGACCTTTTCTTTTCCTATTGATTTAGATAATTGTTGGAATGCAGGAATTATTATATTGTTTTTGGATGGAATATTTGGCTCCACATCCTTATCATAAGCTGTTAACGTGAACTGAAAGTAATAATTATATCTTTCAAGTTCCGATAAACGGTTCAGCATAGGTACTGGATTTTTTGTCCAAAAGACAATTCCATCAACAACGTCGGGTGACAGATTTATCCTACCTATTTGATGGATATTCATCGGGTTTCTGACCAATACATATTCTTCTTTAAGCCTGTTAAAAAGCCAGTCAGAATAATATGTTGGAATGTCCGTTCTTCGACTGGCGCTTATTATCATCGAATCACCTCCTACTGAACTTCGATAAGTAATTGGGCGCTTGAGCAATCATGCCACGGTTGATATATACCATCAAATTCTTTTGGCAAATTGAAAACCGTTTGGCTAGAAGCATGCCTCTCACCATATCTTTGCGCAGGGTTTACTATTTTATAATCAAAATAGAACTTTCCGCAACTTTCATGGAAATCGGCCGCCTTCAACTTATCAATAAGGTCAGAAAAATAGTCCCTTCCCCTGTTTACACTGTTTACATCGTTAATAAGAATCACCATTGGAACATTCTCCTGCTTATGGCTTATAATAGTATCCACAAGTTTTTGGAAGAATGCATTAATTTGTTTGATTGACCAGTATTGTAAAAATGTGAAATTATATATTGTAAAACAACAACATTGGCATCGGAGATTGTAAAATCTTTCGTCACAGCATCCCAATACTTGAACCGTGTCTTTTTCACGGTTGACGTCTTGTAGGTATCTATTTTTTCATGAATACTTTTCCAACGTTTATTTATATCAATCCCCAAATAACTTATTGTTTTACTTGGTGAAGTCTCATGACAAAAGCGCTCCAATGCCATAAGATCTGGGCAAGCGCCACAACCGATAGATAGCACATGATATTTCTCAATTTCCATCATTGCGTCGCTTTTTCTCATAAGGTAAAGCATTTCTGACGCATACTTTGCTGTATAATCACAAACATAAAAATGCATCATACGTTCACATTCATAATCTTTTCGACCCAACGGATATCTACTTGGATAGTGAACCTCTTCAAGACATTGTTTGCAGTTCCCGCAAGGCGTTCCCGGACAGGCAGAATTGTGGTCACAGTCATCACATGTAGTTGTGATGTATTGCCTGTGGCAGTAATTGACCACAACATCCAACAAAGATTTTTTCTTAAGCCTTTTTAATTCTTTTTTTGTCAGTTTTGAATTTGAATAATCATAAGACATACTACTGCCATTCTCGTAGCCGCAATATGGACAATTATCGTACTCATGCTCCCTCAAACCGGGGATTTGTTCACTTACAGTACGGTGATATAATTTATGGCAGTTACTACAGACAGCAATAGAACTGTTTTCCTCATATTCACACAACACGTTATTCTCATCATATGCTAACATTCTTTCACCTCGTTCTCATAACACTATTTATGAATCATTTCTCTGATATCCATTTCGCACACTCAATTTTCTAAACAATCGGGTGTGCTGAACATCTGTCACTGTCAACCATACAATACACCAACTCAATTTTTCTGATTCGACATATATTTCCTCTTACTCACTTTCGAATAGGAAAATGAGTGAGATGTATGTCAGACAATATCACTCAAAATGCTGGGGAAAAAGCGGTTTTTTACACTTTAATTATCAGCCCTTGACATTAATACTACATCTCAGTTTGTGAAAGTAAGGCTATTTCGGGAACAAGTACCCAAATGCCCAAAAAGTTAATTTGATAGATTTTTCAGATAGCCTATAGAATGCTGACAACAATTCAGCCATCTCGCATAATTAGGCTATTCTGTATTTTTTTAATTAATGCCATATCTGCCGGCAGCCAATTAACGCTGTATAATTCATCTTTACTAAGCCAGCGCGCGTCCTCTGCTTCTTTGAGTTTTATTTCACCCTCGGTAACATTACACCAAAAGCAATCCATACTTAAATGGAAAGTCGGATAATCATACTCGATGGTATCAATCAATTCACCAACTTCTATTTTTACAGCAAGTTCTTCTTGTATTTCTCTAACAAGTGCCTGTTGCGGTGTCTCGCCTGGTTCAACCTTCCCTCCGGGGAACTCCCACTTGCCCTTAAATTCGCCGTAGCCTCTCACTGTAGCAAATAAATTGGTTGTATTTTCTAAAGAGTCACATATAACTGCGGCCACTACTTTTATTGTCTTCACTGTTTTATTCCTCTACCGACTGCTTCCGTAATCGAAATTTATACTCTTTGCGCATATTTCCAGATTCATCTTTGTCATCTTCATATGTATAATCTACTAAAGAAAAAACGCCTTGATAATAATATTCTTGCGGCGAGAACTTAACAAATAGGTGAATCTTTTTTTCGTCATTTTCTGCATCAACAATAGCTTTATTGCCAAGTGACATTGTTTGGTCTCCAGTCTTTCCTTCACCGGAATAAATATAGTCTCCATCAGTAGTCCAGTGGTCGTGGTAAACAAAGCCAGCCTTCTTTTTATCAATGGATGAAACGAGCACTACTGTTGATGGTGTTCTATTTATTCCTCGGCCAAAGCCAGCAATTCTGATACCAAATTGTTCTTCTACCTGTTTATATGTAAGAATAGGCTGCTTAGCTAAATGTCTAACGTTGTAATCCGGTCCAAAGCCATCCTCAATGTTATTGCGAATTCTTCGTGAAGGAGTACCATTTCTCTCTGTAACCCGCAGTTCTTTTTCAGCTTTATGTGCTGTCTCCTCTGCCAGACGTTGTTTCCTGACAGCTCTCTTGTTATTTTCAATTTCTGACAAAATTTCAGACTGTACCGAGGTATCTTCCGCAACAATAAATGTTTCAAAGGCGTCCGGATAAACAAAATTTGATACCTTTGAAGCAAACTGTATAGTCAGTAAGTTGTCAGATATTCCTGTCACAACTCCGTTGCCAAATACTTTGTGCTTGACTTTTAAATTTAATAAATTCATTTGTCATCACCCATTATCTTGGAATTATTAATAATTAAAAATACATCTTGTTATCTATTTCACTGCCAACTCTGCCTCTTGATATCGAGTAGCCTAAACTGCGGTCGGCTCTGACAACAATCCCCGTGCCACAACATATGACATCTAATCCACAGCCTAAACCCTACCGCATTTTTTCGCTCATCCACTTTTTCTTCGGTCAGACTAAAAAGTAGATATGTTTCCATACAAGAAAACCGAGCTTTCCGCAAGGCTTCTCTGATGATACTCACCTCGCAAAAAGCCCGGAAATACGCCACTTTTCAGCACTTATTTATCTTTTCTTGACAGCAAACAGACCGTCTCCACATGCGCTGTTCTTGGGAACATATCGCAAGGTGTTACTTCTTTGGTTTTATAGCCGTTTGACTCGAAAATTTCTAAATCTCTTGCAAGGGTTGCGGGATCACAAGACACATACACAACTCGTTTCGGTGACATTTGTGCTACGGTCAAAATTACATCTTCGCCGCAGCCTTTTCTTGGCGGGTCAAGCACTACGACATCAGGTTGAAGTCCCTCTGCTTTAAGTTGAGCCGCTGCCTTTGATGCATCGGCACAAATAAATCTTGCGTTCTCTATGCCGTTTGCTTTTGCGTTTTCGTTTGCATTCTTTATAGCATCCTCGACAATTTCCGCACCGACAAGTGTTTTGCAGTTTTCAGCCATTGTAAGTCCTATTGTACCTGTTCCGCAGTATAAATCAAGCAGAATTTCGTCGTTTTGCAGGTTTGCGTATTCTTTTGCTTTACCGTACAGTTTTTCTGCTTGGGCACGGTTTACCTGCCAGAATGAAAACGGTGATATTTTAAATTTAAGTCCGCATAAAACATCGGTAATGTGGTCACTGCCGTATGCAACACGATTTTTCTTGCCTAAAACCACATTTGTTTTTTCTCTGTTAGAATTAATAATTACGCTTTTTAGGTTAGGCAAGCCGTCTTTTAACATTCTGACAAGTTCGTCTTCCTGTTTTAAGCCGTTGCCGTTGACAACATAACAAACCATAAGTTCGTCAGTAATTTCACCAAGACGCATATATAAATGTCTTAATCTGCCTTTGCCTGTTGTTTCGTCATAAATATCAGCATTTGTTTTATCTATAAATCTTTTTGTAATTTCTATTACAGAATTAAAAACTTCAGGCTGCAATAAACAGTCATCACACGGAATAATTCTGTGCGTATGAAATGAATAAAATCCGAACACCGCACTTCCTTCTTTTGCCCTACCTATAGGAAATTGCGCCTTATTTCTGTATCTGTCAGGTCTTTCGCAGCTGATAATATCTTTAAATTCAAAGTCTTTAATTCCGCCTATTCGTGTTACCGCATCGTAAACACGCATTGATTTTATTTTTAATTCTTCTTCATAAGAAATATGCCGCCAAGTACAGCCTCCGCATTTTGAGAACTGCGGGCAGTCCGCCTCGATTCTTGCAGAAGACGGAGTAATTATATTTTCAATTTTACCGAAAGCATAAGTTTTCTTTGTTTTTAATATTCTTACTTCAAGTTCATCGCCAATGGCTGAGAGCGGTACGAACACCGCTATTCCGTCCTCTGTTTTTCCTACGCCGCTGCCCTCTGCGGTAGCCGAAGTTATGTTTAATTTTATAATATCATTCTTAACTAAATTCACTGATTATCACCGATTATATTGTAACATTTTTAATATAAATTGGCAATATAAAAACTAAAATACGAAAAAATATATTACAAATTGAAAAAAGGTATTTATTTTTTTTGACTATAGCTTTATAATATAAGATAGAATTTTTGTGAATGGAGAATGAGTGTTTTGAATTACGACATTTTACTTGATAATATAAAAAGGATACATTTTATCGGCATCGGCGGCAGCGGTATGTGTCCGCTTGCAGAGATTTTAAACAGCGAGGGCTATCAGCTTTCAGGCTCGGATATGAATGAGGGCGAGACACTCGACAGAATCAAAGGCTACGGCATTCCCGTATATATGGGACATCGTGCAGAAAACATTGACGGTGCAGAGCTTGTTGTATATTCTGCCGCTATCAAAGAAGATAACCCGGAAAGAAAAGCAGCTGTTGAACAGGGTATTCCTTGCATTGAAAGAAGCGTTATGCTCGGCGTAGTAACAAGAAGATACAAGAGAAGTATTGCGGTTTCCGGTACTCACGGCAAGACCACAACCACAGCCATGCTTTCACAGGTACTTATCGGCAGCGGTTTTGACCCATCGGCAATTATCGGCGGCAAACTTCCGTTTATCGGCGGCAACAGTTATGTAGGTCAGAGCGACATTATCGTTTGCGAGGCTTGCGAGTATGTTGATACATTCTTACAGCTTAATCCGTTTATTTCTATTATACTTAACATTGATGCCGACCACCTCGACTACTTTAAAAATCTTGACAACATTAAAAAGTCATTTAATAAATTTGCAAAACAGACTACAGGTTTGCTTGTAATCAACGGTGACGACCAAAACACACTTGATGCAGTAAACGATGTTGACATTGAAAAAATCACCTACGGCTTTGGTGAAAACTGCGACTACAGAGCAGAAAATATTTCTGCAGACAAGGGCGTTCACGAGCAATTTGACATCTATTACAAGGGCGAACTCCTTACAAATATTAAGTTGATTGTTCCTGGCAAGCATAACATTTATAATGCACTTGCCGCAGCGGCTACCGCACATTACCTTGGTGCAACACCTAAGGAAATCGCCGAAAATCTCCACAAATTCGGAGGTGTTCACCGCCGTTTTGAAATTCTCGGTACACCCGAGGGAATTACAGTGGCAGACGATTTTGCTCACCACCCGACAGAGCTTACCGCAACACTCAATGCCGCAATGAATATGGGCTTTAAAAAAGTATGGGCGATTTTCCAGCCGCATACTTTCTCAAGAACAGCACTTCTTCTTGATGATTTTGCAGAGGCTCTTAAGATTCCTGATGTTGCAATTATTTCGGAAATTCTCCCTGTAAGAGAAACAAACACATATAATATTTACTCAACCGACCTCGGCGCAAAAGTACCGAACTCGGTTTGCCTTGACACTTTTGAAGAAATTACAGACTATGTATGCAAAAACGCAAAAGAGGGCGACCTCATTCTCACAATGGGCGGCGGCAATGTTTATATGTGTGCCAATATGATTTACAATCAGCTCAAGTATAATGAGGAGAATAAGTAATTTCATATTTCATTTATAGGAATTAAAATTTAACAGATATAAAATCAGCCTGACTTCATACGAAATCAGGCTGATTTTTTGCTTGAATAATTGTTTATTTATTGTCAATTATCATTTGTATATGAGCAATCTGCTCTTGAGATAACCCCGAAACATCAACGGTTTCCCTCTTGTTAATGCCAAGCAAGTAATCGGCACTTACTGAATAGGTATTTACTATTTTAATAAGCATTTCCACAGACGGCTGAATATTGTCGTTTTCCCAATTACTGATAGTCTGCTTTGTTACATTAAGAGCCTGTCCGAATTACACCTGATTCAGTCCGAGCGAAAACCTTAATTCACGAATTCTTTTGCTTAACATATCAACACTCCAATACAAGTATCATAATATTTATATCAGACTTTTAATTTTATACCATAGCAAAAATATCATTAGGCTGAATTTCAAATACCTTGCAAAAAGCCACTATTTCTATATCTGTTATAAATCTTTTTCCGCATTCTATTCTTTGAATTGCATTTTTGTCTAAATCCAATCCAAAAAGCTGCAATTTTTCAGCAAGCTGTCTTTGACTGCATTTAGGATTTAATGCAAGTCTTAATTCCGCAATCCTCTTTCTGTATACATTATTCATATTTTTATTTTTAAACATTTTTTATACTCCTTTGACATTTAGTGCTTGTCAATAAGAATATTTTATGCTATAATACAGCTGTAATTGACATTCAGTGAGTGTCAATTGCGAATAATAAATTAAATAACGCAAGGAGAGATAAAAAATGAAAAAAGTTAAAAGATTAACAGCCGTAATACTGTCTGCACTTATGATGACAAGTGCATTTTCCGTACTGCCTGTAAGTGCGGCTGAGGTTGAAAGTAATACTTCGGCTGTGTCTTCAGATGAAAATTTTATAAGCGGTGACTATGAGTATTCATTACTTGATGACGGTACAGTTGAAATATCCAAGTATGTGGGTAATGATAGTGATGTAACTATTCCTGATGAAATTGACGGAAAAAAGGTTACGAGTATAGGCAAAGGTGCATTTGAAAACAATATAAGTATTAAAATATTGAAATGTCAAACAATATACTATCAATATATGACGGTGCATATTATAATTGTCAATCATTAGAAACCATTAAACTATCTAACTCGTTGACAAAAATTTGGGTAGGAGCATTTGGAAATTGTTTATCATTAAAAAGAATAGATCTTCCGGATAGTTTATCCTATGTTGATGATTTTGCCTTTGGTAATTGTGAGAGTTTAGAAACAGTTAATTTTCCGGATAAACTTTCAGATAATGGCTTTTCAAAAGGTTTAGCAAAGTCTGTATTTGAAAATTGTATTAATTTAACATATGTTAAACTACCTGATAATTTACAATATATTGGTTATGGAGTTTTTTCAGGCTGTAATAAATTACAAAAAATCACTATACCGCAAGATGTAACTTCTATAGGTAATAAAGTTTTTTATAATTGCACTAATTTAAAAAGCATTATTATTCCTAAAGATGTTAGTTTTATAGCCCGTGATTCATTTGAAAATTGTAATATACTAACTATAAACGGCTACATTGGAACATATGCAGAAACTTATGCAAAAGAAAATGATTTTGAATTTATTGCAATAGATGAAACAATTCTCACAGGCGACGCTAACCAAGACGGCATTATAAATGTAAATGATGTTACATACTTGCAAATGCACATTGCAGGCAACAAAAACACCGACGGTTCTGCGCTTATTGACGAAACAAACAAGCAGTTGTTTGACTGCGTTGATATGAACAAAGACGGCAAACT
>ENA-OPNJ01000349-OPNJ01000349.1-human-gut-metagenome-genome-assembly--contig:-NODE-349-length-22361-cov-2.174437_pt1 | contig 22361 bp, 21 predicted proteins | sample MGYA00241535_ERZ501767 | MGnify/ENA primary metagenome ERZ501767 (study PRJEB25962, sample SAMEA2042564) | human gut metagenome | biome: human gut; feature: human-associated habitat; material: faeces...
TGTAACGGCCGCTGTTAACGTCAATAACAGTCATTGCTTCTGTATAATCAATTACCAGATAACCGCCGCAGCTCAAGTCTATCCGCCTGTCAGAAATAGTATCTATTTCCTCCCGCAGTCCATAGTACGCAAAAACATCTTCCTGCTTTTCATGCAGCAGAACCCGGCCCGTTGTACCTCCTGGCATGTTCTTCAGTAACTCGCAGACACGTCCATATACTGCTTTATCATCCAGGATAATTTGGGAAACATCATTTGTCAGATAATCACGTACGATCCGTACTGATAAGTCTAATTCCCGATACAAGGTTGCAGGAGCTTTTTCTACTTTCCCGCGTGCTTCTATGACACGCCAGTTAGCGCACAAATGCCTGATATCCTCAAGCAATGCTTCCTCACTGGCACCAATAGCCGCCGTACGAATAACGATTCCCATACCATCAGGCTTTGCTTCCTCAATAATAGCTTTTAAACGATTTCGCTCCTCTTTATTCTCTATTTTATGCGAAACTCCAATATAATCCGCCAGTGGCAAAAGCACCACATAGCGCCCAGGTAACGTCAGCTCGCGTGTCGCGGAAGGTCCTTTGCTTCCCCTGGCATCTTTCGTTATCTGAACTAATATGGACTTACCTTCAGTAATATCATTACTTTCACCCAGATAAAGAAAGGCATTCTGCTGCAAACCAATATCAATAAAAGCCGCCTGAATGCCAGGAACAACATTATTTACACGCCCCTTAAAAATATTACCGACAAGATGTTTTTCACTGCTGCGTTCCACTAAATATTCCATCAGTCTACCGTTTTCAGTCAGACCCATACGTGTTTCTTCTGACGTAGCACTGATAATGATTTTGGTTTCCATACAAAAGCCCCTCCTTTCCTGAACTATTGAATAAACTTGTCCATATGTTCCAACATCGGCAATCTGCGGCCATCAGCAGCTGCACGATACAGATCCAGTCTGGTGATATCTGCCTTTTCAACAGGCAGCTGCATTCCAAAATGCTGATTTAAGGTATTTAACAGATCTGCTGCTTTCATACTGCCATTAGGTGTAATACGACAGGAAAATTTTAACGTCAACATATCATTTTCCTGCTTTGCACATATTTCCGGTATATAAAATTTTACATCAATTTCTTTGATTTTGTTTCTAAGCTTTGGCGCTGCCTTAGCATAAACGACACTTTCTGCCGCGTTAAAAGCAGCTACGGCCTCAACATACTCACCGGAATAAGGCAGCACAACAAGATAATCTGCACCTCCGGCGGAAGCCATCAGCGCCGGTGCGTTGTTCGCAGTTACATCTGCGGCCATAATCTGAATGCCGCGAGGTAAAGCCGCTGTCATCTTCTGCACAGCCTCGTGTACTTCCATCGGCTCAGCCAGTTCTATCTCTACAAATTCAGCCATACTGACAACGCCAACACCAAGCGCCGAAGCCAGAGAAAACTTTAAATGCGGATTAAAGCCTTCGGAATAAGCAGCAGGCAGTTTAGCGCGTCGGATAGCTCTTTCAATAGTCCGCACATATTCTAAATGGGAAATAAAACGTATTTCTTTCTCTTTAGTTATCTGCATCCTTAATTTCATACTAAGCCCTGCTCTTTCCAGTCGATTATTTTTACGCCCAGCTTTTGGCAAACACCGCAACCTGTACAGACACCGTGACGACAATCGTGGGTCAATTCTTCTGCCAGGGCTTTTTCATATTCCCTGCGCAGAAAACTGCGTGCTACAGCGGGCTGGATATGTTCCCATGGGAATAATTCATTAGCTCCGCGTTCGCGGCCTATATAGAATTCTTTGTTTAAACCTGCGTCCTGCAAAGCTTCCAGCCAGCGATCATAAGAAAAATGTTCGCTCCAGCCATCAAATTTGGCTCCGCGCTGCCAAGCCAGATATAAGGCTTTTCCTAAACGGCGGTCACCACGGGCAAAAACAGCTTCAAGCACACTGGTCACCGAGTCATGATACTGGAAGGTGATATTTTTTACTTTTAAGGCATCTTTCAATAAAAATTGTTTACGCCTTAGTTCCGCTATATCATCCTGCTGCACCCATTGAAACGGAGTATAGGGTTTGGGTACAAAAGAAGAAGCACTCACGGTTACTTTCGCACCGCGCCGACCTGTTACTTCCTGATATTTATATTGTACTGCCTTCGCCAATTTAGCTATAGCCAGTACGTCTTCGTCAGTTTCACCAGGTAAACCTATCATAAAATATAATTTTACTGATGACCAGCCTGCAGTAAAAGCAGCACCAACCGCATTCATTAAGTCTTCTTCTGTAACGCCTTTGTTTATCACGTCACGCATTCTCTGGCTGCCAGCTTCCGGTGCAAAAGTCAATCCGCTTTTACGTACAGCCTGCACTTCTTTCGCCAGATCTACAGAAAAACTGTCAATACGAAGAGATGGCAATGAAACACTAACCTTTTCATCTTTAAATTCTTCGATCATATCATGTATCATCGGTGCAAGACAAGAATAATCTGCCGTGCTTAAAGATACCAGTGAAATTTCGTTATAACCTGTATTATCCACCAGTTGGCGTGCCAGCTCCTTTAAAAGCTCCGGCCTGCGTTCACGCACAGGACGATAGACCATACCTGCATGGCAAAAACGACAGCAGCCGCGAAAAACTTCCAGCATAATTCTGTCATGCACGATTTCTCCAAACGGCACGATCGGAGCTGTCGGATAATTAACCGTATTCATATCAGAAATAACTCTTTTTTCAACTGCCGCCGGCGCAGCATCACAATTAGCTACTACTGCTGCTACAGTGCCATCTTCATTATAAGCAACATCATAAAATGATGGTACATAAATACCTTTGAGCTTTACCGCACAGCGCAGGAAACCTTGCCGTCCACCAGGCTTACCTTCACGTTTCCATTTTTTATAAGCCTCCATCAGCTCGACCATAACTTCTTCACCTTCACCAACAACGGCAAGATCAAAAAAATCTGCCAGAGGTTCCGGATTATATACGCAGGGTCCGCCAACAATAATAAAAGGATCTTTTTCTGTACGTTCCTCTGTTTTTACAGGTATACGGCCCAAATCAAGCATATTAAGAATATTTGTATAAGAAAGCTCATACTGCAAAGTAAAGCCGACAAAATCAAAATCCTGCAATATCTTTTCCGTTTCCAAAGTTCGCAGCGGAATAGCATTGGCTCGCATTTTTGCTTCCAGATCTACCCAAGGGGCGTAAACTCTTTCAGCAGCAACACCGTTTTCAAGGTTCAGGATATGATATAAAATTTTAAATCCCAGATAACTCATCCCAACTTCATAAATATCCGGAAAAGCCAAGGCGATACTTACTTCAGTTTCCTCCGGACTTTTTACAATACTGTTAAATTCTCCGCCTGTATAACGAGCAGGTTTCTGTACACTGCTGAGTATATCGATCGTTAATTCTTTTTCCATACTGTTCCTCCTCTAAAATTGCAGCTGCTGACGCCGCATATTGATGTTCAGCAGCAGCCCGGCCAACAGCATATTCGTAGTCAGCGAACTCACTCCGTAACTCATAAACGGCAGCGGCACACCTGTAACTGGCATAATCCCAGCAGTCATTCCAATATTTACCAGCACATGGAACATAAACATGAAAGTAATGCCCACTGCCAGCAAGGTACCGAAATCGTCTTCGGCGTTCAATGCAATAGTCAGCCCGCGCCAAATAACGATCAAATATAATAATAAAATAATAAAAATACCAATGAATCCAAACTCTTCACCAGCTACAGCAAAGATAAAATCAGTATGATTCTCAGGCAGAAAATTAAGTTGGCTCTGCGTACCTAAAAACCAGCCCTTACCTGTCAAAAGGCCAGACCCAATAGCTATTTTTGATTGAATGACATGATATCCAGCCCCAAAAGGATCAAGCTCCGGATCTAAAAATACACGAATCCTGTTTTTTTGATATTCTTTTAAAATATGCCACAATGCAGGCATCAAAGCGATAAGCGCGCCGCTCATATACATCAGCCACCTGACCTTAAACCCGCTGATGAGCAGCATCCCAAGCAAAATTGCCATAAAAACCAGCGACGTACCTAAATCCGGCTGCTTCATAACCAATATAAAAGGTACAAAAGCATAAGCCAGCGCCGGCAAATAATCAGTGAAACTGTCAAGAGTTTCCAATCTTTTATTTAAAAACGCAGCCAGACAGACAATCATTATTGCTTTAGAAAACTCAGAAGGCTGAATACTGAGCGGGCCGATCTGGATCCATCTTTGAGCACCCAGCTGGCTGTGTCCTAAAAACATTACCGCAAAAAGCAGGATAATATTAAAAACATATAAGGGGGTTGCAATATCTTTAAGCAGCCGATAGTCGAAGCGCAACGAAAAAATAACCAGGGCCAAATCTATTGCTAAAAACAGACTTTGCCGTTCAACATGCCATGCTTTACCTGTCGTTACAGCAAAAGAATGAGTAGCGCTGGCAATCAGGCAAATGCCTATTCCAATCAACCCAAAAATAGCTATAACCAGCCACCAGTCCAAATTACGAAAATATCTATTTTGCTGCATTTGCTATCCTTTCCGCAGTTTCTGCTTACTTAACCGCTTGTGACGGTATCAGACCTTCTTCTCTAAACCATTCTTCAAACACTTTATATACAATCGGACCAGCTGAAGTAGAACCAAAACTGCCCTGCTCAACTACTGCCGCAACTACCAGTTCCGGAGCATCTGTAGGTCCATAGGCTACAAATAAACCATGATCGCGTCCATGCGGATTTTCTGCCGTGCCTGTTTTCGCAGCCATTGGCTTCGGCAAATTGGCAAAATAAGAAGCCGTTCCGCCAGATTGTGCCACACCCATCAAACCCTGTTTAATCAGTTCAAGAGTTTTTTGTGATACCCCCAAAGCATATGGTTCCTGATGCTGACGTACTTCAAAAACACTTCCATCATTATTAAGGACTTTATCTACTAAATACGGTTGGTGATAAATACCACCTCCGGCGATGCAGCTCATCATCACCGCCATCTGCAGAGGTGTTGCAAGGTCTATCCCCTGCCCGATAGAAGCGTTAAAGGTATCACCCAGAGTCCAGTCCTCCCCTGTAAATATCTTGCGTTTATTTTCAGGTGTCGGAAGCAGCCCTGAAGCTTCACCCTCAAGTTCAATACCTGTTTTCCTGCCCATACCGAATTTGCGTGCAAAATCAACCAGATTATTGATCCCTAAGCGATTGCCCATTTCATAAAAATATACATTATCCGACATGCTTAAAGCCTGTTGAAAGTTAATCCAACCCAGGGCTTCTCCGCCAGCGTTGCCCATAGGGATAAGCCAGTGCTGACCGGAGTCAAAAATCAATTCTTCCGGTGTTACCTTGCCAAGTTCCAATGCCGCCGTACCCGTAATGATCTTAAACGTTGATCCAGGGGGATATTCGCCTGATATTACTTTGTTGCCCATAGGATAGTTAGGATCATTATTTATAACCTGCCAATCCTTTTCCGATATCCCATTTACAAAAAGGTTAGGATTAAACGCAGGCCTGCTTACCATAGCTCTTACCGCACCGCTGCGCGGATCAATCGCAACAATAGCCGCTGCTCTGGCGTTAGGGGCAATCCCGCTGGACCGCAGATATGCCAATTGCTCATCTACAGCTTTTTCCATAACCATCTGCAATTCTTTATCAATGGTCAGCTGCAAACTTTTCCCGGGTATGGGGTCACGCTGACCCAGTTGTTTAACAACATTACCGGCAACATCTACTTCCTCATCAAAGCTGCCGTCTATTCCGCGGATAACTTTATCAAAAGTTTTTTCAATGCCAAATTTACCAACAATACTACCGCCTGGCATCCCTTTATAGCTGCCTTCAGTAATATCATATTCACTGGCCTCGCCAACATAACCTAACGCGTGAACTGCCAGTTCTTTATACAAATAATTGCGGATTGGCTGTAATTCCAACAAAACTCCAGGTAACTCCAACCTACGTTCTTCTATTTTTGTTACGATCTCAGGGGAAACATTGCTTTTTAAGCGGGTTGGCTCATAACTGTTTTGATTAGCTGCAATACGCTTTCTAATTTGGTCTTCCGGCATATTTAATATTTCAGACAATATACCGATCACTTTTTCATTATCACGCTGCCCCTGACGCTGAAGTGCCACAGCATAACCAGGCAGATTATTAACTAATTCCTGCCCTTTATAATCAAAAAACAGGCCGCGCGGAGCAGTGATTTTTGTTCTGCGCAATCTGTTACCATCAGCCTGATTGCCATAATAATCGCCTTTATAAAGCTGCAAATAGGCCATTCTGCCGAGCAAAATTAAAAATATGCATACTGCTGCTGCCAGCATAACTTCCAAGCGGCGCGCGTATCTTTTGTTCAGCACAATTTGACCTCCTTTGTTTAATGCAATCCATCATCCAGTTCTATCCATTTCTGCAGTCTTTCTGTCAGAAGATACAACGGAATTACAAAAATAATATTTCCCAGGCAATAAGCAAACGTATCCTGCAGTGCCAGCTCTAACAGTAAAACAGAAAATCCCTTAGCCATAATAACCTGCAGAATAAAATAACAGCCTCGCAAAGCAACTGTTATTGTAACAATCGCTACAATATTGTAAAACATACTGTCTTTAAATACCTTTTCTTTTGTATAGCCAACATAATACCCTATCGCAGTCCTTGTCAAAATATGAAAACCAAAAATACCACCGGTTAAAAGATCCTGCAGCAATCCTACGAAAAAGCCAGCTATCCCACCGGCAAATGCACCTTTCAGCATAGCCAAACAATAAATAAGCAAAAGCGGCAGATCAAATTTAAACCACTGATTTTGCGGCAAACTCATCTGTAAAGATAAACATAACAGAAACAGGACGGGCCAAATCAGTTTCCTCATTGTGCCTGTCCTCCTTCGGTATTACTATTTAATTTACCTGTTGCTGCTGCAGGGTTGCTATACCCGGTAACAACAAAAACTTCTTCTACTTTACTGCTGTCAACAGCAGGATCAACATCTGCGTTCAATAAAAGTCCTGCCGCCTCTGGGCTGGTTTCTCTTACAGTACCAATTACCAAACCTGCCGGATGCCTGCCACTGAAACCGCTGGTAATAACAACATCACCTTTTCTTACATCCGCTTCCCTGGGTAAATGTTCCATTTCTAAAGGCATATTTTCCATGCTTCTTCCGCAGATAACACCAACCGCTCTGGAATCAGCCCTCAAAATACGTGCCCCGATCTTACAACGGCTGCTGGTAATCAGCATGACTTTAGCAGCAGCAGGATAAACTTCTTCTACCAGCCCTACGATACCATCACCCGTAACAACAGCCATCTCTTTATCCAGACCATCTGCAGAACCACGATCGATGATTACAACATCCTGTAAATCGCCCATATTCCGCCCCACAACTTTGGCAGGCAGTAATTTCTGTTCAGGCACGTGCTCTTTATATTGCAAAAGCTTTGTCAGCCGCTGGTTTTCAGCGTAAAACTCAGCCATAGCTATATTAGCCCTTCGCAATTCAGCGTTTTCTTTTTTTAATTGCTCGTTTTCTGCTTCCATTGTCGTAATAGCTTCCAGCTTCTTTTCCAAAGAAGAAGCTGCGCCTGTAAACGTCTGAATACAACTGTTGACAGGACTTATTACTGCAATCACCACTCTATTCAACACCGGAAATCGTACTCTTCCTTCAACAGCCAACGCCATCAGAGCTACCAATGCTATCACAATCAGAAGCAGGCTCATATTTTTCTTACTCACAATAATAATTCAGCCTTCATTTATTATTAGATGCCATAAATCCTTTTTTATAGATATCTACATTTTCAACCGCAATACCAGTACCTAAGGCAACACAGGACAAAGCATCATCAGAAACATAGACAGGCATTCCTGTTTCTTTGCTCAGTAGACGGTCAAGATTACGCAGCAAAGAAGATCCTCCTGTCATAACGATACCGCGATCCATAATATCAGAAGCCAGTTCCGGAGGAGTTCTCTCCAGAGTATTACGTACGGCATCGACAATATTAGCCACCGGTTCACTCAACGCCTCGCAGATCTGGTTCGCATTAATAAGCAGATTTTTAGGCAACCCTGTCACGAGATCACGACCACGAATTTCCATTTCTGTAGCTTCTTCAAGTTCCATCGCAGTGCCAATAGTAATTTTTATTTCTTCTGCTGTCCGCTCACCAATCAACAGACTGAATGTTTTCCTGATGTAACGTACAATAGCATCATCCATTGCATCACCGCCGGTCCGGATAGAACGGCTGATAACGATACCACCCAAGGAAATAACAGCTACTTCGCAGGTTCCGCCGCCAATATCAACGACCATCCTGCCGGTGGCTTCTTGTACAGGCAACCCTGCACCAATAGCAGCCGCCATTGGTTCTTCAATCAAATATGCTTCCCTGGCCCCAGCTTGTACAGTAGCATCAATAACCGCACGTTTTTCAACCTCAGTAACGCCAGAAGGAACGCCAACAACAATACGCGGACGGACTAAAGAATGTTTGCCAATTGCTTTTTTTATAAAGTATTTAAGCATCGACTGGGTAATATCAAAATCAGCAATAACGCCATCCTTCATCGGACGAATAGCTACGATATGTCCAGGAGTACGACCAATCATCTGCTTAGCTTCGGCACCAATCGCCAGCACCTCTTTATTCTCTCTGTCTACGGCAACTACTGAAGGTTCTCTGATAATAATACCTTTACCTTTAGCATGCACCAAAGTATTCGCAGTTCCCAAATCGATTCCCATATCATGAGCAAAACTTTTAAAAATACCAAACATTCTTCAACACCTCATTTATCTAAATAACCTTGCTCTCTAAAACTAAAAAATATTCCATCGCCAATTACCAGGTGGTCAATCAGCGGAATTCCCGTAATTATCCCGGTCTCATTCAGACTACGAGTCAGCTCTTTATCTTCCTGACTAGGTTTAGGATCTCCAGAAGGATGATTATGTGCTACCAAAATGGCAGCAGCATGGTACAGTAACGCCGGGGCAAACACTTCCCGAGGATGCACAACCGAACTATTGACAGATCCTTCTGAAACTTGTTCCATTCTTATGACCTGATTTTTGCTGTCTAATAATAACACCAAAAATTTTTCATGTTGTTCGTAACGCAATCTTGGCAATAAAATCTCAGCACCTTTTTGCGGAGACTCTATTTTTAACTTGACCTGACTTCCAGCTGCTGCAATACGCTTGCCTAATTCCAACGCAGCCAAAATTGTTGCAGCTTTTGCGGGCCCCAGTCCCTTGACTTTAGCCAGCTCTGCAACACTATGCACACAGGCTATATTTTGATATAACCCACTTGAAGCAGTCAATTCTTCTGCAATTCTTAAAGCAGAACGCTTCTGGGTACCAGTACGTATTAAAATAGCTAAAAGTTCAGAATTACTTAACCCAGCAGCACCTTGCTGCATCAATTTTTCACGTGGTCTATCATCCAGCGACAATTCTTTTATACACTGGCTCAAAAGCCCTTCACTCCAATTTGTGCCATCATTTGATACAAGCGGGTGAGCGGCAACCCCACGACGTTATTATAGCAGCCATCTATTTTCTCAACTAAAACTGCACCACGTCCCTGAATTCCATAGGCTCCAGCCTTATCAAAAGGTTCGCCAGTCGCAACATAAGCATTAATCTCAATTTCTGATAAGCTTCTAAACCATACTTTAGTCTCTACTACTTCTACTAAATTCTGAGTCTTATAAAAAACAGCAACACCTGTCAAAACCCGGTGCACTCTGCCAGACAATTTCCGCAGCATCACGGCTGCATCATTGCTGTCAAATGGTTTGCCAAGTATTTCATTTTCCAAAACAACCATCGTATCAGCAGCAATCACAGGTATTTCGCTGCCAACTTGTTCAACAACTACCTGCCCTTTACCTAAAGCATTTACTGCTACCATTTTTTCAGCGTTATCTCCACTAACCTCATCAAAGGCGCTGGTATATACATCAACCTCTAACCCAATCTGACGCAATAATTCTAAACGGCGCGGAGATCCGGACGCTAACCTTACCAGCATCAGCTCATCTCCTATTTTTTTTCATTTTCATCTTCAGTATCATCAAAAACTATTGGGTCAGGTGCTTCTATTTCTATAACAACAGGCTGTACACCTTCACGTACTGCATCACGTTTAAAAATACGCGCATAATTAACAGAAACCAACAGCCAGATAACTACACCCAGCATCACAGGCATTGTCTTATCAATATCGAAAAATACAGCGATACTGTTTCCAAAAACAGCACCGGCAATCACTGACAATACAGGAAAGCCATACAATATCATCTGCATCTTACGTTTATTCATTTCCTGATATTCAACACCGACTACATCGCCAACTTTGGCATTGATAGGACACCAGGCTTCTAAATATTTAGGTATTTTTTCCCCTTTACTTTTATCTTTATCAAGCTTTATTTTCGCTCTTTCGCCATGCTTCTCAATCAATAATCCTACTAATTCAGCTCTCATTTCTGCCATAAATACTCTCCTTAATTATAGGCGTGTATGAAAACATACCAATAACCAAATCCAAAAATAACGCCGTAAATAGCGACAAAAATACCTACACCCTGCCATGTAATAGGATAGCCAAAGTTAATATATTCGCCAAAAATACCTCTTTTATTGAAAAAAGTGTATTTCATACGTCTTTTGAACCATTTTGCCTTATTTTCTGATCCAACTGCCTTAGCAATCATAAAAATATAAAAAAAAGCGCCAACGAAAACTTGAATGATACGAGCACAAATCAAAGAACTATCTACATTTACCAATGCTTCCATTGTTTTCATCCTTTCTCAATAACTCAATTTAAGTTTAAAAATTTATCAGGCATCTGTTTGCGCAGTTCGCGCAAAAATTTTTCGCTGCATTTAAAAATAATACCAGCCAGCCTTTTATTATCTTTACCTTCAGTAAACACTAACAAACGCTGTTCATTAGGATCTACTGAAGAATACCTGTGAATATAATGACGGATTTTAGTTTTCTTAAAAAAACTTTTGATATATTTATTGGTATAACTTTCAGTTTTAGTCAAATCCACTTTAAAACTGCGTCTAATTCCCACGCCATGGCTTATGACTTCCATCTCGCCATCACGTAGAATATATGTATACTTAAAAACAACACGCCATATCCACATCAGCAGAAATAAAATATTAAAGCCCCAACCTAAAGGGCTAAAATATCCTGTATTGACATAACGATACCCTTCATAAATCCATAATAAAACTATAACGGCCAAACCGCCATATGATATCTGCATTCTGCGATCACTGACTTGAGATTCTTCTCTATATATTTCGTTCAAACAAAACAATCCCTTCATTCTCTATTATCCAAGGACTGAACACACCTTTAGACCATTTCTTATTATAACAAATTTTTGCTATAAAGGATACACTCTAAAGCCGTTCCTCTAAAAAAATTCACAAAAACAAGTATTAAAAAACAGGCGTGATATACACGCCTGTTTTTACATAATTTATTTTATAAAATTTACTGTTTTTCCGAAGTAAATTTAATTACCGGGGAAGAAAGGCCATACGATAGGAATTACAACCAGGGATACGATAAAGGATACGATAACAAGACCGGTACCTGCTTTAACATAGTCCATAAATTTGTATCCGCCAGGGCCAAGAACCAAAGTGTTCGGAGGCGTACCTACCGGAGATGCAAATGCACAGGATGCTGCAACTGCGATAGCCATCAATACTGCTTTCGGATCAGCACCAAGTTGTTGAGAAATCGCAATACCAATCGGGCACAGCAGAGCTGCAGATGCAGTGTTGGACATAAATTGTGTTAAACCGCAAGAAAGAATGAAAAGAATTGCAGTAACAACTAAAGGAGACGGAGAACCGCCCATCAGACCTACGGTCCATTCAGCGATCAATTTACCAGCGCCGGTTTTGTCCATTGCAGTGGATACAGGCATCATACCTGCGAACAGGAAGATGGTTACCCAGTCAATAGAAGCATAAGCTTGTTTTTCAGTCAAACAGCCAGTCAATACGCAAACGATTGCGCCGATAATAGCTGCCATTTCCAAAGAAACGCCCTTGATGCCGATAGCCATAGTCAAAACTACGAGCAACAGGATAACGCCGGAAACTACTTGTTTAGAAGCAGAAGTTTCGTTAGCTTCAACTTCTTGTTCAATTTCCTGGTCGGCATCCAATTCAGCTTTCGGAAGCAGGTATTTACCTAAGAACATCATATAGATGATACCAGCTACTGTTACAGGGATACCAATCCAGGCAAATTCGAAGAAGCCAAATTTGTCAGCAATACCAGCAGCTTCCAAAGCGCCGTTAGCGATGATATTCGGAGGAGTACCAACCATAGTGATGATACCACCGAGACCGCAGGCAAATGCCAAAGGCATCAATTGACGGGAAGCGGGAATCTTTGCTGCAGAACAAATACCAAGTACAACCGGCAGCAGACAAGCTGCAGTACCAGTGTTGGATAATACGGCGGACAATGCGGCGCCAACAAGCATAATACCAAACATCAAACTGTTTTCACCAGTACCGGAAATTTTAACAATAGAAGCACCAATTTTTTGTGCAAGACCTGTATAAAACATAGAAGCACCAACAACGAACATACCTGCAAAAAGTACTACGGTAGAATTAGAGAGGCCGGAAAATACTTGTTTAGCAGGAATAAAACCTAACAGGCCGCACGCGATAGCGCCGCCCATAGCCGTTACTGCAAGCGGGATGAGTTCGGTTACAAATAACAGAGCAATAACAGCTAACATAATAAGACATTTTACTGCTTGAGACATGAGAATCCTCCTTCAAAAAGTTAAAAATGTTTTAAGGAAGTAACAAATTACTTCCTATTATATATGTAAGCTAGAATGATTAAATTTGCTATTTTTTGCATATTATTAAAAAACTTATCTTTAGTTACAAAATTGTTAACAAAATTTAATTAACAGCTTACAGTATCAAGTGTAACAGATAAGCCAGTTTTTTTCAAGATTTTTTCACAATTTTCGTATAACAAAAAAGTTCAAAAACTGTTAACTGTCTTCATTATGCATATTTATACTATTTTGATACTTTTTGACAATTTTTTATTCATAGCTAAAACATAAAAAAACAGACGTGATAGTTATCACGTCTGTTTAATTTATTGCTCTTACAATAATACTTTCGTCTATCTTCCTAACAAATTATTTGCCGGGGAAGAAAGGCCATACGATAGGAATTACAATCAGGGATACGATAAAGGATACGATAACAAGACCGGTACCTGCTTTAACATAGTCCATAAATTTGTATCCGCCAGGGCCAAGAACCAAAGTGTTCGGAGGCGTACCTACCGGAGATGCAAATGCACAGGATGCTGCAACTGCGATAGCCATCAATACTGCTTTCGGATCAGCACCAAGTTGTTGAGAAATCGCAATACCAATCGGGCACAGCAGAGCTGCAGATGCAGTGTTGGACATAAATTGTGTTAAACCGCAAGAAAGAATGAAAAGAATTGCAGTAACAACTAAAGGAGACGGAGAACCGCCCATCAGACCTACGGTCCATTCAGCGATCAATTTACCAGCGCCGGTTTTGTCCATTGCAGTGGATACAGGCATCATACCTGCGAACAGGAAGATGGTTACCCAGTCAATAGAAGCATAAGCTTGTTTTTCAGTCAAACAGCCAGTCAATACGCAAACGATTGCGCCGATAATAGCTGCCATTTCCAAAGAAACGCCCTTGATGCCGATAGCCATAGTCAAAACTACGAGCAACAGGATAACGCCGGAAACTACTTGTTTAGAAGCAGAAGTTTCGTTAGCTTCAACTTCTTGTTCAATTTCCTGGTCGGCATCCAATTCAGCTTTCGGAAGCAGGTATTTACCTAAGAACATCATATAGATGATACCAGCTACTGTTACAGGGATACCAATCCAGGCAAATTCGAAGAAGCCAAATTTGTCAGCAATACCAGCAGCTTCCAAAGCGCCGTTAGCGATGATATTCGGAGGAGTACCAACCATAGTGATGATACCACCGAGACCGCAGGCAAATGCCAAAGGCATCAATTGACGGGAAGCAGGGATTTTAGCTGCAGAGCAGATACCCAAGGCAACCGGCAGCAGACAAGCTGCAGTACCAGTGTTGGATAATACAGAAGACAAAGCAGCACCAACAAACATTAAACCAAACATCAAGCTGTTTTCACCGGTACCGCAGAAATGAACTACAGTATTACCGATTTTTTGTGCAAGACCTGTGTAGAACATGGCTGCACCTACTACGAACATGCCTGCAAAGAGTACTACGGTCGAATTAGAGAGACCAGAAAATACTTGTTTAGCAGGGATAAAACCTAACAGGCCGCACGCGATAGCGCCGCCCATAGCTGTTATTGCAAGCGGAATGAGTTCGGTTACAAATAACAATGCAACAACAGCCAGAAGAATGAGACATTTTACTGCTGGGGACATTATAATTCCTCCTTTTAAATTAATTTTATATACAGCGCGTTCGGGGCGCGTATATCAAAATAAAGAGAATTTTGTAAAAGATCCTTAGCATTGCTTTCTATGAATTTTCTTGCAACACCTTATGATTCATTATACCACTATGCACTCAAATTTAAAAGTGTAAGTTTTATTTAATTTACAGCTTTTTTGACATTAAGGTATATTAATATAATACAATAATACTATTTTTACAATATTTAAGATTCTTTGTCCACTCAAAAAACATTATTCAAAATAACCAAAAGAAAAATTAATGTTTTTATCTTGGTTAACCAGCTTCAGGACTGCATTATTACTTGAAACTATAAAGAAAGCTTGTACTTCTCTTTACTACAGCATAATGATTTGCTTTATATTTTTCTTTTTCCAAAAAAAATAGGTGCACGATAAAGTGCACCTATTTCTGTTTATACTATAAATTATTTGACAGGTCCAATCATTGCAAGCATTGCACCTGCAGCTACTGCGGTACCGATAACACCAGCTACGTTCGGGCCCATAGCATGCATGAGCAGGAAGTTAGCAGGGTTAGCTTTTTGACCAACGATTTGGGATACACGTGCTGCCATCGGAACTGCGGATACACCAGCGGAACCGATAAGAGGATTGGTTTTACCACCATCCAGAACACACATGATTTTACCAAAGATAACGCCTGCAAAAGTACCAGCTGCGAAAGCAACAAGACCAAGGCAGATGATCAAGATGGTTTGATAGTTCAGGAAAGATTCAGCTTTCATAGTCAAACCTGTACCAGTTGCCAGCATGATCGTTACAATGTTCATCAAAGCATTTTGCGCTGTGTCAGAAAGACGATCCAAGCAGCCAGCTTCTTTGAACAAGTTGCCCAGCATTAACATACCAATCAAGGCAGTTACAGGCGGAAGCAACAAGCTGATAACGATAGTGGTTGCAATCGGGAATACGATTTTCTCAAAACGAGTTACAGGACGCAATTGTGCCATAACAATTTTACGGTCAGCTTCGGTAGTGCAAAGTTTCATAATAGGCGGTTGGATCAAAGGAACCAACGACATATAAGAATATGCAGCTACTGCGATAGCACCTAACAGGTTAGGAGCCATTTTTGCAGCCAGGTAAATAGCAGTCGGGCCATCAGCACCACCGATAATACCGATAGCGGATGCTTCTTGCACGGTAAATCCGAGCATCATAGCGCCCAGCAAGGAAACAAATACACCTGCTTGAGCTGCAGCGCCCAAAAGCAAAGTTTTCGGGTTTGCAATCAACGGACCAAAGTCTGTCATTGCACCTACGCCTAAGAAAATCAAAGGCGGGAAAATTTCATGGTGAATACCATAAAGAATTACCTGCATAACACCCGGTTGATCTTCGAAACCGGTTTTAGGAACGTTTGCCAGCAAACAGCCGAATGCAATCGGAGACAACAGCAAAGGTTCAAAACCTTTACCAATAGCCAAATATAAAAGAATAATACCTACCAACATCATGATGGCATGACCCATGGTGAAAGCGGAGAAACCGCTGTCATTCCATACGGATTGTAAAGCAACTACAAATGCTTCCATTTATATCCTCCCAATGTTCAATTATTTGAGAGCTTCTAGTTTCAATCACAAATAAGCTCTCTTCTAAATATAAAAGTTATTGCTTTCTTATGACGCAAATTACATTACGATCATAACGTCGCCGGTACCAACAGTTTGACCTGCGGAAACGCGAACGTCAGAAATGGTGCCGTCAGCCGGAGCCATGATCTCGTTTTGCATTTTCATTGCTTCAAGAATCATCAATACGTCGCCAGCTTTAACTGCGTCGCCAGCTTTAACTTTAACTTCGAGAACTTTACCAGGCATAGGAGCACTGATAGTAGCTGCGCCAGCAGCAACAGGTTTTGCAGCCGGAGCCGGTGCAGCAGCTTTAGGAGCGGGAGCAGCGGCAGGTACCGGTGCAGCTTTAGGAGCAGCAGCTTTAGGAGCTGTTGCAGCAGCGCCGCCCATATCTTCAACTTCTACTTCATATGCAGTGCCGTTAACGGTAATGGTATATTTTTTCACAGGGAATACCCTCCTTCAAAATTGTTTAAAATATATTAAACTTAAGTGTTGCTAAAACCTAACTTTGTTTTAGAAGCATTCTTTACGTACGCTAATTGCTTCAATACGAGCATTCTGTGTCCAGCCAGCTTCGGGCAGACGACGTACGCAGGCTATTTGCTCTGCGGAATGACCAAGAGCAGCTACAGCTGCTGCAATAACAGCAATTACTTCACTGTCATCCTGCACAGGAGCTGCAACAGCAGCAGGTGCTGCGGCAGGTGCCGGTGCTGCTACTGGATTAGCTGTTTTTTTTTGACGAGTAGGATCTACAAAGTAGATAACTTTCATCAAGAAACCCAGCATAGCCAATACACCAAAAACTATGGTCATATTGATAGCAGCAATCAACCAAGGATTAGTAGTTACAGGACCCATTATTTCACCTCATTCTTCTTAATTAATTAAGCACTATACTGCAAGCTGCAAATTACAAAGGAATATTGCCATGGCGTTTTGCCGGGCGAGTTTCACGTTTGGACTGCAACATTTGCAAAGCGTTGATGATGGTGGGACGGGTGTTTTTCGGCTCGATTACGATGTCTACCATGCCGCGCATTGCTGCTTGGTACGGAGTTGCAAAGTTATCGATATATTCTTCCGTTTTTGCTTTTACATCAGGATCATTTTTGAAGATGATGTTAGCTGCACCTGCAGGTCCCATTACTGCGATTTCTGCAGTCGGCCATGCAATTACTTGGTCTGCGCCCAAATCTTGGGAACACATTGCCAGGTAGGAACCACCGTATGCTTTACGGGTTACTACAGTAATTTTAGGTACAGTTGCTTCGGAATATGCATACAGCATTTTTGCGCCGTGACGGATGATACCGCCGTATTCTTGGTTACAGCCAGGCAGGAAGCCAGGTACGTCTACCAAGTTCAGCAAAGGAATGTTGAAAGCATCGCAGAAGCGAATAAAACGAGAGGATTTGTCGGATGCGTTGATATCCAGGCAGCCAGCCATTACTTTAGGTTGGTTTGCAATGATACCTACGGTTTGACCATCCATACGTGCAAAGCAAGTGATAATATTGGTTGCCCAATATTGTTGGGATTCATAGAATTCACCGTTGTCTACGATGGATTTGATTACGTCTTTCATATCATATGCTTGGTTGGAGTTATCCGGAAGCAATGTATTCAAGGAGTCATCAATACGCATCGGGTCGTCACCGGTTTCTACGATAGGAGCGCATTCCATGTTGTTGGAAGGCAGGAAGCTCAGCAGGTAACGGATCTGTTGCAAGCAGTCTTCGTCGTTTTCTGCAGCAAAATGTGCAACGCCGGAAGTGCTGTTGTGGGTCATAGCGCCACCCAGTTGTTCTTGGGTTACGTCTTCACCAGTAACAGATTTTACTACTGCGGGGCCGGTAATGAACATTTTAGAAGTGTTCTTTACCATGTAAATGAAGTCAGTCAGTGCCGGGCTGTATACAGCGCCGCCAGCAGAAGGACCCATGATAGCGGAGATCTGAGGAACTACGCCGGATGCAATAGTGTTTTCAAAGAAGATTTTTCCGTAACCAGCCAAAGCGTCAATTGCTTCTTGGATACGAGCACCGCCGGAATCGTTCAGGCCAACAAGCGGAGCACCCATTTTCAGGGACAGGCGTTGTACTTTTACGATTTTAGCAGCATGCATTTCGCCTAAAGAACCACCTTCTACAGTGAAATCTTGTGCGAATACATAAACCAGACGGCCATCGATGGTGCCGTAACCAGTAGTTACACCTTCGCCAGGAAGTTCTTTCTTCTCTTGGCCGAAATTTGTGCAACGATGTTTTACGAAACGATCCAATTCAACAAAGGATCCTTCGTCGAGGAGTGCAGCAATTCTTTCACGTGCAGTCATTTTGCCGGCTTCGTGTTGTTTTGCAACGCGTTTTTCGCCGCCTGCAGCCAGAATTACTTCGGACTTTTTGAGCATTTTCTCAATTTTTGCTTGAGTAGACAAATCTTACACCTCCATCATTATTGGGAGAACCTTATTTTATATACATCTACGCGGATGCAGACTCTTTGGTCCGCATCCGTGTAGTATGTAACAACTTAAAATAAAATCTTCAAAAGATTTTTGTAATTCCGTATTTTACGGAATTATTTTTTTGCCGGAGCGCAATACTCAAGCAAAATACCTACGGATTTCGGATGAACGAAAGCGATATCCATTCCGCCAGCACCGCCACGAGGAGCTTTGTCGATCATAGCAGCACCTTTTTCAATAGTGGTATCAATAGCTGCTTGAACATCATCAACGCGAACAGCGATATGTTGGATACCTTGTCCATTTTTAGCGATGTATTTGCCGATAGGGCCATCGCCATTTTCAGTGATATCAACAAGGAGCTCAAGCAAAGTTTCGCCACAGGGAATAAATACGGTTTTTACACCTTGCTCAGGAACAGCTTCTTCACCAGTGCAGCTCAAGCCAAGAACTTCAGTGTAGAATTTCTTGGAAAGATCCAGGTCTTTGCAAGCAATACCTACATGGTCAACACAAATTGTTTTAAACATTTCAAATTCCTCCTAAAAGTAATTTTGGTTGTTTTATCTTAAAACTTTACCAACAATGTCAGCGACAACAGAATACGGCTCAATTTCACGAATTTGAAGTTTTTCAACTAAAATATCAAATTCGGAAGTAGCTACAACATTCTTGTCGATATAACGGTTGACCCTGTCATTAAGCATAGCAGTAACTTCGTTTTTAATACGAGCTTTGCGTATTTTGCTCAATTGATCAGATTCAATCAAATATGCTTTGTGCTCTTCAATAGAGTCAACAACAGCTTCTATACCTTCACCCTTGCTGGCAATGGTCCGATTGATCGGAGGACGCCAGCCAACATGTTCGGGATTTAATTCCAACATCATTTCAATCTCAATGTTCAGCTTGTCCGTACCTTCACGGTCAGCTTTATTGATCGTGAAAAGGTCACCGATCTCAAGTATACCTGCTTTAATAGCCTGAATGTCATCGCCCATACCAGGAATAACAACAACCATTGTAGTATCAGCAGTTTTAACAATATCTACTTCAGATTGACCAACGCCAACAGTTTCAACAATAATAACATCAAAACCATATGCATCCATCAATTTAACAGCATCGCCCGCTTTTTGGGATAATCCACCCAAACTCCCGCGAGTAGCCATGGAACGAACAAAAATGCCTTCATCGGCAGTAAGGTCCAACATTCTGATACGGTCGCCTAAAATTGCACCACCGGAGAAAGGACTTGTAGGATCAATTGCGATAATACCAACTGTTTTACCGCGTTTACGATATTCTTTAGCAAGCTTGTCGGTCAAAGTACTTTTGCCAGCGCCCGGAGGTCCGGTTATTCCGATGACATAAGCATTACCGGTGTGGGGATAAATGGCTGTCATTATTTCAACAGCGTTATCATACTCGTTCTCTACGGCAGTAATAGCTTTCGCTAATGCTAAACGAGAATGGTTTAATACGCCTTCAACAATATTCAATGATCACACCGCCTTGTTGAGGTCCAATAAAAATTGTATTATGCAAGCCGGGACAAGCCCGGCCTGCAAAATTTTTGAGAACCTTAATTATTTTACGTTAGCGTTGATGAATTCAACAATGTTGCTAGTCGGAGTGCCAGGAGTGAATACTTCGGCAATGCCAGCAGCTTTCAAACCAGGAATGTCAGCGTCAGGAATAACGCCGCCGCCGATAACCAGAACATCAGTCAAACCTTTTTCTTTCAGCAGTTCAACTACTTTCGGGAAAAGGGTGTTGTGTGCGCCGGAAAGCAGGCTCAAAGCAACAACTTTAACGTCGTCTTGCAGAGCAGCTTCAGCGATTTGTTCCGGAGTCAGACGAATACCGGTGTAAATAACTTCAAAACCAGCGTCGCGCAATGCACGAGCTACAACTTTAGCACCGCGGTCATGGCCGTCCAGACCCGGTTTTGCTACTAAAACTCTAATATTAGACATTATTTCTTACCTCCCTATTATTGTTGGCTCTAAATTACAGAGCAGTATGAGATTGATATTCGCCGAATACTTTTCTCATTACGCCGCAGATTTCGCCTTCAGTTGCATAAGCACGTACAGCGTCAAGAATCAAAGGCATCAGGTTAACGGATTCGTCAGCACAGCCTTTTTCCAGAGCAGCTAAAGTTTCTTCAACTTTAGCATTGTCACGACGAGCTTTAAGGGCAGCAATCTTATCAGCTTGCAATTTGCCAACGGAGCCGTCAACACGCAGCAAGTTTTTCGGCGGTTCTTCTTCTTGTTGGAATTTGTTTACGCCAACAATAATACGGTCGCCTTTTTCAATGTCCATTTGCCATTTGTAAGCGGAGTCTTGGATTTCTTTTTGGATATAACCTTTAGCGATAGCTTCAGGAGCGCCGCCAATTTCGTCAATCTTTTTGATATATTCCCAAGCTTCTGCTTCGATTTTGTTAGTCAAAGCTTCAACATAGTAGGAACCACCCAACGGATCAACGGTGTCAGCCAAGCCGGATTCGTAAGCAACGATTTGTTGAGTACGGAGAGCGATGGTTACAGACTCAGTGGTCGGCAATGCCAAAGCTTCGTCTTTGGAGTTAGTGTGCAAAGATTGAGTACCACCCATTACAGCAGCAGCAGTTTGCAGAGCAACACGAACGATATTGTTGTTCGGTTGTTGTGCAGTCAGCATGGAACCTGCAGTTTGAGTATGTACGCGGAGCATTTGAGATTTCGGTTTTTGAGCGCCGAATCTTTCTTTCATAACTTTAGCCCATACACGACGGGAAGCGCGGAATTTAGCAACTTCTTCGAGTACGTTGTTATGAGCGTTCCAGAAGAAGGACAGACGACCAGCAAAATCGTCAACGTTCATACCAGCTTTGATAGCTGCTTCAACATAAGCGATACCGTCAGCGATGGTGAAAGCGATTTCTTGAGAAGCGGTGGAACCAGCTTCACGGATATGATAACCGGAAATGGAGATGGTATTCCACAGCGGTACGTTTTTGGAGCAATATTCGAAAATATTGGTAATCAAACGCATGGAGGGTTTCGGCGGGAAAATGTAAGTTCCGCGAGCAGCATACTCTTTCAAAATATCATTTTGAATAGTACCGCGCAGTTTGTCAGCGGAAACGCCTTGTTTCTCAGCAACTGCGATGTACATGCAAAGAAGTACGGATGCAGGAGCGTTGATGGTCATGGAAGTGGAAACTTGATCCAAAGAAATTTGGTCAAATAAGATTTCCATATCAGCCAAGGAGTCGATAGCTACGCCAACTTTACCAACTTCGCCTTCAGCCATCGGATCGGTAGAATCATAACCGATTTGGGTCGGAAGGTCGAATGCGCAGGACAAGCCGCTGCCACCGTTAGCCAAGAGGTAACGATAACGTTTGTTGGATTCTTCCGCAGTGGAGAAACCAGCATACATACGCATGGTCCAGAAAAGGCCACGATACATAGTAGGTTGTACACCACGAGTGTAAGGATATTCACCAGGGAAGCCAAGATCCTTCTCATAGTCGAAGCCTTCGATGTCGAGAGGGGTGTAGAGCCTGTTGGGCTCAAGGTTTGCACGTTCGGGATTTTTAGCAAGTTTAGCTTCTACGCCAGCCATGTACTTGTCAAATCCAGCTTTCAGAGTTTCATTTGCCATTCTCAAATCCTCCTTAAGAATATTGTTTTTGCACAATCCGG
>ENA-OPNJ01000383-OPNJ01000383.1-human-gut-metagenome-genome-assembly--contig:-NODE-383-length-21372-cov-9.577145_pt1 | contig 21372 bp, 16 predicted proteins | sample MGYA00241535_ERZ501767 | MGnify/ENA primary metagenome ERZ501767 (study PRJEB25962, sample SAMEA2042564) | human gut metagenome | biome: human gut; feature: human-associated habitat; material: faeces...
TCACCGAACGGACGGCCTCTTTTTACGAAAGATGTCTGTATTCCGTTCGCCTTGCAGTAGTCCCTGTTTTCAGTTCCCGCGTAGCCGGTGTCTCCTCCGACCTTTTTCGCTTCGACCCCAAACAGTCTCTTGTGCATCTTCAGGCAGTGCACCAGCCGGGTCCCTTCATTGAACGCATTGAATGACAGTTTCTCAATAAACGATATCCCGTCGACCAATATGTTGTTGACCTTCGCTCCGAACTCGACGCTCTTCACCTCCTTGCCCCTCACTATCGGTCTCAAATGTGGCTTGCTGAGACTCACTATCCTGTTGGGGATGCTTTCCCTGCTGTCATTGTTCCGGAAGTGGTTCTTCTGCTGGCGGTACATCCTCGTAATGATCTCCAGATCACTTTTCTCTCTGACGGTCAACAGGTTTTCTGCATTCTCATTGCCCCTCTCGATCTCACGTATCTCCTTCAGTATCTTGCCGAGCAGGTCAAGCAGCCTGCGTGTAATCCTCCTCGTCTGGCTCCTGCTGTGCTTGCGCTGTTTCCTGTATGTCAGGTTCGCCTTCTGCACGTCAAGGAACTTTGTCCGGGGACGGTGGATTCCCAGTCTGCTGCTCAACTCGCACATCGTCGCATAGCTCTTCTCAATCCCTTCCCACAGCAGCTTCGCGTCAGTCGGATAACGCATCTCGCTCTCATAGCACGTCGCATCCGTGTACATCGTATCCAGGTTCTCCATGTACGGTCTCCACTTGTCGGCGAGTATGCCCTGGAGCTGTGGTATCTTCAACTTCCCTGCAAGTTCCATCATTATGTCGTCCAACAGCTTATAGTTTGCCAATGGGCGTGTCGGATCTATTATCACGTCGCAGAATATCTGGTAGTGGATGTTGCCGTTCAGCTGTTCCATCAGTTTCGGGCAGCTGAGTCCCGTGTACATCTTCAGGAACATCAGGGCCACTTTCCCTTCAGGTGTGAAGAAGGACTTTCGTCCCAGCTTCGGCCTCATACTTTTCCTTACCAGACCGAAGTTCTCTGCCATCTCGCGTAGAGGGAGCAACTTCTTTATTCTGCCCAATTCGCTCTTTTCGAACGTCGAATAGTAGAGCTCGTAAAAATTGAACTCCGGAAACGCAATGTTTGGCGCTATTTCAGAAAAATTTCGTACCTTTGACATACAGATTATTTTTGCGATTCCCCCAATTTCTCACTTTTCTCGGTGGTTGGGGGAATCTTTTTCCCTTTTTCAAAGTTACGAAATTTCTATCACTTTATCAATCAGCTCGTTAGGAAAGTCGAAAACTTTTTAGGCATTTCACGACAGTCCCTATTCTATCGGTACGGGGATATGTTTCCGCAGATACTGGCATTTGGGAAAGCGCAAAACATTCGCCATTTACAGCGACTTGTACGCTGGAGCCGGATGGATATACAAAATAAGCGGAAAGTATCATCTGAATACACAAACAGGCGGGCAACGCGAAGTGATTAAAGAAAATGTGGGCGATATGATATTCATCGGCGGATGGCAGCCCGGTATCAGAATCAGATGTTACAAGAATCTTCATCTGTTCATAGGCCCGACCCTTGCCACAGAATGCCTGGGAGCGCACCTGGGAATCGGATTCTGACGCGGCGGGGCTTGAGTTATCTAAATGATTCAGAACAACATACGGCTATAGCCTCCTACGACTGTCAGAGTAGTAAGAGTGCCACCACCAAGACACAAGTTAGAAGATTCAAACTATTCTCCTTCAAGAAGGAAAACAGCACTTTCGTAAACTTTCTTCAAAGGAGGGTTCACCCCTTTTTTCATAAGAAATTCTCCTGAAAGAGATTTTCCCGCGAACCAGCTCGCAGACTTCTCTACGTTCAGTTCTGTTACACGGTAGTTCATATTCTCGTCAAGTCCAGCAAGACGGAACTGCGGCACCGAATAACGAGAGTCATAACTAAGGCAATAGGTAAACAGCACTGCTCTGCGGCGATCCCTTGACACATACATCAGAGCATAAGTTCCAGACTTATCTTCAGGAGCACCTAACCTGTAGAGATCACCTTCCGCAATTATATCACGGTAATCCTTGTAACTGCTTATGGCTTTTTGTGCGAAAGCCTTCTCAGTTTCTGTCATATCTTTCGGTTGGAGTTCCATTCCCAGTCGTCCAGCGCAGGCGACATCAAAGCGAAACTTGATAGGTGTAATATTGCCAGTCTGATGGTTAGGAACGGCTGACACGTGTGAGCCCATCACGTTTGCAGGAAAAAAGAGACTCGTTCCGTATTGAATGCCTGTACGCACCAAAGCCTCAGTGTCATCGCTCGTCCAAAACTCATCGAAGTATTTCAATGCTCCGTATTCTACGCGACCTCCTCCCGAAGAACAAGCTTGAATCATCACGCTAGGATACTTACTACGAAGACGCTCCACCACATTGTAAAATCCTTTCGTATAGTCCACCCAGAACTCCGTCTGTCTATCCGACGGAAGGCCCAATGAGCCTACATTCTCCACGTGACGGTTAGCATCCCATTTGATATAATCAATTTTGTCAGAAAGAGCCATCGTCTTGTCAAAAACATCGAAGACAAAGTCCTGCACTTCACGCCTTGTCAGATCCAAAAGATACTGATTCCTCATTGCCGTCGGCTCGTGCAGTCGGTCCCTGACAATCCATTCGGGGTGTTTCTCATAAAGTTCACTCTTAGGATTGACCATCTCCGATTCAATCCATATTCCGAATTTCAGCCCCCTGCTGTGGGTATATGAAGCAATATCATCAATACCCTCGGGCAATTTGGAGACATTCACTTGCCAGTCACCAAGACCAGCCTTGGCATTGTTGCGAGGATATTTGTTCCCGAACCAGCCATCATCAAGGACAAACATCTCGAGTCCCATATCAGCTGCATCATCCACCATTTCCTTCAGGATACTTGCATCGAACGTAAAATAAGCACCTTCCCAACTGTTAAGAAGAGTTGGTGTCATGCCGTAGCCACAATGCATCTTGTATTCCCTGGCCCAACGGTGAAGGTTGCGACTTGCCCGACCTGCGCCTTGGCCGCTCCAAGTAAGAATCAGCTCAGGAGTCTCAAACGACTCCCCACGAGCGAGCCAGCGAGTGGCTGAGTATGGGTTTGCACCCGCAAGAACATTCAGAACATTGAATTCGGTGAGTTCAAAATTCAATTTGAAATTCCCACTCCAAGCAAGGCTGCCGGCAATAACTTCGCCGGTATCTTCACTGAAGCTGTCTGTATTCAGGCTGAGCATGAACGAAGGATTCTCCGTATGAGTCGTGCGAACTCCTTTCCTACTCTCAACGCTCATTGTCCCGCGAACGAGTTGAGTGTGCTGCACACGCGCCTCATGAGCCCAAGACCCATAGAGGTGGGTAAGGAGATATTTGTCTGCACGTATCGGAAGGGCTGCCGAATAGTAATTCCTAAGCATTACCGTACCTTTCTCGTCATTTCTGATTATGGAATTGCCAACAATTACGTCTTCGTGCATATATGCCTTATATATAAGGTCCACAGCAAGTCCTTCCTTCAAGTCGGCAAGATGGATAATGGTCCGGTCCACATTGCCATTTTCTGTCATCTCGGTATTATGGGAGATATAGCGGAGTTCTGTATTCAAGTCACCATTCTTGTGCGTTACAGCCAATGCCGGTTCATTGAACCCACGTCCACCCTGAGTGGAATAAGTCTCATATACAGAGCCGTGCCCCTTAGATATACCGAACTGAAAATCAGCGAACGGGGAGGTGTCCTCTATAACTCCTCCATAATGAAGAGTTCTCAAAAAGCCGTCTTTATCCACGCAAATAATCAATGAGGAATTGTCAGTCCGGACATTTATTACCTTCCCGTCTTCCGCTCCGAAAGAAGGTATTCCGAGCAGGACGAGCAATACAAGCAAAATATATCTTTTCATTTCAACACGTAATTTAAGTAAACAATATCTCACGGCCCGTGAAAAGGAAATTCGGTCCAACTACATACTGCCGCGCCGTCGGCGAGAATTGTTCCTCCATCGCAAAGTGAGTATGACCGGAAAGAATGCCCTTGAGCAATTTCTGCTTTTTCAGTCTGTCAAAGAATTTCTCCGTGAACGAATCCGTCTCGTAGGTGTACTTGTGTTTTTGTGGGCCATAAGAACGGAACCGGCTTCCTGGCTTCCAATATTTGAAATTTGCTGCAGCTATCTCCTGAGTATAGATCGGCACGTGCATACAAAGGATTATCGGAAGTTTACGCCTCACCTGGTCCTCGAAGAGATCCACCTGTTCTTCAGTTACGGCATAATACACATCATCCATAGTAATAAAATTCACACCGTTCACCACTTGGGAGACGAAAGTAAGGTTCTTGTGATACTTAGATGCAAGCAACTCGCGGCTAATTTCCTTGTATGCTTCCGTTTTTTCGGACTTTTCGAGTTTCATATAGCGGGAATACTCGTGGTTGCCGACGGCAAAAGCAACGTTTTCTCCAAGGTATTTCTCGGCAAGATCTAGGTTTGCCTCTGAAATCCAATCTATCAGATCACCTGTATGTAGAACATAATCGACATTCTGTCTCGCCCAGTCCAGCGAATCCCGTAATGCTTCTTCTTGCCTTCCTCCAAAGGTTCTCGTTCGACTCCGCATAAAAGTCTGCTTCCTTTCATCTTCCGAGAGATAGGCCGACGTAAGATGTGTGTCAGAGATATGGAGAATAGAAAACGGTTCAGTAGCTCCAGCATCGATATGCGCATAAGTCAATGAAAGCCGTTCGAATTTTCCCCTGTTCGGGAACTCTTCGGGCTTATCTTCCGCAAAAGCCGGCAGCCTCGACGTTGAGAGCAGTAATCCTGCTGCCATCGACGTCTTGAGAAAAGACCTTCTATCCATTTCGCTCAAGATTTCCTCCATTTAGTAGTTTTTAACACAACGAACATTCAGACGCGAGAGTTTATTTGCCTCTACACGCTTCGTATTCATCATATTGAGGTTCATACTCGTTCCAGAGATACAGAGGGAGCGTGCATAATCAGCATCTTGTTGTCCAATAAACCATAGGAATCCGTACTTGCCCGGGGCTTTTGCATTGATTGTTACGCCATCAATCTCAACACGTCCCGCAGGATACCATCCAAATCCCACTTCGTCAGCGCCAGAAACAAACTGTACTATCGGTCCTGCTGCATCCTTGTCTTTCAAAGTTTCATTGGCCTGATTCCATACGCCACCATCCACAAGACGCCCATTGCCTCCACGAAGCCATGCTCCTACATTGCCCATATTCTTCACAGTCGAGCCGTTCTTGTAGAATTCATCTTTCGTGACGCCCGGCAGGGTAGCAAGACATCCTCCATTGAATGAGAATTCTCCCTTATAGATATCCTCACCTACATTATACTCTGACTTTATTGCGTGGAGCAAATCCCACCAATCGTTACAGTTGGCAACATGCCACCCCTCAGGGCAGCAGCCACGAAGTTGGACATTGTACTCCCCTCCTTCTGTACCATCTAGAGTAAAGGCATTGCCAGCATCATCCTTGCCACCATAAGATGCTATCTTCTCTTCATACTGTTCCTTCGTACAGGCAGGAATACCCGTCATCGCCTCGTACCATGTATAGAAACGTCCAGCTTTATCATTTATCTCGCTCAATGCGGCTTCCGTCATTCCTTTCACAGTAATTCCGGTAAGGTCTATAGCCGTTCCGAGTTTTCCATCATTACCTGATTCGAAACAGTTCATGGTCATCCAGGTCTTTGAACCATACTTCTTGCTGACATCATCCGGCTCTGGCTCAGGTTCAGGTTGGGGCTCTGGTACGACAGACCCCTCTCCTACAGTCAGGATAGCAAGAAAAAGTCTCTCCTTACTTTGTCCCAGTTCATTCTTCGCGACAACGGAAACAGATCTGCGAGGTATCTCGCAATCGGTGTCCGCGGCCTTGACCTTTATCATGTTCGTACCTTGTCCTTCGATAATGGTAAGCAATCCAGATGCCTCGTCAGCTATTTTCCACTCGTAACTGTCGGCCCATTTCACTTCATTTACACTGAACTGGAAGACCTCTCCGTGAACACATTTAAGCTTCGCCGGAATTTTGTTGATGTTGCCAGGAGTCGCAGGAATGGTACGCTCCTGAGTTTCCGCCTCTACTTCGCGATTCACCGCTTTTGTACAAGAAAGCATACACACAGCAGACAAAGAGGCGAGAAAAACAAGTAATTTATTGGTTTTCATATTTTTATCACAATTTATCATTTATCTGGAATCTAATAAGAAAAAGGTTGGTCCACATACCACCTGACCTTATAAATCTTGTACTTGAAGTACGAGAAGAGACAGTTGCCGTTGAAGTCCACTACCTCACTGGTCCAGTAGGACGAAGAAGTCGGTCTCGTGAGGATTTGCGGCCATCCTTCAGGACCGGTCGAGATACTTTTGACGTTCTTTTTGTAGGCAAGTTCCACAGACACCACCTTTCCTGTTTCGGGGTTGAAACTGAAGACGTTTTTGCCCGTGGTGAGATAGAGTTCATCCTTTCCATAAACAGGAATGAGGTCGTGAATCATCGACATGTCGTCCGGCACATCATAGCCATATTCTTGAGTCAGTGTCGTTTTGGTCTTATCGTAAGAGTACTTGTAAACACGTCCCTCAGAGGCAGTCCACAGGCACTCGCGTTTCTTATCCCAGACGGCATTATGGGCAGCTGCCACCACAGCGGACGAGGTCGGCTTCGTATCATAAACCCCATCTCGGCACTTATATATCTGAAGTTTATTGGAATTGCTGCAGGCAACCACTATACTGCCGTCGGGGAGAATCTCCGCAGAGTGAGGGCTACCCCCGACATTGACCACAAAAAGCACCTTCTTGTCTTCGATACGTACCAATGCAGCGCCTCCGCTCGAGGCTGTCACAAGCACGCAACTCTTGTCCAGCACAGGTTTGGCCTCATCCGGCTCAGTGAAAAGTTTCACCTGAGAAGGATCCAAGCCATCCTCTGCCGGCTTCCATTCCCAAGCTATTTTTCCTGTCGGCTGGTCCACGATTACGATGTGTCCCTGTGACTGTTCCGTGACAATCAATGGACGGGTCGCATCCTTAAGTTCAATGGTCCCTTTCTCAACGTTTTCAGGACGCCAAGGGATATATGGCCCTTCCGGCTCTTGTTTCTGGCAAGATGCACAAAGAAGAAAAAGAAAAGCAAGTCTCGTATATATGTGTTTCATTTCCATACGTTTAAAGTCAACTTTCATCATAGCGTGATTTGTCATATCCTAATAATTTGGATTCTGATCAAGGTTTTTGTTCAAAAGACGCTGCTCCGAAGGGATAGGCCACCAGTAGTCTCGCTCAGGGTCGAATGATCTGATTGCTATTGCAGTACCGTTGTAGTCGCAGATTTCGTCATTCATTACCTCCTCCGCAATTTTCCAGCGACGGATATCATTGTAATAAAGTCCTTCGCCGGCGAATTCGATTCTGCGCTCGTGGCGTATAACCTCACGCATCTGCTCTTTGTCAAGAGTTCCTGTCTTTATTATAGGGATACCGGCACGCTTGCGGACTGCGTTCAATGCTGAATACACCTCTGCAGAAGGGCTTGTTTCTACCTCGTTCTTGGCCTCTGCGAACATAAGCAGCACATCCGCATACCTTATGAACATATAGTTCGTCTCGCCATTACCATCATCGGGATCGCGGGCTTGGTTATCATATATGGTAAGTTTCTTGTGAGCAAATCCGGTAAACTGACAAATCTGAGTTGCGGTACTGTTGGCCTTTCCGAGAAAAGTGCATCCTGGATAGAAGACAGTAGCTTTGAAACGAGGGTCTTTCTTGTCATAATTGTCTTGGGCGTAAGTCTTGCCGTCTGAAGATTCGTACGCGTTAACCAGATCCAGAAGCGGTGCGTTATTGCGATACTGCACACTTTGGACGTTCCACGCGCTTATAGGTGTGTTCTTTGTCTTCGAATACTCCACATCGAAAATACACTCACAACTGTGTTCATTTGCCGGAAGGAATAATTTCCTATAATCCGGGAAGAGGTCATAACCGGCTTCTTTCGCATGGTCCATAACCTCAGCAGCCGCATCCGCAGCCTTTTTCCACAGGGCGAGATCACCCTTTTCATTGACCAAAGGGCTGGCCTCAAAAAGCAATAGTCTTGCCTTAAGCGACATTGCCGCACCTTTGGTCGCACGGCCTTTATCCGACTTCGAACCCCATTTCCAGTCGAGACACTCGGCCGCTCTGTCTAAATCTCCAATAATCTGGGACACAACCTCTTCGCGGCTGCTTCTTGGAAGAGTACCATGTGACATTTCCGGAATGCTGAGCACGAGCGGAACGCCATTGTAATAAGTTACTAGAAGATAATAGTACAGAGCTCTGAGAAACTTTGCCTCGCCCTCCATTTGGAGTTTTCTCTCCTCACTAGCCACTGCTCCAGGGAGTCTGTCAAGGTGCGTATTACACCGCCCGATGCCCTCATAACAAGCTTTCCAACGATCGCTGATGACACCTGCAGAATTGGCCGAATGAGTACCAAGCGCGATTTCATTCCACCCGTGGGAATTGCTGTAGTTGTACTCGTTCGGAGTAGCACTGTCCTCAAGTAGAGGATCAATGTTAAGAGCGCCAGAATGCGTGAGGACATTGTAGCATCCGGTCATCGCAGCCTCCGTACCCTCGGCTGACTGCCAGAACGTCTCGACGGTATAGCGATCCGACGGGATAGTGTCAAGACTACAAGACGCTACCAGAATCACGGATGCAGTCGAAATAAAGATTTTTCCAATATGTTTCATAATGCTGTTCGCGATTTAAAATGTGATGTTGAAACCGAAATTATATGTCTTCAACGATGGATACTGGATCAGGTTCGTGCTGGAAAGGTCAATTTCCGGATCGAACATCTTCAGAGGAGAGAAGGTGAAGAGATTTTGACCATTGACAAACAACTGAATCTGTTTCATCTTGATAACTTTCATCCATTTCTCAGGCATAGTCCACGAAAGCTGCAGTTGCTTGCATCTCAGATAAGATGCATCATATAGCCATTGGGTATTCTTGTAGTTATGCATTTCCGGAGCGCCTGTCGCCGTATGGAGAATCGGCAGTCTCGAATTATGGTTTTCTTCTGTCCAAGCGTCTGTAGTCCACTCTTTCAACACGCCGGCACCATTCCAGAACGGAGCAGCAAGATTGCCTGAAAGGTATGTGTACACGTCCGCTACGCCCTGAAACTGAGCCGACAGTTCTACACCCTTCCACCCCACGGAGAAGTTGAACGCATAGGTGATACTTGGTGTGAGGTTTCCTGAAACGGCACGGTCACGGTCATCGATACTTCCGTCACCATTAAGGTCCTTGTAACGGATATAGCCCGGCTTTACGCCACTGCCGACAGTGGCAGAATTGGCAATTTCCTCGTAACTATTGTAGAAGCCGTCCGCCTGATACAAGTACCACGCACTGATAGGTTCACCCTCTTTAATGATGTTGAACGTAGATATATACTCCTGTCCATTAAGATCTACGACAATATTTTTATTGTAGCAGAAATTACCTCCCAGACTATACCGGAAGTCCCTGTATCCGTCGCGCCACTGGATGCTGTACTCCATACCGTCATTAGCCACAACTCCGATATTCTGCTTCGGACCTTTCAGGTTTCCAATCTGCGCAGGTATCTTCACATCCCTGAGGATACCCTCAGTTCGTTTCTTATAGAAGTCCGCAGTAAAATTCAACCTTCCTCCCAAAACGGCAAAATCCAGACCGGCATTGTAGGTGGTCGTAGTCTCCCAAGATATATCCTCATCCACAAAATCCCTTATCGCAGCACCTCCAGAGATGGTATCACCGAAAGAGTAGTTGTATGAAGGACTGGCAAGAACCGACATGAGGTATTCGTAGTTTCCGATAGCCTGATTTCCCATCTGACCGACAGAACCTCTAAGCTTAAGGATATCTATCCAGGATATATTCCTCATCCAATTTTCCTTATCCAGTCTCCAACCGATTGACACAGCAGGGAAGAAGGCCCATCGGTTGCCCTTGGCAAATTTCGAAGATCCGTCATAACGGGCCGTGAAGTCGGCAAGATATTTCTCCTTATAATTGTAAGTTATCCTCCCGAAGAACGATGAGAGAATCTGCTCAGAAACAGCACCTGTAATCTCATCCATCTTCGTTCCTGGAGTCAAGGCATCGAGTTGGTTATTGAAATAGTCACGTTTCTTTGCAGTAAATGCTGCACTGTTCGTGTATTTGTGCTCATATCCGAGCATCACCCCAAGTGTATGCTTCTTGGCAAAGGTATTGTCGTATGACAAGGTATTGTAAAAGGTAGTGTTGTACGCATTTGAATCCCAATCCTTAACATAAACATATGGACTGAAGTCTTTCTTCTCATATGTCTTGGGATTGTACGTGTACATAGCCGTCTTGAAGTTCTTCGAGTAATTGTCACTTTTGAGGTAACCTAGAGTCGCCCGATATGTCAGATGCCACGGAAGTGTATATTGAAGGTCTATCTTTCCGAGAAGACGGTGCGGCTGCCTAGTGGTACGACCTTCCTTAAGATAAAGGAGAGGATTCTCAGGGTTATTGCGCCCCGGTGTGGAAAGCCAAGTACTGAGCCAACGGCCATCAGGGAGCCGAGTGCTGAAAATTGGCAGTGCCCGATTAATGACGTTAATGGTGGTGGAGACACCGTAAATCGGCTCAGTATTGAAGCGAAAGTTGCCAAGTATGCTGGCCCCGACCTTGAGTCGCTTTGTTACCTGTGTGTTGACCTTGATGTTCCATGAATATCTTGTGGCATCGTCATTGCTCACCATCACTCCTTTCTGCCGCATATATCCTAAACCGATCATATAGTCCACCTTATCACCGCCTCCAGATACGCTTGCATTGTATTCCTGTACAAAACCATGCTCATAGCAGAGGTCATACCAGTCAGAAGCCGGATAGATATATTTGTCGTGTTTCATTCCTTCTTCATACTCAAGGATATCAGCATCGTTGTAAGTCGTCACCAGCTTTCCCTCGTTGAGCTCCGCCTGATTGCGCATCCTCATATATAGAATAGGATCCGTCACCACATCAGGAACATACGTAGGAGACTGGACTCCGAAGTTTGCCTTCAGTCTCACAACTGGAGCGCCCTTCTTGGCCGATTTCGTCGTGATGAGAATTACACCATTAGCCGCCTTGGAGCCATAAATCGAGGCGGAAGCATCTTTGAGTACGGATATTGTTTCTATATCGTCCGGATTAATCTCATCAAGAGAGTATTCTATTCCATCGACAAGAATCATCGGACTGGAACTACTCAAGGTCCCGACGCCACGAACACGGATGGTCGCCCCATCAGATCCAGGTTTAGATGAACTCTGGTTAATGTAAAGACCCGGCATAGAGTAAAGCGCCTCTGAAGCATGAGTCATCGGACGATTTTCAATCTCTGTCATTTTCCTCACCGTGATGGAACCGGTAAGCGTCTCTTTCTTCTGTGTTCCGTAACCGATAACCACAGACTCAGACAACAGACGGTTGTCTTCTTCAAGAGAAATACTGAGCGGCTGGCGTTCCGAACCACTGATGGTTATAGTCCTTGAAACGAACCCCAGATAGTCAATCCTGAGGGACGCAGGACATGTCAAGTCTGGGAACACGAACGATCCGTCAACGTCTGAAAGGACACCTTTCAACGTACCATCAAGCATAATAGATGCCCCGGCAAGCGGTTCTCCGGCCCTATCGGTCACTGTTCCCTTCAGAGTTATGGTCTTCAGTTCGTTTCCGACAGTCGAAATGACTATCACCTTTCCGTTCAGATGTGCTTGAGTTCCAGTCCCCGCAAGTATCTTCGAAAGTGCGTCCATTACATTCTTCCCTTCCGGCACATCTACGGTCTTGTTTACGTCAAGATGACCTTTATTGTAAGCAAAAGTCAATCCCGTCTGCCTCTCGATCAAGTTCAATGCTGCAGAAATCTTCATTGACTTTTTCTGAAACCGGACAATCTGCTCTTGTGCAGACGCTCCTACCGCCGTCAGAAAAAAAAGAATCATCATGATTACTAGAGTAAGTGCTCTTTTCATAATTCCCGTATTATTTTATATAAACATTTGAATCATTCATTTTGTATTTCATACCAGGAAGAAGCCTGCTGACGACTGAGAGAATATCATCCAAGCCCTCCCCATGGCTAAACTTGACGGTAAGAACATCCTTGTCATACCTGTCGGTAGTAAGATATATATTCACGTCGAAGCGAAGTTGAAGAAGACGCACCAGATCGTGGATACTTCCATCTTCGAGGTATATGCCTCCGCTTTCCCACAGAACGACAGAATCTGTGTCCACCTCATCTACAGAATAAGCTCCAGTTGTTTTCCGGTAACGGAATTCCTGCCCAGGAACAAGTGTCTGACAGATTTCCGAATTTGTACTCACTTCAACAGAACCTCTACAAAGTACGGTGGAAATTTCCGCCTCATCAGGATATGCTCTTACATTGAACTTCGTACCAAGAACACGAACAGTGACGTCAGAAGTTTTAACGAAGAACGGATAGTCTTTGTCTGAAGTAACATCAAAAAGCGCCTCTCCGGAAAGGCATACGCTCCTTTTCGAGCCATTAAAAGTCTCCGGATAGAAGATAACGGAACCGGAATTCAATACTACTTTGGTCGAATCAGGAAGATATACTGTCCTCGTCTGTCCATTCGGAGCCGAGACTACAATCTGCTCAGCAACAAAATTTACCTGAGGAGTTTTCTTGCTGTCCAACATGAGATAAGATACGAAGCAAATGAGTATTGCAGCGGCAACACCTGTAGCCCATCGCAAGAATACCGTAAACACCCCTTTTCTACGTTCTTCTTTTTCCGCTTTATTCAAGACAGCAGACAGAGCCCTTTCAGTTTTATATTTAGGATATGACTTGGAATCAATAAGTTTCCAATTGAATTCTTTACGCATTTTATGTGGCATCTTGAATGTGAATTATATGGTGATTCACATATAAGATGCACGACAAGTGCAATACCACTAATGGTCAGATAAAAAAAGTTAAAACTACGAGAACTTTCCTGATTTGATTCAATGCAAGATTCAAGTGATTCTCTACAGTCTTCTTGGAGACACCGAGACTTTTGGCAATTTCAGCATTGGACATTCCGTATTTACGGCTACAGATGAATATCTCTCTACGACGTGGCGGCATGTTGTCGACTATCCTGCGAATCTCATCCTTCTCGAAATTTACAGAACACTGTTCTTCAATGAACTGGTCCACCAGCATCTCAAAGTCTCCTATAGTCGTTGACGGCTTTCTCTTACGCAGATGCATAAGGGCCGCGTTCCTCGACAGGACATAGAGCCAAGATCCGAAATTCTCAATCTCTACAAGGACATCCCTTGTAAGCCAGACTTTCAAGAAAATGTCCTGTGACAAGTCTTCAGCAATCTTCAAATCTTTTATGATGCCGGAAATAAATGTGACAGTTTTCGGATAATAATAACGGAAAAGAGTCGAGAATGCCTCCTTGTCATTCTCAGAGATACGTTTCAAACACTCTTTTTCGTTGATCATAATTCAAGTGCAAATCATATTGAGACCCAACGGTCGTGGTTAAGCTGCAAAGTAAGACATTTTAATCATTTTTTACAAACCCTTTGTAGTTGACTGGCTGAAGAAAAACAGAAGAAATTTCAGATCCGTTCCAGATTTTATTTGTAATTTCGTCGAGTCGCGAGAAACGGAAACGATGATGAACCGTAAGGGTTTACATTGACAGCGGCGAGGGTAAGCCAGTGTTTTTCAGAGCATTTGCAATTATTGAAGAAACATGCAGCCCTCATGACATTGACATGGAACTATGAAGATACTGGTAATAGAAGACGAGCGCTCTTTGCAGGAACTGATTGCGAGAGCATTGCTGAAGGAGCATTATGTCGTAGAAGTGGCTTCGACATACGGTGAGGCGTGGGAAAAGCTGTCGTTGTTCTCATATGACTGCATCCTGCTGGACATCATGCTTCCGGACGGAAACGGGCTCGACCTGCTGAAGGCCTTCAGGGAAGAAGGAAAAGCATTGACAGTAATCATACTTTCAGCCCGCAACTCATTGGAAGACAAGATTATCGGACTGGAAGAGGGCGCGGACGACTACCTCCCGAAGCCATTCCATACGGCAGAACTTCTGGCCAGAATCAAGAGCGTGACCAGAAGAAGCAACGGAAGCGGACGCAACGGAATAGTCTATGGCAATGTCAAGCTCAACCCGGACAGCCGCACAGTGGAAGTCGGCGGAAAAACATTGACATTGGTGAAGAAAGAATACGACATCCTTCACTATTTCCTGCTCAGGCCGGGGCACATGGTCGATAAATCAGTATTGGCAGAAGCCGTGTGGGGCGACGACATATATCTGGCGGACAATTTCGACTTCATCTATTCGCAGGTCAAGAATCTGCGCAAAAAGCTGGAAGAAGCCGGCGCCGATATAGAAATCAAGTCAGTTTACGGATTCGGATACAAACTCGTCACCAAAGAATGAAACTGATCCACAATATCGCTGTACGCCTGTCTATGGCATTGCTCCCGGTCATCGCGCTCTGGGCGATGGTCTTTTACTTCGTCATCGTGGATGAGATCAATGACGAGGCCGACGACCTGCTTGAAAGTTACGCTGAACAGCTGATGGTCAAGAAGTTGTCCGGAAAGAAACTACCGGTCACCAACATCATGACAGACGGGCATTACAGCATTTCCGAAGTTGCGGAGAGTTATGCGAATTCACATACCGGGATGGAGTACTACGATGCAGACTTCTACATTCAGGAGACAGACGAACAAGAACCTGCACGATTTCTCAAGACGATATTCAGAGACCGTGAAGGAAGATGTTTTGAACTCATTGTCGCTACACCCACAATCGAAAAAGATGACCTGATAAAGACCATCCTCTGGTGGATACTCGCATTGTATCTCATTCTGTTGCTGACAGTTATCGTGACCACTCTCGTCGTGTTCCAGAAAAGCATGCGGCCGCTATACATGATTCTCGACTGGCTCAATGCCTACACACCCGGAAAGTCACACGGCAGCTTGTCAATAAACTCGGACATCCGGGAATTCCGTCAGCTGGAGAAAGCCGCCACAGATGCGACCGACCGCTCCGACAGGGCCTTCGAAAAGCAGAAACAGTTCATAGGCAATGCTTCACACGAGCTTCAGACACCGCTTGCCGTGCTTGGAGGAAGGATCGACTGGATGCTGGACAATGACACATTGGGCGAAGAAAGCGTCGGCGAACTCGTGCAGATGAAACGCGAACTCGGACATATCGTGCGACTCAACAAGACACTTCTCCTGCTCACGAAAATCGACAACGGACAGTTCCCTGACGTGACTGACATAGACCTTTCAGCCATGGTGCTGTCCCAGAAAGAACTGTATGGGGAAATCTTCAGCAGCAAGCAGATAACCTGCTCAGCACAAATACCGGACTCCCCTGTCACGATAAAGATGAACGAGACGCTCGCCACGATTTTAGTGACCAATATCATCAAAAACGCATTTGTGCACAGCCCTGAGGGCGGCAAGGTCGCATTGACATTGACAGAAAACGAACTCGTGGTCGAGAACAGCGGGGACTCGCCTCTGGACAGCAGCCGGATTTTCGAGAGATTTTACCAGGGCTCGAAAAAAGAGGGCTCTACCGGACTGGGGCTGGCACTTGCCAAAACCATTGCAGACAGATGCGGAATGCTCCTCACCTATTCTTATGTGGACGGAATGCACCGTTTCAGCGTAAAATTCTGAAAAAAGTTCAGAATTTCCGTGCCGATTACAGATTCACTCCAGAATTGTACTATAATTTCGCAATACAAAGAAGGACAATGTTATGTTTAAGAAGATCATTTTAGTAATCATTTCGCTCGCGGCAGCAGGAACATTGGGCTATTTCCTGACAAACCTCGTGCACGACAAGGCGACAAGCCCGGAATCACTTCCGGAAAACGTATTGAGCTTCATCGCCGAGCACTTTCAAGATGAAAAAATAGCATTTGCCAAAGAAGACAGAGACTTGCTGAAAATGTCCTACGAAATCGTGCTCACGGACGGGACCAAACTGGAATTCCGCCGCAACGGAGAATGGAAGGAAATCAACCGTCACCGCAACAGCATCCCCGACGGCATAATTCCGCAGGCAGCAGCCGACAAGGTCAATGAACTGTATCCCGACTCGTTCATCACCAAGGCCGAGTATGACGACGGAGAACTTGAGCTGGAACTGGACAATGGCTTCGAACTGAAATTCGACAAGAACTTCAATCTTGCAGGACTCGACCGATAGCCCGAAAAACTAGAGATAAAAAATTACAAACCAATAAATTATAGTACAATGAAAAATTTATTTATTACAGCAACGTGCATCTGCCTGATTACACTTGCAGGCTGCAATAAAGCTTCGGCAGACAGCCAGATAAACGAAAAAGCTAAAGCAGAATTGGCAGAACGCTATCCTGATGCAGTCAATGTAAAATGGACTTCCAAGAACGGTTACGACGTGGCGAAATTCAACAGAGTCGCTACACGTTCAGCCAACGCAGAATATGACTTCTCCGTATGGTTCAACCGCTCAGGACAGTGGTGCATGACCGAAAGCGAGATTTCGTACAATGAACTTCCGGAGGCCGTAAAGACAGCTTTCCAGGCAAGTGAATATGCTGACTGGAAAGTGGATGACATCGACAAGCTCGAGAGAAACGGCATGGAGACCTTCTATGTCATCGAGGTCGAGACACGTTCCGGCAATATCGAAAAGGAAGCGGACCTGTATTATTCTGCAGAAGGAGCCCTCATCAAGACAGTGGTGGACATCGATTCAGACTACGACTACGAGGACTATCTCCCGACAGACATCCAGTCCGAACTCGAGAAATTCATCGGCCAGAAATACCCTGGAGCCGTAATCATGGATGCAGAATACGATGACGGCGAAATCGAAGTCGAGATCGTACACGAAAGACGCGGCAAGGATGTGTATTTCAGCAAGGACCACAAATGGCTCCGCACTGAGTGGGATGTACGTAAAAACGAACTTCCGGCAGCCGTTCTGACCCAGCTCAGCACATCTTATCCATCTTGGAAAATCGATGACGCCGAATACGTGGAGACCCCATCAGGAGACTGGTTCAAGATAGAACTTGAAAAAGGGGACTCGGAAGTCAAGATCAAAATTACAGCTGCCGGAGCTATTTTATAAGCGAAGGCTATTCAAATGCCCAATGCCCGATGTCAGTGCGGTGGAAGAGGTTATCGCAATCCACCTTGGACACAGCTTCAAGAGCCTTGTCATGAGCTGACTTGAGATCAGGGGCAGAAGCAAGAACCATCAGTACACGGCCGCCATTTGTAACCAACGAATGGCCGGCCTTGTCGTATGACTCGTGGCCTTCTCCCAGTTTCTTGAGCGTGGTACCCATATGATAAACTTTGACGGAAGGGTCACTCAGCACCGCATCCAGTCCCTTGATTTCCACGCCTTTCCTGTACGAGCCCGGATAGCCTTTGGACGCGAGCACGAAACCTATCACGGCATCTGAAGACCACTTGGTCACAGGCATCGGGATACCATTGGCCACATCCCAGAAAATCTCGAAGATATCGGACTCCAGGCGAGGCAGCACAACCTCAGTTTCAGGGTCGCCGAAACGGCAATTGAACTCGATCACCTTGATTCCGTCAGGCGTTTTCATAAGTCCGCCGTAAAGCACACCCTTGAACGGAATGCCTTCCGAAACCATACCGGAAGCGATCGGCTTCATGATGTGCTCCAGCGCATACACTTCGTCTTTTTCAGTAATGAACGGAAGCGGAGTATAAGCACCCATGCCACCGGTATTCGGGCCCTCATCACCGTCAAAAGCACGTTTGTGATCCTGAGCAAGCACCATAGGCTCCACCTCAGAGCCGTCCACGAAGCACAGGAGCGAGAACTCCGGGCCGGTGAGGAACTCCTCCACCACCACCTTGCCATGGCCGAACTTGTCGTCAAGAAGCATGTCTTTCAATGCCTCGTCCGCCTCTTCCAATGTCTGGGCCACGACCACTCCCTTGCCCGCAGCCAGGCCGTCATACTTCAGCACAACCGGAAGTTTACCGGCATTGACATAGGCGAGAGCCTCATCGTAGTCAGAAAAAGTGCGGTACGCAGCCGTAGGAACATTGTATTTCGCCATCAGCTCCTTCGCAAAATCCTTGCTCGATTCAATGCGGGCAGCCGCTTTCGACGGGCCGAAAATTTTCAGTCCGCGAGCCTCGAACTCATCTACGATACCTGCCGCAAGCGAGACCTCAGGTCCCACTACAGTCAGGTCAATGCCTTCATTCTCAGCAAATTCCGCAAGTTCATCCACCTGAGTATCCTCAAGCGGGACACATTTTGCCTGACGGGCTATGCCGGCATTGCCTGGAGCACAGAATATCTTTTCCACCCTCTCTGAACGGGACAGGGCATCCACGATGGCATGCTCTCTTCCGCCACCGCCGACGACCAGGACCTTGGCTCTGCGGGGGATATTGTTTCCTTCCATAATCTACTAATGTTTGAAATGACGCTCACCGGTGAAGAGCATGGTAATACCCTTCTCATCTGCAAGTTTTACGGAGTCCTCGTCACGGATACTTCCGCCAGGCTGCACGATAGCCTTGATGCCATACTCAGCAGCAAGAGCCACACAGTCATTGAACGGGAAGAAACCGTCGGAAGCGAGCACCAGACCTTCTGTCATAATGTCCTTTCCTTCTTCTTTCAATGTAGCCTGAGCCTGTTTGAGTGCGATTTCGGCAGAACCGATACGGTTCATCTGGCCGGCTCCGACACCATAGGTCATACCGTTCTTGGCCACTACTATCGCATTGGATTTCACATGCTTGACGATCTTCCATGCGAACTCGAGGTCAGCGAGCTGCTCGGCAGTAGGCTTGGCCTCGGTAACGCACTGCTCAGCTGAAACAGGCTTGGTATTTATATCCCTGTCCTGAACCAGCATTCCGCCGTTCATGCTCACGTACTGCTTGCGGACGGTATTGTCCTTGCTCATATCGACTTTCAGCACGCGGAGGTTCTTCTTGGTGCAGAGCAACTCGAGGGCGTCAGGCGCGAACGAAGGAGCCATCACGATTTCGAGGAAAATAGGCTTCAACATCTGTGCTGTTTTCAGGTCAATCTCCCTGTTGGCTGCCACGATACCGCCGAAGATACTGGTCTTGTCAGCCTCGTATGCCTTTTTCCATGCCTCGGCGATAGTCTTGCCGGTAGCGCTTCCGCAAGGGTTCATGTGCTTTACGCCTACACAGAACGGCTCGTCGAATTCGCGGGCGATATTCAATGTAGCATTGGCATCCTGTATATTGTTGTAAGACAATTCTTTACCATTGAGCTGCTCGGCAGTTGCAAGAGAGAATGGCTCTTTCACTGTGCTTGCGAAGAACTTGGCCTCCTGGTGAGGGTTTTCGCCGTAACGGAGTTCCTGCTTCAGGTCGTACTCGAGGAAAAGTTTCTCAGGAAGGCCTGCCTGTGCACGCATATATGTGGAAATCGCCATGTCGTATTCTGCGGTGTGCGTATATGCCTTGGCGGAAAGTTTCAGACGGGTCTCACGGGTGGTGTTGCCGTCGGCCTTGATTTCAGAGAGAATCGTCTCATAGTCAGCAGGGTTGCATACTACGGTTACAGATTCCCAGTTCTTGGCAGCGCTGCGGAGCATTGACGGACCTCCGATATCGATATGCTCGACTGCATCTTCCATTGTCACATCCGGCTTTGCGATGGTTTCGCGGAACGGATAGAGGTTCACGCACACGAGGTCGATAGTGTCAATGTCATTGTCCTTCAGCTCTTTCATGTGCTCAGGAATGTCGCGGCGGGCAAGAAGGGCTCCGTGGATTTTCGGGTGGAGAGTTTTCACGCGGCCGTCGCAGATTTCAGGAAAACCTGTAACGTCGCTTACACTTGTAACCGGAACGCCTGACTCTTTCAGGAGTTTCATTGTGCCGCTCGTGGAGAGGATTTCCCATCCGAGAGCGACCAGACCCTTGGCGAATTCTACTACGCCGGTCTTATCACTTACGCTGATTAATGCTTTCATTTCAATAATATGTTATATCAATAATATTTCACGCCGCAACGGGCTTCTGAACCAGATCAGCCACCTATGAAGCAGCAGGTTTATAAAATGCTACAACAGAGCGATATCCACGCCCGGAGTATCGGTCACGCGGCCGATGACTGTAGCCTTGTCACCGTGTGAAGCGAGGATGTCGATAGCCTTCTGAGCCTCGGACTCGTCCATAGCGAGCACCATTCCGACACCCATATTGTAGATGTTGAACATTTCGCGGTGAGCGATCTTGCCATGTTTCTCGAGGAAGCGGAAAATCGGAAGGATCTCCCAAGTGCCTTCATCCACGTGAATGCCCTGGCCTTCCTTGAGGATGCGCGGGATGTTCTCGTCGAAGCCGCCGCCGGTGATGTGCGCCACTCCGTGCACGTCGCAGTTACGGATGACGTCGAGGACCTGTTTCACATAAATTCTGGTCGGGGTCAATGCCACTTCACCGAGTGGTTTGTCGCCGAGTTCAGGATAGACTGTGTGAAGGTCCAGAGCCGCGTCTGAGAATATCTTGCGGACGAGGCTGAAGCCGTTTGAGTGAACGCCTGAGGAAGCGATTCCCACGAGCACGTCACCCACCTTGACTTTAGTTCCGTCAATGAGTCTGGATTTTTCAACGACTCCGGTGGTATAGCCGGCGATATCGTATTCTCCGTCCTCGTACATGCCTGGCATCTCGGCTGCCGATAAGGGCACATCCGGCCTGACGACAGCCTTCAGCAACGCCTGAGACGATGGCCTCGACCTTGGAAGGGATGTTTTTTCCGACTGCCACGTAGTCGAGGAAGAAGAGAGGTTCTGCTCCCTGTGCGAGCACGTCGTTCACGCACATTGCCACTGCATCGATACCGATAGTGTCGTGCTTGTCCATTGCAAATGCCAATTTAAGTTTTGTTCCGACGCCGTCGGTTCCGCTTACGAGTATCGGCTCCTTGATGTTCAGAGCCGAGAGGTCGAACATTCCGCCGAACGACCCGATATTACCCATCACGCCTGTGCGGGAGGTGGAAGAAACGTGTTTCTTGATACGTCTTACTACGTCGTATCCGGCTTCGAGGCTTACGCCTGCCTTCTCATAATCTACTGCCATAGCACTAATTTATTTTTGTTTTTCAATTTTTACTGTTTTCGCTCGCGGGAGTTAACCCCAAGAGCACC
>ENA-OPNJ01000419-OPNJ01000419.1-human-gut-metagenome-genome-assembly--contig:-NODE-419-length-20311-cov-1.717812_pt1 | contig 20311 bp, 16 predicted proteins | sample MGYA00241535_ERZ501767 | MGnify/ENA primary metagenome ERZ501767 (study PRJEB25962, sample SAMEA2042564) | human gut metagenome | biome: human gut; feature: human-associated habitat; material: faeces...
GTGTATAACTATGAGGGGAGACAGTATGTTCCCATCGTGTTCGGAAATTCCGCTGGCGACGTACCGCAAATTTCCGTTACCGGAAATTCTTATATGTTCTCAATGATAACCAATAAATGCAAGCGTCCCGACCGTGTAATCCAGCTATTTGATTTCCTCTATTCGGAGGAGGGACAGAAGCTGCTCGCCTACGGAGTAGAGGGAGAAAATGCGTCGGATACCGAAGGTACCTTCTATTATACTGTAAAACCGGGAGAAACCACGACGATAAACGGAAAAGAGACGGTTGCAAAATACGGACAAATCGAATATACCGATGCAGTCAAAGCGGCGTTCAATTCCAACAATACTTCTTCTTATGGATTTTTCTCGCCTAACGTTCTTTATAATCCAATGTATGTCAACCTTTCTTCGGTACGCGGAGGAGCTTATAATACCTATTCCAATTATGTGACTTATAATCTGAAAGCGGGGCTGATTCCCTATACGTATAGTTATCGAGGCTTTGAATTTGAACTTGATCCCACGGGGGAAAATTATTCCAAAGTAGTAGATATACAAAATAATCTTCGGTTGCTTTGGAACGAATATTATGCGGAAATTATTTGCGCGGGAAGTGCAGAGGCCGCAGCTTCTATCGTACAGGATACTTTGGCTTCGGCTAAGCGAAAGGGATATGAGACCTTTATTGACTATAAAAACGAAAGTTTTCAGGCCTATAAACAAAAAGCGGGAATTGCTTTCTCCTGGCCACCCAATGATCCGGAATCGGATTATCATAATCTGAAATTTACAGGAATTTACGGGGATTATTCCTATAATAAGGAAATTCCCTATGACGTGGAAATTAAGTAATCGAAAATAGAGGAAATCATGAAAAAAATCATTAGTATGATATGTGTATGTGTTTTATCTTTATCGTTATTTGGTTGTTCTAAACCAGAAAATAATGTTCTTTTAAAGAAGAATGTATCTTGTAAATTATTAGATGTTTTAACAATCACAAATGATTCAGATAACTCTACATACTACTATTATTTGGCAAGTATTGAAAACAAAGGAAAAAAGCCTTATGATACAAAAAATCTTTATTATACAGTAACGGATGATAATGAAAAAGAAATCAGTGTTATCGATAAATATCAATCCACACCTTCTTATGTGATTAATAAAGGCCAGAATACGTATATTTACGGTTATATCGGATTCCCAAATAATAATCAAAAGAATCTTGGATTATCTTTCAATAATAAAAAGCAATTCTTACCTTTTAAAGCTTTTAAAATTCGTGAAGCAAGCGATAAGAATGTTAAAAATTCTAAGTCTTTAAAATATACATTTTTTGAGGATGATACTTTAAAAATTGGTGTAGATGCTTCAAAGGCAAAATATGTTTATGAGAATAATGAAACAGTATTAAAAAATATTAAAATCTGTTATGAAAATAAAACAGATAAACGTATCATTGTTCCATATTTAACGCCTAGTGCAACACTTGATGGTATTGATCTAGCGAATAAGGGTGAATTTAGTAGTATGGAAGAAATTCAAAATCATGATTTTACGACCAATGGTATGGCTCCTAAAACACAGCATTTTAAAGCAACAAATATAACTGGTTATATTCTTTATTTTTTGGGTAAAAAACAAACAATTAATGCAGAAATTGAATTTCATTTTGAAAATGCGGCGCCGGATTATACTGATAAAAGTACCAAACCATTTACTGTGCATATGAATTCAAAGGCTTTTGGAAAATCAAATTCATTTAAGATAGGACTTGAATAAGTCCTTTTCTTTTTAGTTCACATTGTTGTATAATTTTTGCGGTGATAATTATGAAAAAAAACAAAGGATTAGTTCTTGAAGGCGGAGGCTTTCGAGGAATGTATACATGTGGTGTTATTGATGTGTTTATGGAAAATCACATTGATTTTGATCAAGTTGTTGGTGTGAGTGCGGGTGCAGCATTTGGATGTAATATTAAGTCTAGACAAATAGGACGTGCATTACGTTACAATAAACGTTTTTGTAGAGATCCTAGATATTCTGGATTAAAGAGTTTTATAAAAACTGGAGATTTATACAACAAAGAATTCGCATATGGGATTGTACCAACGATCCTAGATCCATTTGATACAAAGACATTTAAAGAAAATCCATTACGATTTACTTTAGTATGTACAGATATTCATACTGGAAAACCTATTTATCATGAAATTGAAAATGGAGATGCCACAGATATTGAATGGATTCGTGCATCTGCATCGATTCCGATTGTTTCTAAACCAGTGAAACTAGATGGTTATGAATTATTAGATGGTGGTGTGAGCGATTCGATTCCAGTTGATTGGATGTTAGAAAGATCTAGTAAAACAGTTGTAGTACTAACAAGAGATAAATCATATCGAAAAAAGCCAATGAAATATATTAATCTTTTAAAGAAAGCTTTCAAAGAATATCCTAAATTACAGAAAGCGTTAGAAAATCGGCATATTGTATATAATGAAACACTCGATCGAATTGAACAATTAGAAAGGGAAGGGCGCATTTTCGTGATTCGACCATCTAAGCCAATTGCGTGTGCAATGATTGAAAAGGATCCAAATCATCTACAAGAAATTTATGATATTGGAAGAAAAGATGCACTTAACTATTTAAATGATTTAAAAGAGTATTTGTGAAGTGTTTCACATAATGAACTGTGATATACTAATAAAAATATTTAGGAGTTGAAAGGTATGAACATTTTTAAAAAGCCAGGATGCATTCTATTAACAATTATGATTATACTAGCTATTGCTTGTCCGTATCGTGTTCACATGTATAAAACTAAGATTGAAGAAATCCAGTCAGGTAAACTTCAAATTGAAGATATGCAGTATGTTGCGTCAGATCTACATCCATATTCAGCATATTTAATGGCAATCCCATATATTATTATTGAAGTGATGCTAGGATCTCTATATTATGTAAGAACTAGAGATTGATGGACTCTCTGATTTACCGTGAAATAAAAAAAGATGGACAACTCTACGTCTTGATTCAAATCAGAGAATCTCTTAGATAAGCTATAAATCCATATTAATGTTGTTATACCATAAAAAGATTTTTAATGCATAGATTCATTTATTATAATACATTAGAAAATTAATACATCAATGTTGATAAAAAACACCAATCGAAGCACATTATTGTACAACATTGGTGTTTTAATTTTATTGAACTAACACATCTCTATATGGGTAAAAGTATAATTGCTCATCCTCTATAAATTTTAGTTTCTATCCAAATATTTGATTTAAAGGTTCCATTTTTTATGATTTTTGTGTATATTGGGGATGGTCCCCTTACCCAATGATTTCATTGGGCTGGTGACTTTGGAATTTGTTGGATTATTCCAATTTGTGGTGACGTTTTTGTCCGCATTTAATGCAGATGGAAACGTCTCTTTTTAATATATCTGAAATAATTTGTTCATAGTCAATAAGGAATGGTCCTGGATCTTTTGTATTTGTGGCTGTTCGTATAGCTTTTATTCTTTCTTCTTTATTGCGGTTTCCTAGAAATCCATAATGACGGATCTTCATAAAGTTTGATGGAAGTACATGCATCATATATCTACGAAAAAATTCTGTGTCGTCTAAAGTCATTTCCTTTATTTGATTATGGTTCGAATAATCTTTGTACGAAAATGTCACTTTATTATCTTCATACTTTTTGATACGTGCATTGCTTATCGCAATTCTATGTGTATATCTTCCAAGATATTTAACAACATGTTTTGCGCTTTTCATTGGCTTTTTAGTATATACCACCCAGTCTTTGGAATAGCAGCTATTTATAATTTCTTGAAATTGCTCTTTATCTTTGATTTTTCTTTGATCAAAATTCTTTTTAGTATAGCTTAGGAATTTTCCTTTAAATAATTTAGATACTACTTTTACTGGAAGAAAGAATTTCTTTTTTGAATTTTTCCATTTTCCATTTGAATCAATTCCACCACCAGGAACGATCATATGGATATGCGGATGTAAAGAAAGGTTCTGTCCCCAAGTATGAAGTACAGAAGTAAATCCAATTTTAGTTCCTAGATACTTTTTGTCTTTTGACAGTTCTTTGATGGTTTCTGCAGAAACATCAAACAAAGCCTTGTACATGAATTTTGGATCTATTAGACAAAGTACGTTTAATTCATTGGGAATCGTAAATACAACGTGGAAATAATTCACGTTCAAAGTAAAACGTTCCTGCTTATGTATCCATATCTCCTTGTCTACAGATCCACATTCAGGGCAGTTTGGATTTTTACATGAATTGTAGTGAATCTCAGTATGACCGCAGCAATCACAAGTATCTGTATTGAAACCCATAACTTTTGTTTTACATTCAATGATATTACGAAGAGCTCTTTTCTGTTTGTGGTTCAATTTTGAATAATCGATTTTACCTTCGATATCTATAGATTTGAATATGTTTTGAATATGTACCATTACCCAATCTCCATCAAGGAAGAAAGAACTGGAGCCTGTGCTAAATCAGAAATATCGAACTTGATATAGCGTGATGTAGAAGAAAAGTTTGAATGTCCCAATAATTTCTTTAAAGTGAATATATTACATTCGTTTTTGAGCATAAGTGTAGCATATGTGTCTCTAAGATTATGGAAACGCATGGTTGGAACATAAAAAGAAAAATTTTTAATGTGGTTTTTGAAAAGCATATTGATGTAATTCTGATTGATGTATGGATTTTTGGAACCAGAATGACCGGCCGGAAATAAATAGCCATTCTTATCCGGTCTATAAACAATCCAATATTTACGAAGAGCATTTAATAACGCATTGGATAAAGGTACTTTGCGAGATTTACCACGCTTTGAATTTCGAATAGAAAGCAACATATTTTTAGAATCAATGTCGCTAACTTTTAAACGAGCCACTTCACCGACTCTAAGTCCGGCATCCAAACCGAGAAGCAGAAAAGCTCGAAGTCGTACATCTTTTGTATCGAGCAACAAATGAATTTGTTCATCTGTAAAAACTGTGATTTCTACGGGATCATATAAAATGTTGGGGAACTGTCTTCTAGATAATGGGCTTTCTAAAACAACATCAAAGAAGTAACGGATAGCACTGATAATTGCATTTAAAGAAGTAGGTGCATAGGTCTTTTTCATGTGTACGACATAGTTCTGCGCCATTGAAACATTAAGAATAGATACATCTTCCAAATGATAAAAATCAAACATTTGGGAAAGATACCATTGATACATGTGAATGGTATTTGAGGAAAGATTTCTATATTCCATCATAAAAGTAAATTTGTTTAAAGCTTCATCTTTATTCATAACAACACATCCTTTCAAAAATAAAGACAAAACTATGATAGAATAAGAAACAGGAGAAGAACTAGGCTATATAAAAAAAAGCCCACACTCGTTAGAGTGTGTTAGTTCAATATGTTTGTGCCAAAATACCTAGTTAATTGTAATGCATATCAGCCATCATTTCAATTCCCTTTGTGTTTTTCTTACGAAGATGTCGTTGAAAAAGACGATATCTCAAGAACTGTGAAGGAAGTCGTAGAAGAGGTCAACATTTTTAAATATATCGATTTCTCACAGAATAACGCTCATGGATATGATGCAATCCAAATGTTCGAAGCAGTCATTCTTGCATTTGCGATAAACGGTTATGCTTCTCTTCGTGATTTAGAAAAATTATGTAAATATGACATTCGCTTTAAATTCATTATGAACGGTTCAACACCTTCTCATATGGCTTTTGAAAGGTTTATCAAAGATAAGCTTACTATGCCTATCGAAGATATATTTGTGGATATCAACAAGTATATTGAAGCTCATGATGTCATAGATACAGAAGTATTATATATTGATGGAACCAAATTTGAGGCCAATGCCAATAAGATGACTTTTGTATGGATGAAAGCCACAAAAAAATTCAGAGAAAAGCGTTGGATCAAAGTTATGGACAGGCTTTCTGCATTTAATAAATATTGTTCAAAAAACAATTTGAATATTCGTTTTTCAATTGTACGAGAAATTAATTTCGATTATTTGTTTGAAGTAGTTTCTGTAATAGAACGGCTGATGGCGAAGAATTCAATCCAAGTTGTGCATGGAAAAGGTAAAAAGAAGCATGAACTGCAGAGGTATCAGGAAGCATTTAAAGAAGATGCGTTGAAGATGTTTAAATACACCATATATTCTGATATTGCAGGAGATCGAAACAGTTTTTCGAAGACGGATCCAGATGCAACGTTCATGCACATGAAATACGATTACTATAACCATACCAATGTATTCAAGCCTGGATATAATGTACAGGTTGGAAGCAGTGACGGATATATACGACATGTATATGTATCAAGTGACGTCAATGATCTTAGAACATATATTCCATTTATGGAAGGCTATCATATGGCTTATGGAAGCTATCCATATGCCACACCAGCAGATGCAGGATACGGAAGTTTTGACAACTATAAATATGACAAGGAACATGGAATTCAATTGTATATGAAATACAGCGGAATGCGTAAAGAAGCTGAAAAGAAAACGACTAAGAATCAGTTTACCCGAGCACAGATGAATCCGAATGAAGAGGATAAGATCATTTGTCCAGCGAACCATGAATTTACATTGGTAGATACACGAATAGAACGACGAGGCGTGTATCCACGAGAAATCGAAATGTATCAGAATGAACATTGTGAAGGCTGTCCATTCAAATCTCAATGTACGAAGTCAAAAACAGGGCGAACGATACAAAGGTGTCGAGAGCTTGAATCCTACAAAAAAGAAGTCAAAGAAAATCTTTCGACTGAGCAAGGTAAAAAGTATATGACACAACGAAGTATCTGGAGTGAAGGAATCTTTGGACAGATCAAAGAAGACAATCATTATGATAAATTACGTCGTCGCGGAATATCTGGTGTAAAACTTGAGATACTACTCGTATGTATCGGTCATAATCTAAGAAGATATCACACTCGAAAACTAGAATTCCAGAAAAATAACAAAATAAACTAAGGTTCTAAGAGTAAAAAAATAATGAAAATAGACATCTTTTTTTAGTGCGCCTAAAAAGGCGGTAAGGTTAGATGTGTATTTTCATTTTTTATTTATGTAAAAGCTAATCAAACAAAAAGAGAGGAGCTGAACTCCATAAGTAATAAAATTTACTTATTCGTTACAGCTCTTACTTTATACTATCAACTAATTTTTTTACCAACGCTACATCCACTACATCATAGTCATTTTCATGTGGACTAGCCAAATAACTATAAGAAACGCCATTTTTTGTTGTTGTCGCATCTGCCTTATAGCTCTTACAAGACGAATGCACCTGATATACACCTGTATAATTCATCATCATTTTTGCGTTTTCTGCATTCATTCCACTGCCAGGAAGAATCTGAATCTTTTCTCCATATTGATTATTCAATACTTTAATCAAATCAATACCTTCCATAGCTTTTGATTTTTGTCCACTTGTAAGTACACGATCACAGCCTAAATCAATCAATGTTTCGATGGCTTCAAATGCATCTGGCGTAACATCAAAAGCTCTGTGGAATACAGCTTCCTTATTATATGAATGAATCAAATCAATCATTCTTTTTGTGTCCTCTTCACAAATTGTGCCATCCTCATTTAAGAAACCAAACGCAATTCCATCAGCTCCATGCTCTAAAAGAATCTTGGCATCTTCAAACATAATTTCTACATCTTCTTTTTCATAACTGAAACCTGCAGCACGTACACGTACCATACAAATTACGGTTAAGTCTGTTTCTTTTTTTACACGAATTAGACTTGCGACACTTGGCGTTAAGCCACCAACACTTAACGCACTATTTAATTCAACCCTCTTTGCATTACCTTGATGTGCAGCTATACAATCTTGATAACTACCTGCACATACTTCAATCATTCTCTCCATTTGCCAACCTCACTATACTTAATGCGTATATTTTCGCATTTAAAATCAAATCACTCCGATCCATCCATTCATTCGGATTGTGTCCAATGCCCTTTTGTCCAGGAAAACTCGGTCCAAAAGGAACTATATTTGGCATGATCTTCGCATACGTTCCACCCGTAGTTGTAACTGGCGTACCATCCATGCCTGTTACCTTTTCATAAGTAGCCTTTAATGTTTGACATAAAAACCCATTTTTATCAAAATAGACAGGATCATAATTATGTATACATTCTACTTGTAGTCCTTTGCTTAATTTAGATTTGATTGTCCTCTCTATTGTATCATTCCTAATACTTGCAGGATAGCTTAAAGAGAAATCAAAACCAAGTTTTCCTTCTAAATCCACCAATTTTTTATTGCTCATCTGCATTTTACCAAATTCAAGATCCTCAATATTGAGTCCCAATTTATTTCCAAATCCATTGTCTGATAAAATATATTCATTAATAAATTGATTGAATACAGTTTTATTTTCAATAGCCGTACTCACACGATAGGTACTTCTTCCTCTTTCCGCATATACAACCGGATATTTACAATCGGGTGTCCACCCCATAATAGGGGGTTTTCTGACCTTAAGAAAATGTTTTAAATCTTCAAATCCCGTTTCTTCATTTGTTCCAAACAAAATATAAACAGGACGCTTTAATTGAATGCCCAATTTTTTTATGGCATATAATGCGTATAAACAAGATAGAGTAGGCCCTTTATTATCTAAAATTCCTCTTGAATAAATTCTACCCTTTTCATCTTCATAAGCTGAGAATGGAGGATGATTCCATCCTTCTCCTACAGGAACAACATCTAAATGTCCCATAATACCAATATAATCTTCACCTGTACCATATTTGGCAATGCCCACCATATGATCGACGTTTTCTGTTTCAAAACCTAATTCACTAGCTAATTTCAATGCTTCTTCTAAAGCTTTATTTACGCCTTCACCAAAAGGCATACCTAACTTAGCTTCACTTTGTACACTCTCGATTTGAACAATTCTTTTGATCCCTGAAATCATCTCATCACTGATTTCATCAATCTTCTTTAATAATTCTTCTTCCATATTATTTCCTAACTAATGGAGCTGTACGTAAAGCCATATAATTGTCCATCCATTCTTTACTTGCAACTTCAAATGTGCATTTTCCATCCTCATCATGATTGACTAAATATACCGTTGGGGCTTGCTTTTCAGTTGCCACCACAAAACTAAAACCTTCAATATTTGTAGCACAACCCCATTCACCTTTATTATTCATCGCAATCAAAGACATGTCTCCAGCTTTGCCTCTTCTTCGTTTTAATTCTAAATCAAAATCGTGTACAGCTTTTTCACACGCTTGTTGAGGATGCATGCCTTCTTTCATTAGACGAACGATTTCATAAGAAACACAGCCCTTCATAACATCTTCACCTAAACCTGTAGCACTCGCTCCTCCGACAAAAGAATCTACATAAAATCCAGAACCACATACACAAGAATCGCCAAGACGTCCTGGATGTTTCATGAACAATCCAGAAGTACTTGTAGCACAAGTCATGTGTCCTGCAGTATCTAGACAAACCATACCTACTGTGTCATGTCCTGAATATGGTTTTAATTCCGTATTTGTGATTTCTTTTATACGATTGTGATAATGAATCTTAGCACGATCTGTAAGCATTGTTTTTCTTTCAAAGCCATGTCTTGAAGCATATTTTTCAGCTCCTTGACCCGCTAAGAAATTGTTGGCATCATAGTGCATTAGACTACGTGCAATACTAACAGGGTTGGCAAAATCTTTAACGCCTCCAACACATCCAAATTCTAGTGTATCTCCATCCATAAAAGCAGCATCTAATTCTACTTCCATTTCTTCATTTGGAAGTCCACCATATCCTACACTTTTATAGTATTCAAAATTCTCTACAGCTTTGATTGCTTCTTCAATCGAATTCGCCGCACTTTCGTTATTTTTTAACATAGAATCTGCTTTTGAAATTCCTTCTAAAGCCATTCTCCATGTTGCGATAATTCCGTACATATCATTCTCTCCTTATTTTGTTAAATCAAAACTACACGTTACAAGTTCCATTACTTTTTCATCACTTATAGTATCGTCAAGTACGACTGAAATCCATGTTTTATGATTCATATGAAAGGCCGGATAAATACCATCTATTTCATAAAGTTCATCTCTTTTAGAAGTATCTATCTTTAAATTGATAATATTCAACTTTCTATTATCTCCATTTTTTAATAGAGCATCTAACGAAACATACATGATAAGGGAAAACCATTTATTATTGTCTAAATGACGAAAAACACCATTGTCATCCTTCCATGGAAAATCTGGTTTTACTCCATACGTTTCATCAATGAATTTCGTAATACGATTTGCTTGATCATCCGCAAAGAATACGTCTGTACAACATATATCCGCAATTCTTTTTAATATGTCTTTATAAGCTTTGCGAACGCTACAAACATAATCCCCATCAAAGGATTCTATGCGCAGTGGCATATATTCTTCATTACTTAAATTATCAATGACTTTACCTTTTAAAACATCCGATATTTCAATGACAGCTTTAAAATTTGAATTCAAAAAATCTTCTGTATAAACATATGTATTATTCTCAAAAGAAAAACCAAATTCTTTCAATTTTTCAAAATCAAATTTCTTTTTTAAAAAGATTTTATTCTCAATTTCTATCATGTTAACTCCATTCAAAATTTTCTTTTCCTGCACCAAGTTCAAAGAAATATTTTCCTATGCCTAAATCGACTTGTGATAAAAATCCACTTTTTACTTTAAAAATTACTTTATTACCCGCACCAGTCACTATATATGGTTGTCTATTTAAAGCACTAGGTGCTAATAATAAAGCTTTGATACCTGCATTAAACCAATCTGGAACTACGCCTTGATAATGGCTAATTTGATCAGCTGTCTTTGATTTGTGTGGTACCCCCTGTGTTTTTCCATATCCAATCACAATGACACCATTCACTCTAACATCTTTATCATCTAAATGTTTAAGAGCATTCTTGCCATTAAACATACCTCCACACCACCATGTATTTAAGCCTAAACTTTGGGCATACAAAATCAAGTCAGCCCCACAATAGCCTATCTTTTCATCTAACCTTGAACATTCTTTGCCTGCAAGAACAATATAGTTTTGTACGGTATTATTCGACATAATTTTAGCTAAACTAGAAAGTCCATCTGATTTATTTGTCACGAGTTTAAATGTCAAATTATACAATTTATTATTTTGTTTAATACGATCATTCAACAAATCAACCAAAGCCATATCTAATGGTTGATCTAAATATTTCCGTACTGTGTGTCTTTTTTCTATCATCATAATCTCTCCTTTTAGAACAAGTCTAGCATTGCATCTAAATACATTGCTTCACGAACATGGATTTGGTATTTTGGTTTTACCATATAGTAAAGAATAAATTCTAATAATAGAGCACTTCCTAAATCTCTTCCTTCGATTTTAAAATTTGAATAGCCCATAGGGACATAGATATTTAAAATATCCTCTAAACTAATAAATGCAGGATTTTCCATCACTCTAGAAAAACGATACCCTTCCTTAGAAAAAGGGGCCTTACATACATGATCCATACAATCAATGCCTAGATTTTGTTTAGAAACCGATTTATAACATTCCTTACGATCTTTACATCCGTACCAGCAACATTCGTTGCATAAAAATTCTACCTTTGGTTTATATGATTCAGATAGTGAATTCAACTTTTCTAATTGTTTATTCAACCGAAAATCAGGGACTACATACGTAAAGTCTGTATTTTCGACTTCCTTTTTAAAATCATTAAAATTTGTTAATACTTTTGTGGTTGAAGATACAAAATATAGATTCGGATATTTCTTTTTCAGATATTTCATCAATATATCCGAATGAATAATAATTCCATTATTTGTATCTAAATTCAATAATCGACATAATTCATTGCATTTAATATCGGACAAATGTTTTTCTTCAATCAAAGAATTACTAAATGTAAGACATGAAGATATATTATATTCTTTCATCAAAGCGAATACTTTTTTTGGATCACAATCTGCATAACTGATGCGTCCACCAGACCATATACAATCAGATGGCGAGCCATAGATAGAGCCAATCTTACACCAGTCATAGAAGTATTCTGGTTTATTTTTAAATAGGGGCAAAAACTTTTTATAAAATTCATAGAATTCAAATAAGCCCGGTAAATGATAATATACATTCATATTCTTAACCTCTTGATAAGTGTATTTTACACTTTTATGAGGGAATAATTTAAAATAATTACATTTTTATGAGTGAATATAGAAAAAATCCAACCTTTCGATTGGATTTTATTGAATCTGCGATTTTAAATACGCAAAGATGAATTCATCAAGATCTCCATCTAATACAGATTGTACTTGACTTGTTTCATATCCTGTACGAACATCTTTGACTAAGCTATATGGATGCATGACATAGCTTCGAATTTGGCTGCCCCATTCATTGGCAGATTGTACACCTTTGATTTGGGCAATTTTCTTTTCTTGTTCTTCAATTTCTAATTGATACAAACGAGATTTTAAGACACGCAAACATTCTTCTCTATTTTCATGCTGACTACGTCCATTTTGACATGTAGCCACAATACCCGTTGGCTTATGCACCATACGTACGGCACTATCCGTTTTATTGATATGTTGTCCTCCTGCACCAGAAGCACGTTTTGTTTCTACAATTAAATCTTCTGGCTTGATGTCAATTTCAATTTCATCATTGAATTGAGGCATAACATCTAAGCTCGCAAACGAAGTATGTCTTCTGGCTCCTGAATCAAATGGTGAAATACGAACTAAACGATGTACACCCTTTTCTGATTTCAGATAGCCATAAGCTTTATCTCCTTCGACAAGGAAAGTTACACTTTTAATACCAGCTTCATCTCCAGGTAAATAGTCTAGAACACTCACTTTAAAGCCATGTTTTTCAGCATATCTTGTATACATACGATAAAGCATACTTGCCCAGTCACAAGACTCGGTTCCACCAGCTCCTGGGTGAATTTCTAGAATCGCATTGTTTTGATCATATTCATGACTTAACAAGACTTGGATTTCAAAGTCCTCAAACTTCTTATCCATATCCATATATTCTTCTTCGGCAATCATCATCAATTCTTCATCAAATTCAGACTTTAATTCATCGGCCGTATCATTTAACGAAGTTAATTGTAAATCTAATTCTTCATAACGATCTACAATATCTTTTAATGCATTTTTTGCACGAATCACTTGTTGAGCTTTTTTTTGATCTTGCCAAAAATCTGGTTCTAAAGTTTGTTTATCATAGTCTTCGATTTGTTTATTTTTACTAGATAAGTCAAAGTGACTCACCTAAAGAATGCAATTTCTCTAGGTGAGTACTCACTCCTTGTTTCAATTCATATAATTCCATTAGGCTGCATGCTCCTTACGAATACGAACCTTTAATAAGAAGAATGTGATTTCACGATCAATTCTTTGATTCATTTCTTCAAACATATCAAATCCTTCTTGTACATATTGTTGTAGAGGATTGTTTTGTGCATAAGAACGCAAATAGATACCACTACGCAATTTATCCATCATATCAATATGGTTGATCCAGTTACGGTCAATGTTACGTAATACAACTGTCTTTTCAAAAGGTAAGAATTGACGCTTCACATCTTTGATTTCAGCTTCATATTCATTCCAAATCTTATTTACACAATATTCTTTAACTTCATCATAAGACTTTCCTTCAAGTTCACTTGCACGAATCGCCTTATCTTCAGCCATACCCATCATTTCAATGGATTTAACAACGCCTGCAACATCAATTGTTTGTTTCTTTTGATCTGATAAATTAGCTTGCAAAGTCTGTTCAATAGTTTTCTCAAACACAACATGAACCATATCATGTACTTCATCTGCTTCTAAGATACGATTACGCTGTGCATAAATAATTTCACGTTGGCGACGCAATACATCATCATAATCTAATAATTGTTTACGCATATCAAAGTTATATCCTTCAACACGTTTTTGAGCCATTGTGATTGATTTTGTGACTGCCTTTGACTCAATTTGTTCATCACCCATTTTTTCAAATAGTTTTTGTAGTTTATCACCACCAAAACGAACCATTAATGAATCTTCTAAAGATACATAGAAACGTGAGAATCCAGGATCTCCTTGACGACCTGAACGTCCACGTAACTGGTTATCAATACGACGAGATTCATGTCTTTCACTACCCAATACAGCTAAACCACCTAATTTACGTGATTCTTCTGTTAATTTGATATCGGTACCACGACCAGCCATGTTTGTCGCAATTGTAACTGATTTTGGACGACCTGCCTTTGCGATGATTTCTGCTTCACGAGCATGGTTCTTCGCATTTAATACTTCATGAGGAATGTGTTCTTTATTTAATAATTGAGAAATAACCTCACTTGTTTCTACGGCAATTGTACCAACCAATACTGGTTGTCCTGTTTCATACAAACGTTTTACTTCACGTACCAATGCGGCATATTTATCTTTCTTATGTGCATAAATTTCATCTGGAAGATCCTTACGAGCTACTGGACGGTTTGTAGGAATAACTACAACCTTCATGTTGTAAGTTGATAAGAATTCTTCTTCTTCAGTTTTTGCAGTACCAGTCATACCTGCTAATTTTTCATATAGACGGAAGAAGTTTTGGTATGTGATTGTTGCCAAAGTCGAAGTTTCTTCTTTAATTGGAACCCCTTCTTTAGCTTCAATAGCCTGGTGTAAACCATCTGAATATGCACGTCCAGGCATCATACGACCTGTAAATTGGTCAACGATAACGATTTCTTTTTCATCACTAACCACATATTCAACTTCACGCATCATAATATAGTTTGCCTTTAAAGCCTGGTTAATGTGGTGAACAAGTTGTGTATGTTCGATATCATAAAGGTTTTTGATCTTAAAGAATTTTTCTGCCTTATGAACACCCTCTTCACTCAACATGATTTGGCGTGTTTTTTCATCAATATCATAGTCTCCAGAAATCAAAGTTTTTTCATGTGTAAACTTATCTGTTTCGTATTCTGGAGCAATTAAAGTCTTCACAAAACGATCCGATTGAATGTATAGGTTTGCGGTTTGTTTTTTACCACCCGAAATAATCAATGGTGTACGACTCTCATCAATTAATACAGAGTCAACTTCATCGATTACAGCCATGTGAAGTCCACGCATTACACGATCTTCAACTTCTGTAACCATATTATCACGCAAATAATCAAATCCTAATTCAGAGTTTGTTGTATAAGTAATATCACATGCATACGCATCACGTTTTTCTCTTGGTTTTAAATCGCGTGTATTTACACCAACCGTTAAACCTAAGAAACGATAGATTTCACCCATCCACGCTGCATCACGACCAGCCAAATATTCATTAACTGTGATTACGTGAACACCTTGACCTGCAAGAGCATTTAAATATACACACATTGTTGCTGTTAAAGTTTTACCTTCACCAGTCTTCATTTCTGAAATATCACCTTTGTGCATTGCAACTGAACCCATAATCTGGACTTTATAAGGTTTTTCGTTGATTACACGATATGCCGCTTCTCTAGCTGTTGCGAAAGCTTCTGGAAGAAGATCATCCCCTGTTTCTCCATCCGCCATTCTTTTTCTATATTCATCCGTTTTTGCACGCAACTCATCATCCGATAATGCCTGCATTTCTGGTTCATATTTTAATACTTGATCTGCAATCTTTTCTAATGCAGATAATTCACGTTGTTCTTCTGAAAATAATTTTCCAAAAATTCCTGCCATAATATAAGTTCTCCTTTTAAAGACTATACTATATTTTAACATAGAAATGACACGATAAATAGGGCAACTCAAATAAAAAAAGAGAATTTTACATTCTCTTACACAATTTTTCTTTCGAACGGATCACAACTCATTCCTTTTTCTAGAATTTCCTTAGCCCATTCTTTAGCACCAAATAAAGAATGGTCTTTATAGTTGCCACATTCTTTTTCTTCAGTACCCGGAACATCTTCCCATTCTGTAGTTGTGATTAGTTCCAAAGCTTCTTTTACAGCAATCGCAACATCCTTACTTGAATGTTTTCCCCATGCTAAAAGGTGAAATCCTGTACGACACCCAAATGGCGAACAATCTAGATACCCAGTAATTCTAGGACGAAGATATAATGCGAACAAATGTTCTAAAGTATGCATAACTCCGGTTGGAATCTCTTGTCTATTTGGTTGACATAAACGAACATCAAAATTCGATACAATATCTCCATTGGATCCTTTTTCTTCACTTATTAAACGAACATAAGGCGCTTTTACTTTAGTATGATCTAAAGTAAAACTTTCAATTTCTACTTTTTCCATAAATACTCCTCTACTTGTTTCATAAACGGCATAAACGCACTTGGTAATGCGATATGCTCTTCTATTTCTTCAATTGTTTTATAATTTGAAGTACACATAATAATTGCCTTATTTACTACCACTTTATAATTATGATCTTCATAAATTCCTTCATCAAATAATTGATAAAATGCACTATGGAATATAGATAAAGCTTTATCAAACTCATCAAACAACAATACATTAGTTTCTCTAGCCAAAAGATCTTGCGCAAAGCTTTTTTCGTTATATCTTCCACCAAAAATATAATTGGCCGACTCATTATTCTGATACATAGAAAATTGTTTTCTTAATAATTTTCCACCCATCAATTCTGCCATATATTGTGCGGATTCTGTCTTTCCAAGTCCTGAATCTCCATATAACAATATTACAACCGGCTTGCTTTGTTTACCATCTACCAGAGGATATATTGCTTGAAGCAATTTCTTTTTTGCTCTTTCCTGTCCAATTATCCTTTCACTATATTGGCTATTAAATGTTTGTATCATTTCTTTTGAAACTTCCAAATATGGCTGTTGCGTTTCATGAATAATACTTTTATTAAATGTTCGGTATATCTGTTCTCGAATACTTTTCGGTGGATTTTGAATGTACATATTTGTTATGGACATTTGGAAAATAAAATTTATAAAGTTTATAATTACATGTTCCTGAACACTACAGTACTCATCTGCATGAATAACAAAATCCTGAACTCTCGGTTTCTTCTTTTTCTTAGGCTTTGGTTCTGGCTGCCCTGGAATGTTAACAAACACATCCATTTTTTTATTACCATCATCAAGTTTCGCTGCCATTTCACTAAGATTTCTTGCACTTTTCGGAACAATCTTTTCAAAGGCAGAATCAGATCCTACAAAAATTTCAATCTTCTTCACGTACTACACCTGCCAATACTATATCATAAACATCTAATTCTTTTTCTTCTTCAGCAGCAGACTTTTCTCCCTCTACAATTTCTTCTGCTGTAGTCTTGTCTTCTGCTGGTTGAAAATCAAACTCTTTATCAATCGATAAATGATTTTCTCCACAAGTTCCAACCTTTATTCCGAAATATGTCAGCTTCATTTTGCTTAAATCGACAAGATTATAATTGTTTTTAAATGCTTGAAGGTTAAATCTCAATACGCTTTTCCGCTCTATCTCTGTTTTTAAAAGCATGTCATAATAACCCCGTTCACCTAATATTGCCTCATTTAATTTTTCCATATCTATTGGCATTTCTTCTTTAGGCACAATTGTCAAATATGAACTGAGCATTTTATATAATGTCACAGAATTTTCTGGTGCATAAACACCACTATTCTCGAATTTTTTTACGTGTTCATCTTTCGATGCTGCCTGTATATAATCTGTAAGCAACGTATTTTTTATTGTTTTGTCAAAAGCACTGGTCAGTTCAGCGGAAGCACTGGCATCAACCTTTCCCTGAAATGTTGCTTTAATATAATTCAAAATATTAAAGCCACTTTTTGCCTGAGCTTCAATTTCAGCAACTATTTTAGCTATTTTTTCTTTATTTTCCTGTGTTGACCAATCAAGTCGTCCTCCATTTGTAACATCAACATAATCCTGTGCAGCAGCTTCATCAAAATATACTATTTTTAGAAACTCTATTTTCTCAGTGTTTTTATTTTTCAACTTTTCTGCTCCTTACTATTTCTGTTCCTCACACAATTTCTGATATCTTTTCATAAGTTCTGCAACACATGCAGCTTCGCTTTTATAGGCTTCACTGCCTTTTGTAAATCCGTATGCCTGCATGACTGCCATATCATTTTGCTGATGTGCCTTTCTCAGTTCTGGAGGCATCGTTAATTCATCATACAGCGTTGCAAGACTGCTATTTGGATACAATGCTCTTGCATCAAGTATTGCTTGAGCAGTCTTCTCTATTTTTTCCTTTTGCTGCTCTGTTGGCTCTGGCCAAGGGAAATTATTGTATACAACATCTTTTGAATAACTATAGTCACTTTTTAATCGCATACATGTTACTCGCATCCAAGCCATGTGAATATTTGAAATTATAATTCCAAAGTCATACAGTGAAGCATCAGGGATTACCTGAACCCTATCGGTTACAATTGTTCCAGCTTTAATGAATCCCATAGGAACATAACGTCTTGCTTGTGAAGATACTCTCGGCACAATGATAAAATCTTTATCAACTGGCTGCGTTCTCTGTGCAAAAAGTGTTGGTGTAGCTGCAAATTTTCTTATTCCAGCCGCAACGCTATTTTCTCTCGCCTCTTTACATTTCTTTATTCTTTCCATAATCATTGGACACTTTTTCAAGTCTTCTGGATCTGCTCCAACAAGCCATAAACACCATCTTTTATTCCCTTTGATATATTCTGATGCTCCCAAAAGAGGATGGATATATTTCTTTGCATTCGGATCTTTTTTAATAAATTCATTTAAGTCCTCATCTTCAATAATCAAATTTCCTCCATCTGCTGGTTTATTACCATATATCATTTTAGGAATATCACACAAGGGTTTATTCCGGCTACGTACTAATATATTATCTCCATCCATCAGATAACGATTGATATTTTCAGCCACTGTAGTTCTTCCATTATCGTACAAATATTTATTCGAACGTGAGAATTTCGCAAATCCAATGATCACACAATGTACATGAGCTTTTACACTGGCTTCACTATCCCATACAAACGTTCTATATGCAAAGTTAATAATATCATCCTGCATAAAGTCCCAAAATCTGGATACCGTTTCACCTTGAACAATTGAATTTGTTGATACAAAAGCAACTTCTATTTTTGTTCCCCGAATATAATCTGACGCTTTTTTATACCAGGCACAAACAAAATCAAGATTCTTTACCCCTGGAAAAATATTTTGCATATCTTGTTTCTGCTCAGCTGTCATAAAAGTAAATCCATGAAATGGTGGATTCCCCATAATATACGACACCTGATTTTTGGGTACAACACTCTCCCAATCAATCTGTAAAGAATTGCCTTCCACAATAAACGCATTAGTTGTCAATGGCAGAAAATCTAAATTCATGTGAACGATGTCTTCTGTCTCTTTCATCATCTGAGATTCTGCAATCCACAAAGCTGTCTTTGCAACTGTGACAGCAAAATCATTGATTTCGATTCCATAAAACTGATCAATGGAAACATGAATCGGGGAAGATTCATCAAAGCCAAAAGTAATCTGTCCTCTTTGCAATTCTTTTATGACTTCATTCTCCAATCGACGGATACTAATATATGTCTCTGTAAGGAAATTTCCACTACCAGATGCCGGATCAAGCCACCGGAGATTTGACAGCTTCGTTTGGAAGTCTCTCAACTTTTTATCTTTTGTTCTCTGAACGGTTATTTGCTGAATTTCTTTCAGCTCATTTTTCAAATCGTCCAAGAACAGCGGATCAATGACTTTATGAATATTTTCAATGCTGGTGTAGTGCATACCGCCGGAGCGTCTTGTTTCAGGATTCAGTGTACTCTCAAATACCGCACCAAATATAGTCGGACTGATTTCTGACCAGTCAAAATCTGCTGAGGCTTTTTCCAGTAAAAGATTTCTGATTTCATCCGTAAACTGTGGAATTTCAATATCCTCATTTGCAAACAGCCCACCATTTACATATGGGAACTGTGCCAGAGATTCTTCTATGTATGGATCTCTGTCTTCTGGTTTTGTATCAAGCACCTGGAACAGCTCAATCACAGCTTTTCTCATATGCCTTGTATCAAATTCTTCCAGATAATCATGGAACATGCCATGCTGTCCAAAAATGCCGGCATCCTCTGCATACAGGCAAAAAACCATTCTGACACATAGGATATTCAGG
>ENA-OPNJ01000480-OPNJ01000480.1-human-gut-metagenome-genome-assembly--contig:-NODE-480-length-18766-cov-11.052857_pt1 | contig 18766 bp, 18 predicted proteins | sample MGYA00241535_ERZ501767 | MGnify/ENA primary metagenome ERZ501767 (study PRJEB25962, sample SAMEA2042564) | human gut metagenome | biome: human gut; feature: human-associated habitat; material: faeces...
CAGGTTGCCCGAAGATGATCTTGAAGCCGATATCCGTAAACGGGTTTACGAAATGCGGCATATATTTCAGTTCCATATGCTTACAGCTTACCAATTTCTTCCCGGCTAAGTCCGGTAGCTTGGGCTATAATATCAATCGACACTCCCAGTTGTTTCAGGTTTCTGGCATCTTCTAATTTACCTTCTGCACGTCCTTCTGCACGTCCTTCCGCATGACCTTCCAATTTTGCTGTATTCAGCACGTCATTTTGAATCATGATGGCATTGACATGTTCGTCATATTCATGCCGTTCTTCTGGCGACATATCATAATAACGAAGCTTTTCCCGCGCTTCAGGTAAGCCGGGCGCTGTTGTATCCGGATCAATAATACCTGTTTTAAGATATTTCACCCACTCTTCCAAAGGCGTTTTTGCCACTTGGTTAAACTCGTTCACCCGTATCAGGTAATATTCAGGGAAAACCTCTTGGGGAAGCTTCTGGATTATAGCACCTTCCTCTTTTGCTGTAATTAGCAGTTCATCATTCGTATGTACGCCGATAAAACGGTTCTGCCCGTGATACAGATAATCATTACCCTTTCCCAAATCGAAATAAAGGATACTGACTAAATATACTTTATTTACCTCTTGATAAATATGCTTCGCAAAAGCAGGTGTACCAAACCGTATGCGTTCCAGATAATAAAGCTTACGCATGTTCTGAATGCGAATCACAATATCATCCCCTTTCTTGTCTTTGGCCTTAATATCTATCCGGTCTGTTTGAGCATCGTCCCATACGCAATAGGCTTTCTCATCTTTTATAATCTCTTTTATACGAATTTCTTCACACAAAAGCACAGTCAGCAATCCTTCCAGCACGCTGAAATTAGCCTTGTCTCTCAACAGCCTTTTGATGGCCCAATCAAACCGTATATAAGAATTCTTTTGCATAAGGACAATTTTTAGTTAAAGATGCAGGCAAGCCCTCGTTTCTTCGATTCCAGCTTAAGAACTAAAAACCATAAGATTACAAACCCACCAACTTATCTGTTTACAAAGATAGGAATACTTGGGGAGATTCACAAATTTGTATACGGTGAAGTTTCTAAAGCTTTCACTTTTACAGCACAGTGCCTTATGGGTTTGTACCATTTCTCACCCTTGTAACGGATGAAAAGCCTTTTGAAATCTTCGCTGCTGTACATATCACTATAATTTTAATGTTTACAGCGCGAAGGTAGCCACATCTATCTGAACGGGCAATACGTCAGTTTTGGACGCTTACTGGTGACCAAACCTAAAATAAGATGCTTACTTTTTTCCGATTTCAAAATATGATGGGTTTGTGACCGTGAAAAGTATAATTCTTCATTTACGAGTGAGGCGAGCAAGTGTGTATTGCCTGTGCCAGTGGGTATCTGCACCAAGATGCAAGGATACAATTCCCATTCGGAAAAGAGCGAGGATTTTATCTTCTGTTGGTAATCACGCAACATATGAGATAAGAGGGTCTTGAAATAATTCACTTAAAAGTGAATAGTTTTCAAATAAAAGTAGTATATTTGCATTTGAAAATATAACAAGACGGATTTATGGCAACTGTAACACTAAAGACTATCGAACAAAGTGACAATGTAGGTATGTTTTCCATTTGTTTCGAAGGTGATGCCGAGAGTGAGTTTGAGAAGTTCCTCCTCAAATTCAAGGATAATGCCACCTACAATAAAGATTTCAATATCATATTGATGGCTTTGGCTAAAATCATAGACAAAGGGGCATTGGAACGATTCTTCCGCATCGAAGGTAAGATGAGTGATAACGTGAAGGCTTTGGCTATTGATTCAAGGAAACTGCGTCTATATTGCCTCCGCATATCAGACCAAATCCTCATTTTGGGAAATGGCGGGGTTAAACTTACACGCACCTATCAAGAGGATAATGTCCTTAGTGGTTATGTCGTGGATTTGCAAGCATTCGACAAAGCCTTGCTTGAAGCCCAAAAGGATGGAAAGATAACCATTGAGAAAAACATGATAACCGACATACAAAGTGCAACTTTTGAGATATAACAACCATGATACAGAACAAATTATTCAGACAATGTCTTAATGCTATACCTGAAAGCCAAAAGGCCGCTTTCGAGCTTTCGTTCGATATTGCAGAACGGTTAAGTCAAGTACTTTCAGCAAAAGGTCTTACCCAAAAAGACCTTGCACATATATTGGGCAAACGTGAATCCGAGATATCCCGTTGGATGACAGGTCGGCATAACTTTACCACCCAGACCATCGCACGGATTGAGACGGCATTGGGATGTAAACTTATCAATGTGGCACGATAACGCTTTTACACGCATTTGAAGCAGGTGTGTTTTTCCTGTTCCAGTGGGCATCTGAACTAATACAGACTTATGATTTTGCCATGCCTCGCAAACACGAAGACAAATTTCAAGCTGATAGTTTCGGAAAAAGTGAACCATCACAAGATATAAGGACTCTTCATTATAATTGCAAATTGAAATTCCCTGACAGACAAGCAAATCTATAGGTTTTGATAAACCATCGCCACTTGGTCAGCAATCTTTTCCCAGTCATATTTCTTCATATCATAATCAATATGCTGTAATGGTTGGCAGATAACTACTTTAAGCTTTTCAGCAAGGGCATCTACATTACCGACAGGGAAATAATCGTTTCTTGGCAAACCTACTTCAAGATTGGCTGGTATATTACTTACAATCACTTTCACACCATAACTCATAGCTTCCAACAAAGCAATGGGCAACCCTTCGTGACTTGACGGCAAACAATAACAAAGGCAATTCGTCAACAGAGAATGTAGCTTTCGGCCTTTGATAAATCCTGTTAATACAACGCCATTCTTACTTGCCATCTCTTTAAGGCTGCGTGAATAATCGTCTTCAAAGTCTGTGTCGCCAGCCAAAACCAGCTTTATATCATCTGATGCATTTTTACTTTTTAATTGTTCATTTTTAATTTTGCAGTATGCTGCAACAAGGTGATGCAGATTCTTTTCAGGCACAAAGCGGCACATTCCGAGAATATACTTGCCTTTCTCTATGCCGAGTTCCTGGAAATATTCCGGATAGCCGCATATTTCCGGTTGCGACACACCATTATATATAAGGTGTACATGCTTCGTCCTGTTGTATTTCCGCTTAATCAGGTTACGTATCACGTCAGAGATTACAATCACCTCGTCTGCAAACATACATCCCATGCGCTCACCGAGCCTCAGTATCGTTTTTGCGGCAAAGCCCCACTTGTCACGGTCGTAGTCAGGTCCATGATGAGTGAACACCACTTTCATACCCAATATCTTGGCATACGGAACAAGCAATGCCGGACCTATGGCATGGATGTGCAAGATATCCGCTCCAAGCCGCTTTGCTTCGTTGATGGCACGGAATGTGTGGATAATCGCCTCGAACGACTTTTTCTTCGGGCTTTCGATGTCAATGAGCTTTATTCCTTTCCACTCCGCCAGGTTATCCCTTACATAGCTACTCCTGCGTATCACAGTCACATCGAAGCCCCGTGCCGCTATCCTTGGAAATAGTTCCTCGCAATGCGTCTCCACGCCACCCATGATGTTCGGGATGCCACGGGTGCCGGTAACAACTATTTTCATAAAAACATTCTTGATTTTGAGAATGAATAATTATTTTTGCAAATCCAAAAGCTGAACCAATGAAACAGCACTTAAACCGCCTGAAAGAAAATCTCCTTTATGCAAGAATTATAATCGTTTCTTGCCTGTCAGCTTTGTGGCTTTTCATAAAAGGCAAAAGAATCAGGTAAATCAGAACTTCTCCCTCAAATCCCCCTGGCACGGGTCTTGGCCTACATCGCACCACTTCGGGTCTATGCAAGCAGGCTTGCCCTGCATAGAGCGCAGCTTGTTCTGCAACGCCCACTTTGCGGGATACTTGATATACTTGTGCATCACCGGGCTTGCCGTACCAACCATCCAGCAGTTCTTCGGGCATTTACGTACCATCGCACGAACCTTCTGTGCCTGTTCGCTTTTCCAAATCTCCATAAAAGGTTTGTCGTGGATGTTACCCATGCTTTCTTTCCAATACCTGTCTTCCAGCCCGTTGCAAGGCATCACCTCGCCCCACGGGTCGATGAAGAAGTTCACCATACCCGCCTCGCAAGGCAACATACGGCGTCCGCCCTCAATGTAATTAATCAATCCCATATTGAACCACGCACGGAACCAGCTCTTCGGATGCTTCTCTTGAAGCTGCCACTCGATAAGTTGGCGGAAGTTATTGCACACTTCGTCCTTATTCGTAATCACATTGTCGCTCTTGTGGAAATAATACGAGTTATGAAAAGCCGCCGTGGCAAACTCCATGCCCATGGCAAGCGAAAGCTGGTAAAGCGAAAGCATGTCTTTTGAATTGTGGTTTGACACTGTGCAGCCGAAACCGATGTCCTTCAACCCCATGTGTTTCAAAGTGAGCAGCGTGCGCAGACCCTTGTCAAATCCGCCTGCATGGCCGCGCAATTCATCGTTCTTTTGGCTAAGTCCTTCGATGGAAATACGTATGCCTATATTAGGAAACTTCTTGGCAAGTGCCACTACACGGTCCTCAAACCAGCCAGAAGTAGAGATTACGATACGTGGCGTATGCTTGTAACATTCCTCGACAATCTCGTCCAAGTCTTCACGGATGAACGGTTCGCCACCCGTCAGATTGATGAACTTCAACTGCGGCAGGGTCTTCAGATCTGCCGCCTTTATTTCTTCACTCTTTTTTGTAGGATTCTGCCAGATATTACACATCTGACAACGCATCGGACAGCGATACGTCAGGATAATGCTTGCGTCAGTAGGACGCGGAATGTTTGTATTATTCATTTTTTATAATGGTTTATCTTCAACAAACGCTTTAAGACCTTTATATTCTCTACATATAAAGCTCTAAATTTTTTATTATATAAAACATGAAGAATAATAAATTTTATCCTCTTCCTCCTGTTATCAAATTACCGAATTTGGGGAATAATTTCATTAATAAGGAATAGAGAAAAAGTCCCAAAACTATTGTTATAATCCAGCAGAGAAAATACCCTGAAATAATAGTACCTTCATTCAATGGAACAAGTTTAGCATATGTTTTCATAACAAGAGCAACAGTAATTCCATGGTATCCATAAATGAAGAAAGAGCTATTAATTAGGAAATAGTTAGGGACGAATTTTATTCTTTCTGTAAGATAACGGACGTAATTAAATGAAGCAATCATACCAATTAAAATGCCGATCTTATGTAATAAATTGTAAGGGATAGTATTCCCATTTTTCCAACAAAAGGTTGAAATTGCAATAACTATAGTATATATGATTATTGCAATGATAGTTTGACGAATATCTAGTCCAAACAATTTATATAGTTTAACTTTATTAATACCTAGCCATCCGCCTAAGGAAAAGAAAAATATAGATACACATCCAAAGCCTATGGCATTTGGCCAAATACCAAGTAACCAAAAAACACCAATTACTGCAACAATTACAGGTGTTTTCTTAATAATCCAATAAATGATAGGTGATAAAATTACAACAATAATCAAATCCCTAATGAACCAAAATTGATAACATATAGGCACTCCCTCATGGTTATGATTCCAAAACATGGTTAGAAAGTCTAATGAGGAAAAATTTGTTATTAATTTATTCCTTCCTGATAACATTGAAGGAAATAACCATTGAGAAATTGCCTGCACTCCAAAAACAGCTAAATTCCAAAAAATATATGGAATAAATAATGATCGTATTCTTGATTTCAGTTTAGACAAATAGATTGAACAGTTAAAATCTGGGGTTCGAAAGAAAAGAATCCCAGAAATTAAGAAAAATAAAGGTACAGCTGTCCGCGCAAATTCATTTGTTAACAGGTGGTGTATAATTTCAAAATTTTCATATTTACCTGGAGGACAATAATTTACTCCTCCTATTATGATATTATGCATATCTGTATGAATCAATACGATTGCTGCAATTAAAGGAAATCTAAGAGCTGAAATAGAAAGAGAGATTTGTTTAAAATCCATAGATATTTTATTCATAATAAAAATCAATTCGAAAAACTTTTAAAAACATCATGGTATAGTTGAGCTGAGAGCTTCCATGAGAAGCAGGATGCTCTTTTATAACATTGCTCAGAAATAGAATTAATATATGGTGTATCTGTCAATAATTTATATATTTTCTCTTTCACTTCTGAAATAGATTCAGGATTTACTCCTACATCAATATCTCCAATTACTTCTGGGAAACAGGATGTATTTGAACATACAACAGGAGTGCCACACGACATAGCTTCGAGTACAGGTAAACCAAAACCTTCGTAATATGAAAGATAAACCATGATTTTGGCACCTGCATAAACTAATGGTAAATCTTCTTCTGGAAGATAACCTGTGAATATAATGTCTTCTTTGGACTCAGAGGCATTCACAAAATTATAAATGACATCAGAATTATATCCGTTTTTCCCAACTATAACCATTTTTTCTTGAATGTTATATTCTTTTTTCAACTCTAAATAAGCTTTTAAAGCTGTCATTACATTCTTTCCTGGATAATCAATTGTACCAACAAATAACAAATAGTCTTTTTCTTTAAATTTATATTTCTGTAAAGTACGATGTATTTCTTCGTCACTGTATTTCTTGAAGACTGTGCGATCTGCTGCATTAGGTGTAACTGTAATTTTGTTCGGATTCACATGAAGATATTTTATAATATCGACTTTAGAAGCTTCGGATACAGTCAGAATATAATTACTTCTTTTTGCCATTAATGGATCACAAATCCATTTGCGATAAATCATTCTTGGTTTAGAAAACTTATCTGGTACATTGTATTCTATTAAATCATGAATAGTAACAATGGTAGGAATCGATTTCCATAAAAGTAATGTGAAATTAGGTATATATGCTATGTCACACTTATATTTTTTTAAAAGCTTTTGAAACAACCATTGATGCCATAGGATATTTTTAAGTCCTGACTCTTTAGTATATGGAACATCGACAATTTGAATGTTCTCATATTGTGTCAAACAATTATATTCTTTAAAATCAAAGTTACGGAATAAGATATACTTATCTTCTGGGTGTTGTTTGGCAAGTTCCGATAAAATATTAATTAACACACGTCCGATGCCAGTCAAACGATTGCCCACATATCCACTGATGCCTACTATCATATCAATTATCTTAATTTGTAGTTTTCATATTTCTTACCTAACAAAAAAGTATTCAAGTCATAGAGTGACAATCTTCTTATAAATTGTAAGAATAATACATAATTTCTATAGCCTATAAGTTTGAAGAAAGTTCTAAGAACCTTATAAAGAAGACTTAATTTCCTTTCAAAGCCATGCATGTTTTTTTCGTCTATTGAATCTACAGGCTTCTTTTTGTCATAGAGGGGTAACAAACCTTTTTTCTTAAGCAGTTCATAAAAACTGCCTTTCCCAGTATCAAAGGGATTATCATTGAAATTGAAATTCGTTACAATCCCGTTATATAATCTTCTGTGCAGTTTCTCTATTCTACAGCCATTATTAAAATAATTGTATGTATAGGATAGATCCAAATATGAGTTAAACAAATCTCGATTTTCATATATGTAGTTTACATATTCATCGACTAAAGGCTCTATATCTTTGTAATCTCTTAAGTTGCTTATACGCATTCTATTTTGATTATTTACAATTCCTTCTGTGGCCATTTCTCGATAATTATAACCAGCAAAATGACAAAATACAAGTTTGTCTTTACGTTGATTGGCTCCTGTTCTACTCACTATGTAATAACCGTCTTTTTCTTTTATGACTTTTCGTTCGAAATAATTCCAAGGTGCTAGATTTAACCCTAAATTGTTGGAAAAAAGAATCTCGTCATAATTAAAAAACGCAGGAAAAAAGTCTGTCCATTTTTGATCTGTGCATACCGCCCAAAGCATCTCACCAAAGCAAAGTTTAGATAAACGGTCTTCCCACCATTTTACTATGTTTATGGTTTTAGAATGATTTCTGAAAGCTCCAAATCCTAAATTGCTAATACCATTAAAAAGAAAACTTCTGTCTGGCAAATCTCCTGTATAAGGATAATCTGGTATTGTGATATGGGGAGCAGTAACCACTAAAAACTTTTTTAATTTTTCATAAATATACCCCAAGTCATTAAAAAAATATGTATCAGGATCCAAATAACAAACAGTATCATAACCTTTCTCGAAGAAATATTCTATAGAAAAGGGCTTAATACAAGTACAAAATTCCGTTAAGTTATACTTGAACGTCATATTAATCCATAGTCGATCGTCTATATTGAGAGTATCTTTTGCGATTAAAATATTATCTGCTACAGGAGGCAGATTCTTTCTGTCAAATTCATCCGCTACAACAATGTAAAAGTCAATGTTGTTATTATATCTGTTTATAGACTTTTCTAACGCTTGTGCCAAACCGATGTAGTTTTTTGCACAAATAGTAAATACACAATTCTGATTCATATCAATAATTATCTTAAATCCTTTATTACACGAGCTGGATTTCCTACAGCGACACAATAAGGTGGAATATCTTTTGTAACGACTGAATTTGCTCCTATTATACTGCCCTTGCCAATAGATACGCCGGGCATTATACATACCATTTCCCCAATCCAAACGCAATCTTCAATGATTACAGGTCCTTTGCTTGTCAACGAACGCAAAAATGGATTATAATCTAAAACACTTCTATCAGATTCTCCATGCGAATTATCTGTAATAAAGACTTTACGTCCTATAACAACATTATTTCCTATTAAGATTTTATTAATACATGTAATATGGCCACCATCCCCAAAATTACTATTGTCTCCCATCTGAAAAATAGGATCAAATTTCTGATTTTGGTATGTACTATAAAGTTCTATAACAACATCTTTTCCTATCGTTACATTAGAACCAAATTTCATCAATCGCGGTTCATTGAGCCATGAAAATCTGGAAAATCTACAATTTTTTCCACATTCTCCAAACTCTAAGCTTATCCAGCTAGAATAAAATCTCTTTTTTAATCCTTTGATCTTTTGAACGGTTCTATAATTTATCAAAAGATGAATACCCTTAATCACTATTGTAACTAAATTCATACTATAACGATATATGTCACTATTCTGTAAGCACTCAATTTAGGGCATCCCCCTTTGAAAGGGCACTTTTGAGTGCCCTAAACCGAGTTTTGTTAATTAATTAGCTTTGAATTTAACATTGGCCGGTAGCCAAAGTGATTTTGTCAGGAACCATGTTAACATAATCCCTGCACCCGTTAAAGATATTTTTGAAAAAAGTTCCGATGAAGTTCCAGACAGAACAGCCATGAAGCTTTACCGTGCCTATTACACTATGATAGGTCGCAGCCATCTCAGTACCGGCATCATTGGCATAAACAATAAAGACATCCCCGTCACAGGGTTCCCGGTGAAGCCGTTCACGGATGATGGACAACACACGGCTGTGCTTGCAACGCATGTCGGTAAAGTCACGCACATAATAAAAATGATTCAGGCCGGTAACACTCAGCATAGACCCTCCAGCTTCTCTATCATCCGGACTAAATCCTGATAGCTTAAATTCTTTTGGGACAAGTGCAATCCATTACTGATACGGATGTCAATCCATATGCGGACGGGATTGTCATTGCAGCCTTTTGATACAGGTTTAGGCCGGTCACCAGTCTTGGTCTTTTCTTCATGGGCAATCACTGGAGCACCGTCAACCTGGACTTCAACTACTTTTTTGCGGGTATCCTTAAACCATTTCTGGAAAATGTTATAAGGGACTTTGTTCTTTAAACAAAACGATTGGAGAGATTCTCCATGAGGCAAAGCCTCGGTCTGGTACTGAAAGTAAAACCTTTCAAGATCTTCACTGCTATACATAATTCTATAAATTTGGTTGGCAGCGAAGGTACCCATTTCAATCAATAGCCTTTTTTGACTGCTTACCACTATTCTATTATTTTTGAAAGAAAAAGGTATATGGATGTAACCGACCTAAATCATTTTTATCATAATTAATGTTTCCCATGAAAAAACGAATTGTAAATAAAAACACAAAAACCAATAATACAAATTTGTAATTACGAGCTTTTTTATCTACAATAGGCCAAGTTATTGCGATGATTGAGAACAACGATAATGCAACAGACAAACGCTGTACGAATGTAAAAAACATGAAAACATTATTTAAGATACATCCAATAATATATAACTTTGATATATCATGATTGAATTGTTGATTGTCTGCATATTTGATATACGACAATGCCAATACCGTAGGCAAAGATAGTGTTATGATATTCATAGAATCAAATGAATTATCCGCATCTAAATAATAACTAATACGTTCGATAGCTGAAATATCTGCTTGTATGATTAATGAAAAAATAGTCATATAAAACTGGTCTTTTAAGATATATCCTATGATGAAAGACGAAATGATAAGTATGACTGATATTTTTTTATTAAATTCTTTCCATAAGAAAACACAGATAAAAATTAGTGAAACGGGTAGTGCTGTTGTATGCATGAAATAAGCAAGAATTGAGAAAAATAAGAAATATCCCCATTTAAAGTATTTGTTTTCATCTTTTTGATAGAGAATAAAGCCTACAAGAATCAATGAAATACTCAGAATTTGTCTTAACGCTACAAAATATGTTCCATATAGTCCCATAACGAAGAAAAGAATAATAGACAATATGGGACTACGAGAATAACGCTTTACTAAATAATAAATAGGGCATAGCGAACAAAATGTATTCGTTATAAGATAAAACACTCCATTTTGGGAAATACGCTGAAGAATACTGTTATATATTAATAATAATGGTTCTAGTTCACGCTGATCAGAATTATACTCATTTGTTCTTCCAGTAAAAAAATTGACATAATTTTCTGTATCTGCACCAACTGTCTTTGCACGTAAGGCGATAAACAAAAAAACAATCCAGCATGAGATAGAAAATATTTTATTCTTGTATAAAGGATATCTTTTAGCAAACCAAAGATTCAAAAACAAGAATATTAGTAAAATAATGTAAGGATAATCAATCATATATTTTTTGCTAAAATATGCGTATAAAGGGAATAAATCTGACTTACATTGTTCTCTATAGAAAAAGTTTGAACTGCCATATATTGAGCATGTAATGCTCTTTCCATATATTTTGCTTCAGGCATTTCTACAATCATTTGCATCGCTTTCTCCATTTCAGCTGTATTATCAAACAATAGTCCTCCTGTTTGCTCTAATATTTCTTTTGTACCTGCAGTATTTCTACCAATCACAATACTTCCGCAAAAACAAGATTCTGCAGTCATTCTTCCAAATCCTTCATTGTAGGATGCTACTATTAAAGCTTTTGCTTTCGCCATATATGGAATTACATTTTCTACGAAACCAATAAACTGTACACTATTTTTACAAGAAGAATTAGCTATAATGTGCTTTAATGTTTCAACATATTTTTTATCTCCAGAACCTATAATCAGCAATTTATAGTCATTATGAGTCTTCTGAAATTCAATAAAAGCTAAAATAACATCTGATATTCCCTTCTCCGGACTAATACGGCTCGCACATAAAAAATACTTTTCTTTTGGAAGATAGACGGTTTGTTCTTTTCCAAAGATTCCGTTATATATAATTTTTGCATTTTTACAATGCTCTAATCTGAAGTGTTCGTTAATACCTTTTGTTATAGATATCGTAAATGAATGTTTTAGTTGTTCACAAAACAAATCAAATGATGGATATATTTTGAGTCTAAAATCCAAATCTTGATATTCTCTCAAATGCCATACATGGGGAATTCCCATTTTCCGTGCAACCATATAACCTTCATGTATTACCCCCGTATTTGTATGAATAATATCCGGATTAATTTTTTTTATTAGGCATTTAAGGCATAATTGACTATATTTCTTTCGAAGAGGTAAAAGTAGTCTTTTACCTTCTGATACCAATTTATTAATTCCGCTTGACTCTACAGATACAGATTGGCATAAATAAACCTTTTCATAATGCAATTTTGCATTTTCCATCTCTTTTTTAAATAATGGATTAACCTTCTTATATGCAGGTATTGCTACTATGGCGGTAATGCCCAACTCTTGTAGCCCCTTTATCATTGATAAAAAAGATAATGTGGCTCCACCCATATTTGTACTATGAAGGATGTATAGGAGTTTCATATTTGTGATATAATTAGCTATAATATAATATTTTATTGATAACTTTTAAGGCTTTGTCTTCAGAGTTATTTACCCATAAATCATTAATTATATTAAATCTTCTAATGCATTCTAGTTTCAATTTTTGATATATCTGGTTTTCGTCTGTCACCAACGTAGCATATCCTTTTTCAACTAAAGAATTCAAACGTTCATAGCCAGGTAGTTTAACAATCATTGTATTTAAACCAAATCCTAAACCTTCATATAAAGCTGTAGAATAAACACCTATTTGAATAGAAGCAATCGAAAACTGAGAATAAATTGAATTTTGAAAATTTTCTATTACTTCTATTCCACTTTTGGCAAGCCATGGCATTCTTTTACGCCATTCAAAACTTTCTGAGGGATGCAATCTGTATATAATTTTAAACTTTTCTAAATCTATTAATTGATTCAACTTCGTTGCTATTTTACTTAATTCACATCCAATAGTTGTCTGAGAAATGAATAATATAACTATCTTATTTGATTTTTGTTTTGGATTTTTACTCTTTTCTTTCTCAAAATGAGGGAATCCTACAGATATAATATTCGATGCGTCTATCGGGAATCTAGCAGTATATTTCCAATAATCTGAAAATGTTAATAAAAAGTCTGGGAATTGTGGTATTGTATTTTTTTCAATAAAATTATAAGCAATATGAGTTCTTCCAATTGTTCCGTGTTGCAATTCTATTGTTGTTATACCTAATTCGGAAGCTATTTCGTTTAATATTTCATTTCTTTGTCCATAATATACAGTTTCAATGATAAATTTTGTACCCATTTTTTTTAAAAGCTTATATAGAAAAGGCTTTATTGATTTATAGTAAGTATAACTAACAAATATCATATTTTTTAAATATCCAGTACCCAAAATCACTTTGAATTCTTTTTCTATCGACTTCTGCAAATCTTCTATTTGAGAAATAAATGATAACGGAAAATGATATAACTTATTATATAATATCCGTTTCAAAATAGAATAATCATCATTCAAAAATTTACGAATTTGTGGCTTTTTATAGATACCATTATCAGATGTGTCTAAAACATTTGCATTTTGAAATTGGGTTATAAGAAAATTTGTGTAGATATCCTGATAAACTTCATCTATCAAATATTTCCGTTGATGCTGAACTATTAAAAGTTCATTTTTTCTGCATTCGTACAAAGGATTATGAAAAACAGCATTCAATAACCGTGAAGAAAATAATCTCATTTTTTGTAATTTCGTCAATTTCACAATCTCTATAGAACCGAAATCATTAGGGCTTAATAATTTAAGAATATGATTCGAAAGCATATATCTAATGTAAATCCAATAATTGAATCCATTATAATTATACGCAAAACAATTATGTTTATATTCAAACTCAAGAAACTTATCTGTAAATTTTTCGATATCCATAAAAATTATAATATTGCTTTCACAAATTCTCTCACACACCCTTCTCCACCTTTCTTTGTCATCACATGGATACCAGCAATCGCTTTCACTTCCTTGCAGGCATCAGCCGGACAAGCTTTCAAGCCAACAGCTTCAAGCAATTCCACACAATTTACATCATCACCGATGTAAGCTACTTCATCCAATGTAATGCCAAGTTGTTCGCATATTTCTTTTGCAACTGCCAACTTTCCGCCATTCCGTTTCCCTTGATACAGGAAATCCACTTTCAGTTTCTTCGCGCGGTTTTCCACAATCTTGGTATCTTCCGAAGTAATGATGCCTGTCTTTATTCCAGCTTCACGCAGCAACTGGAAGCCCATCCCGTCACGGGTATTGAATTTTTTCAGTTCATCACCGCTTTCTGAATAATACATGCCACCGTCTGTCAGCGTACCATCTACATCACATAAGAAAAGTTTAATCGGCTTTTTCACTTCTTTGTGCTTGGACAATACATGCTTGCGCATCAGGTTCTCCAATACAATCCAGTCATCCGGCTCGTCAATCTCCGTTGCTGTATATTCCGGCATTTCATAAATGCCGATATGTCCGCTAAGACGATTGCCCGATTCAAGGATATTCCTTACCTTATTTATATAGAAGGCTCCATTCTCCATCAACATACCCGAAAAGTTCTGCCTACGTGGACGGTTCTTATAATCGTAGTTCATGCTTGTGCCGTCTTCATTCCAAAAGAAACGGTAGTTACGTACACAAGTCAGGATGGAATCATATTTCCTTTTGCCATACAAGTCAAGTGCTTCAGTAAAATGAACCGTTTCTGTTAGTGGAGATGTAGCTTGTACTAACATAAAAATGTCATCGCCAGAAAGCTGTGCATAATGAATATATTCCAACATGACACTTTCCGTACTTGCCGTATCGCAAGCGTTCTCAGCAGAACGTCGGTACACCTTTGTCTTCTTGTAAGACCGAGAGGTCACCACGCTCTCTATCTTGTCAGAGTCTGTGGCTACGATTACTTCATCTACCTCTGGACAATTCTCCAAAGCTTCGATATTCCAGCAGACCAAGGGCTTGCCACAAAAAGGCTTAATGTTTTTAAGGGGGATAGACTTACTACCGCCCCTTACGGGTATGAATGCTATTACCATTTCACTTGATGTTTTTTCAGTTTATCCCTTTGAACTTTCTCTATATCGAGAATATCCTCTTTCTTATAAGTCAAGGCTTTTGCCACGGCACGGCAGTCACGAGCCAGTTTGCGTACGCCATCCGGTTCCAAGGATGCAGCATGGTCTGTACCTTTCCATGTGCGGTCGAGCGTGTAATGACGTTCTATCCATTCCGCACCGAGAGCCACAGCGGCACTATCAACAGCTATGCCTAAATGATGACCGGAAAAGCCTATGGCTTTCACTCTGTCTGCATACAATTCACGCAAACGGGTGATTTCAAGCAGGCAAATGTCCTCAAAAGGAACAGGATAGCCGGAGGTACAATCATAAATGACCAAATCCTTATTACGTCCTTTCGATTCAAAGAACCGGATAATCTGTTCTTCTTCGTCACGGGTAGTCATACCGAAAGACAAATGGATTTCGCCACCGAAGTTATCGCATAAGTATTCTAACAGACCTTTATTCAGGTTACAGGCTGAAGGAACTTTAATCAGATTGGGATGCAGCGTACAGATTTCCTTAGCGGAAGTGATGTCCCACACCGAGGTGGAATATTCCACGCCAAACTCGTTACACCATTCCTGCAACTGGCGGTGCTGGTCAAGATTGAATTCTAAGAATTCCCTATGTTCACCATAAGTCTTTCCATAAGAATTTTCTGGATGAGGATGCGGAGCATTGTATTCTTCAGGAGTCAACAATTCCTTAACGCAACGTTTCTGGAACTTGACAACATCCACTTTGCAATAAGTAGCAGCTGTCATGATCATCTCTTTAGCGATTGCCATATCACCCTTGTGATTACAACCGATTTCCGCAATGATTTTCGGAGATTTCATTTCTTCAAAATTTTTTGTTGAATTATTTTCTTGATAAATTGTTTCTCACTTAAATCCAGACCTGCTATCCAAATAATAATACTACAGCATACAATGGTCAAACAGGTTGTAATGACTATTCTTAAAAAAGAAGGTGATATATAGTATATACATCCTCCCACAATTCCTATGGAAATAATGTACACGATTACGTTCTTAAACAATATGTCTTTCAAGTATTTTTTTAAATCAAGTCCTATTTCTTTTCGGGCATTCCACAATATAGAGAATGTGTACAATATGGAAAGTGAAACGGATATTGCATAGGGTATAACTGGAGTAAAAGGACTTATCTTTAATACTATGTAAGATATAGGGATATTTAATAGGATAACTGTACTTGAATAAAGTTGGTAACGTTTTATCTTATTGGCTGCCTGATATGCTCCGATTACTTGGTTTGCTAAAGTTTCAATTAAAATGGAAACAATCATTAGTCTGGCTATTGACACAGTATAAGGAGGCACTTCATGTAGCCAGACTGAAAGTATCATATCCAATTCAAGCAATGCCGGAATGCTTATGAACATTAGCAAGTAGAAAGCCAACTTACTGCTACGGAGTACAAGGTTCCACATCTCTTTTGTGTCACCCGATGCATAGTGCTTGGTTATTTGCGGCCGTGTAGCTGTATAGACATTATTGATAAATTGTGTCAATACTCCATTGATTTGTTGGGCAATGGAATGAGCCGCATTCAATAACGGTCCAAAAAACAAGTTGATGATAATATTTAAACCTTGTTGTCTGGATATTAGTGCAATGGAGCCTATCATATTCCAACCGGAGTAAACAAGTAACTCTTTACCAATATAATTTTTCCGTACGAAACGATAATGCCTGCATTCAACAAAATGTTTCCTACAATATACTTGATAAATGAAACGTATAACAATTGCTATAGAACAGATAAATACTGCATAAACAATAAGTTTATCAAATAATACATATTGTAATAAAACTGCGGCAGCTAATTTCAACATACATTCCAATATGCTGACATACGCAAAAAGTGACATCTTTTCATGTGCTATAACAGCAGCATTATAAGGTATCGAAATCAAATTAATCAAAAAAGCAAGGATTGATAATTGAAATACGTAATTAGCTGCATACATCCGTTCTGGCGGTATATTCATTTGTGTATTCAAGAACCAATATCCTCCAATTTCCAGTAAAATAGCAGTAATCAATGCCAAAATAAAGTAAATAGAAAGAGTCGTATCAAAAACCTGTTTCAGACTTTCCTTATCACCTCTTCCTATTTCAAAGGCTAAAAATCTCTGTGAACCGGAAGCCAAAGATCCGCCAATAAATGAAAACATTGTTACAACACCGCCAACAACATTATATATACCATAATCTTCTATTCCCAAACTTTTTAAGATAATAGGTACAGTATATAATTGCACAAAGATGAGTAATATCATCCGAAAATAAAGTAACAGTGTATTTTTAGCTATGCGCTTATTGTTTGCAGAAGTAGTTGCCACAATCAATCGTTAATAAGAATAAATTAAAGCAATAGAGTTTATTATAAATTAAGGAATATGGAATTTGATAATCTGTCCCCAAGGATTTATTCGACATATGCGTAAAGTCTTTAATTTTTTATGAATATCCTCAATTCCCCAAATAGAGAAAAAGAAGCATCTTGTGGTAAACTTTTGCCTTCAAGTATCTTTGCTCCTATGACTAAGTATTATTGGATACTTAACCATTTATCTTTGCTTCTATTGCAGTTGAAGCATAGTTTCATTTGTAAGGGAGTAATTGGGCAAAATGCAGATATTCATAAATTTTTAATGAAAATATTGTAAGAAAGTCAGTCTCTTCTGAATAAATCCCGTGTATAAACTTTCTCTTTTACATCATCCAGACAAACATCATAGCGATTGGCGATAATGGCTTGGCTTCGTGCTTTGAAAGCGTTCAAGTCATTCACCACCTTACTACCAAAGAAAGTGCTTCCGTCTTTCAGTGTTGGTTCGTAAATGATGACCTCTGCACCTTTGGCTTTTACCCGCTTCATCACGCCTTGGATAGAGGACTGACGGAAGTTGTCGCTGTTCGACTTCATCGTCAGGCGATAAACGCCGATAGTACACTTGCGCTCCTCATTGGGGCTGAAATCGCCACGATTGTAATAGTTGTAATATCCGGCTTTAGTCAGCACACGGTCAGCAATAAAATCTTTTCTTGTTCGGTTGCTTTCCACGATAGCTTGAATGAGGTTCTCAGGCACATCGGCATAGTTGGCAAGAAGTTGCTTGGTATCTTTCGGTAAGCAATAACCGCCGTAACCGAAGCTGGGATTGTTGTAATGTGCTCCGATACGTGGGTCAAGGCATACGCCGTTGATAATAGCTTTTGTATCCAAGCCTTTCATTTCGGCATACGTATCCAGTTCGTTGAAGTAGCTGACACGTAACGCCAAGTAAGTATTTGCGAAAAGCTTTACCGCTTCGGCTTCGGTTGTACCCATGAAAAGCGTATCGATATTTTCTTTTATCGCTCCTTCCTGCAACAGGGCTGCAAAAGTGTGGGCTGCTTCATCCAAACGTTTGTCATTTTCGGGTCTGCCTACGATGATGCGGCTGGGATAGAGGTTGTCATACAACGCCTTGCTTTCACGCAGGAACTCTGGCGAGAAGATGATGTTGTCCGAATTCATCTTCTTGCGAATCATTTCGGTATAACCTACGGGAATGGTACTTTTGATAACCATGATTGCCTTAGGGTTGACACTCATCACCAGTTCTATCACTTCTTCCACATGGCTGGTATCGAAATAGTTCTTTACAGGGTCATAGTTAGTGGGAGCGGCAATCACCACAAAGCCCGCATCGCTGTATGCCTTTGCCCCATCCAAGGTTGCGCTTAGGTTGAGGTCTTTTTCCGCCAAATACTTCTCAATGTAGTCATCTTGAATGGGTGACTTACGTTGGTTGATTAAGTCTACCTTTTCGGGTATCACGTCTACAGCCGTTACCTGATGG